>Ga0123338_10001037_pt1 | contig 27369 bp, 15 predicted proteins | sample grotaG_FD_89793 | JGI IMG/M metagenome (GOLD analysis project Ga0123338, IMG submission 89793) | Glacier valley bacterial and archeal communities from Borup Fiord, Nunavut, Canada, to study Microbial Dark Matter (Phase II) -... | ecosystem: Environmental > Aquatic > Freshwater > Ice > Glacier ...
AACACGAATTTACAATGACTTTCAATTATTTATTCATAAATATATTCTATATTTACAAAAATAGATACTGACAACCAACGATTTATACTATTACATTAGAAATCAAACCTTTCAAGCAGGTTTTAACGCATTTAAAACTTTGAATCTTTGACTGATATAAATGAAATTGTTTAATTAAAATTGAATTTAATAATGGAATTTATTCAATATGAAAAATAGTTCAGATAAACATTTAGGCTTTAAATTATCTGATGTAAAAAGTACCTTTCGTTCACTCCAATATAAAAATTACCGTCTTTTTTTTTACGGACAAAGCATCTCGCTTATTGGAACATGGATACAACGGATCACCACGCCATGGTTGGTTTATGAACTTACCCACTCAGCCTTTATGCTGGGCCTGGTAGGGTTTGCAGGTCAAATACCAACATTTTTAATAGCTCCCATTGCAGGGGTTCTGACAGACCGGTGGAACCGTTATCATATATTGATCATTACACAAATTGCGGCAATGGTCCAGGCCCTTATCCTGGCATTCCTTTATCTGTCAGGAACCATCGAGGTATGGCACATCGTACTTCTTAGCATAATTTTAGGTTGTGTAAATGCCTTTGATGTTCCGGCACGTCAATCATTTATTATTGAAATGGTTGAGAAAAAAGAAGACTTGGCAAATGCCATTGCCATAAATTCGTCAATGGTGAATGGTGCAAGATTATTGGGCCCCTCCATTGCAGGTTTGCTAATTGCCTTTACGGGTGAAGGAATTTGCTTTCTTATAAATGGGCTAAGCTATATTTTTGTCATAGCATCTCTTATGATGATGAAGATTACCCCCAGAAAGATAAGTGATCAAAACAAGCAGGTATTTAAAAAAATGAAGGAAGGATTTACCTATACTTTTGGTTTTGCACCTATCAAATATATTATACTGCTACTAGCTTTGGTGAGTTTAATGGGAATGCCCTATGCTGTATTGATGCCCGTTTTTTCAAAAGAAATATTACATGGAAGCTCGCATACTTTTGGCTTTCTGATGGGAGCTTCAGGTTTAGGCGCCTTGATGGGAGCCTTATATCTGGCTTCAAGAAAAAGTGTATTAGGTCTGGCCAAACTCATTCCCCGGGCAACGGTCCTCTTTGGTTTGGGACTTATCGCATTTTCATTGTCCCGTTATTTTTGGCTTTCAATGGTGTTGATGGTAGCAATTGGCCTTGGGATGATGTTGCAGCTGGCATCAAGCAACACTATTTTACAAACCATTGTTGATGATGATAAACGTGGCCGGGTGATGAGTTTTTTCACGATGGCATTTATGGGCACTGCACCCTTTGGAAGCTTTTTAGCAGGTGGATTGGCAAGTAGCATTGGGGTAACAAATACTTTAATATTTGGAGGCGTTTCATGTATCGTGGGTGCTTATGTTTATTCACGTAAACTTCCTAAGCTAAAGAAAGCCATTCTTCCAATATATATCAAGCTGGGTATTATTTCTGAAGCATCTATGGGAATACAAGTTACATCAAAATTAAGCGTTCCACCGGATGATTAGCGCAGTATTTAATACATTACATTTATGGGTCCTATTTTTCTAACACCTTGTCTCTCAACTACCGCACAGGTACTTGTATAAAAAGATATGTTATAAATTAAGAAAACTTATTTATATTGTAAAAATGGTACAAATTATTACTTTTGTTACCTAACTATAACTGAAACAAAAATATTTTCTCCGAGAGGCCCCAATTCATGGAAAAAATGAAAGTAATAACCAATTTTAATACTGAAGAAATAATCAGAAGGTTGAAGAGGGATGATAAATCAGCCATGGATGAATTGTTTCAATACTACTATCCCCGTCTGTACCATTTTTCAAGATCAATCCTTAAAATTGAAAATGAAATTGATGACATCCTGCAAGATGTATTTGTAAAGATATGGCTCAACCGGCATAAGATCAGCAATGCAGAGACTTTTAATTCTTACATTTTTACCATCACCAAAAATGAAGTACTGAATTTCCTAAGATCAAAGATGAGAGATCAGAACTTTAAAGATGAGCTGTTACTTCGGTCAGTTGCTGAAGAGTATCAATCTCAAAATTTAGTTGAATTCAATGAGATCAAAGCCGGGATAGACAAAATAGTGGCAGGGTTACCTGAAAAAAGACAGCAGGTATTTATTTTAAGTCGTACCGAAGGGCTTTCCAATAAAGAAATTGCCCAACAGATGAATATATCTGAAAAGACAGTTGAAGATCATATCACCCACGCCATCAAACACTTAAAGAGAGCAATGAAAGATATGGGCATTGTCTCCATTCTTTATTTTTATCTTTTTTTGTAATTTTTAGTTTTCAAAGCAGGGGATACCCTTACCTTTTGTGTATTACTTGATACATGGAAAACCAATTTAGAAAATATATAAATGGCACTTGTAACCCTAAGGAGTTTGCAGACGTATTAGAAGCCGTTAGAGGACAAGAAGACAATGACCAAATATCATCTGAAATCCTTGAACTGTGGGATGCTACGTTGAAGGGATCTGTTGAAAACAAAGAAAATAACCAATTGCTCGATAAAATTCACCATCGCATTGGTTTAGAAGAATCTAAATCATTGACACGGAAGTTTACTGTGTATAAAAATTTATTAAAAGTCGCTGCCGTTCTAATTGTTGGATTATTAGTTTCCACAGCAATATTTTACAACAAACCACAAAAGCAACTCTATACCACATTAATTGAGACGGTTACGGCACCCTACGGAGCCAGAACCAGTTTTAAACTACCTGATGGATCTGAAATATGGTTGAATTCAGGATCAACAATCTCCTTTCCCAAACAATTTGGAGACATCCGTAGTATTGAACTCACAGGACAGGCCTTTTTTAAGGTGGTAAAAGATGGAAAACGATTTATGGTAACAACAGGTTACGGCAATGTGGAGGTAATGGGAACCTCATTCGATGTAATGGCCTATTTGGACGAAAACTTCGAAACAACTCTGGTTGAAGGATCTGTTAAAGTTAGAAACTTAAAAAATCAGGTGGCAATTTTAAAGCCTGGACAGCAATCGGTCATTACATCCTCCAATGAATTATCAGTAAATGAGGTAAATACAAATTTGAGCACTTCGTGGAAAGAGGGGAAACTGATATTCGTAAAAGAGCCTTTTCAAAACGTAGCCAAAGCATTGGAACGTTGGTACAATGTAAAAATTGAATTACAGGGAGAAAAACTAAAAAAATTAGGCTTTACGGGAACCATTGAAATGGAATCTTTTGGTGAGGTTCTTGAATTGATAAATTTAACAACACCTATCACCTATCAGTTTGATAAAAACACAAGGGTGTTAATTATAAATCAAAGATAAAACCATTTAATAAATAATTTAACCAAAATATTAACTTAAACTAAAATATGGAAAAAGAGAAACAACCTACATGAAAAAGTAAAGGTGAGAATGGCCGTTCCCACCTTTAAACCAGATTTGATTTAAAAAACAAACATTATTTAAACCAATTACAAAGTTATGAATAAATTGCTGCAAAAATATGGCAGTCAGCCATTATTTTATCAATTTTTTAGAAAAATGAAATTAACAATTCTGATTCTAACAGTGTCAATCTTAAGTTGTTTATCAGCCGAGACCTATTCGCAGACCACTAAGTTGACCATAGCCGAGAATAATTCAACGCTATTAAATGTGCTTCAGGTAATCGAAGCCCAAAGTGAATTTAAATTCTTCTACAACGAAAAAGTAGATGTCAACAGGTCTGTGTCTGTTGATGCTACTAAGAAAACTGTTACCGAAATTCTTGATAAAGTACTCACAAATACTTCGGTTAAATACAAGGTCATTGGCAGTCAGATTGCGCTGTATGATAAAGACGAAATGGAACCCTTTATCAGTGAGCAACAGGGCAATAAGGTTACAGGTAAGGTTACCGACTCATCTGGAGCATCACTTCCTGGAGTATCGATAGTTGAAAAAGGAACGACCACAGGTATCATTTCAGACATGGATGGTAACTTCTCATTGACCTTATCACCCGAAGCACAAACGCTTGTCTTCTCTTTTATGGGAATGAAATCCCAGGAATTAGTGATTGGGAATAAAACTACCATCAATGTGACGATGGAAGACGAAAGTATTGGATTAGATGAAGTAGTGGCTATTGGATATGGGACAGTAAAAAAATCGGATATTACCGGATCTGTAAAAACTTTATCTAGTGATGAATTTAACGCGGGCGTTGTAATGGCGCCTGAACAATTGATGCAAGGTAAAGTTGCCGGAGTAAATATCACCATGCAAAGCGGTGAGCCCGGTGCAAATTCTGACGTGCTTATTAGAGGTGCAAATTCCATCTCATTTTCAAACAGTCCGTTGTATGTAATTGATGGAGTTCCTGTTGGTTTTAGTACAAGTAATTTTTCAAACAGTACAAGCGACCGCATGACGACTCTGGAGAACAATCCGCTTAACATGCTTAATCCATCGGACATTGAATCAATGAATGTTTTAAAAGATGCTTCTGCTACTGCCATTTATGGTTCAAGAGGTGCTAACGGAGTAATACTTATTACTACAAAAAAAGGTAAAACAGGTCAAAGTTCAATTGGTTACGAAGGATCTTATGGTGTTTCATCATTACGAAAAAAACTGGATGTTTTATCCGCCACCGATTTTCGCAAATATATGAATGACAATTCAGTTACAGGGTGGAAAGATGGCGGCGCAAGCACTGACTGGCAGGATCAGATTTTTAGGACAGCCATCACTCAATCACATAGTCTGTCGCTGAATGGCGGTAACGATAAAACTAATTACAGGGCATCAGTAAATTATACCAACCAAGAAGGTATAATTATAGCATCGAACTTAGAGAAATACACCGGTCGTATCAATATTAATCATAAAGGATTGAACGATAGGCTTACCATTGGAATGAATCTTACCAACGCCTTTTTAAAGAACCGCAATGCAGCAAACCCGGAAGGTGCCGGCGGGGGTGCCTCCGGAGGAACCATCCGAGATGCTTTACGCAACGATCCTACCTATTCAGTAAGAGATTCTACGGGAGGATATCAATGGCATGGCGCTTTCAACCAAAACCCTGTAGAGGAAACCTTGGTACGTACTGATAATACAGAAACCTACCGTTATATGGGCAATGGAACAGCAGATTATAAAATATTTAATTTCCTGAATGCGAATATAAATATAGGTTTTACAAAAGAAAATATAGGTCGTTATGTGTATGAACCCATTGCTGGCAGAATAGGTTCCATTTCCCACGGACATGGATCGCAAGAGGCTCGTGCAAGTAACTCAAAACTGTTAGAAACGAACCTTGTTTTCAATAGAACATTTGGCAAACACAGTTTCAACGCACTTGGCGGGTATTCTTTTCAGGAATTTGTCTACACGAATTCTTTTATAGAATCTTCTGGCTATATTACAGATGCAACTTCTTATAACTCTATTAATGCTGGAAGTAAGGCTTCCTGGAATTTATATTCTGGTAAAGCAAGCAATAAGTTGATTTCGTTCTATGCGCGTGCCACTTATGACTATAATCGGAAATACCTGCTTACAGCCACGATGCGGCGTGATGGTTCTTCACGGTTTGGTGCAAATCAAAAATGGGGTAACTTCCCGTCAGCCGCTCTGGGATGGAGAATTTCGGAAGAAGATTTCCTTAAAAACAGTAATTTTATTTCCAATTTGAAGTTGCGGATTGGATATGGAATAACTGGTAATCAGGAAATTGGAAATTATGGTTCCTTGCCTATTTTGAGTGCTGGTGGTCAATACATTATGAATGGCAATTTTATTGGAGCAGTTTTTCCCACACAATATGCGAATCCCAATCTTAAATGGGAATCTACTTCACAGGCTAACCTTGGATTAGATTTTGGCTTCTTCCAGAATCGATTGACTGGTACGATTGACCTTTATAAAAAAAAGACAAACGATTTATTATTATCTTTTACCGTTCCTCAGCCTGCTGAAGCAAGTAATACCACCCTTAACGTTGGTTCTGTTGAAAATAAGGGTATTGAATTGGAACTTAACGCGGTTATATTATCGAATGGGCCTTTGGTCTGGGAAGCCTATGGAAATATAGCTCACAATAAGAACAATGTTGTTTCCATTTCGAATAGTTTATGGAAACAAAATGCAATTTATACAGGTTGGGTTCAAGTACCCGGGTTCTCGGGGCAAGCGACACAAATTATTAAGATCGGAGAGTCGCTTGGCACTTTCTATGGTTACAGATATGCTGGTGTTGATGAAAGCGGAAAGCAACAATTTTACGACAGAAACAATGATTTAACTTATACTCCTAAATCTGATAAACCTGAAACAGATGACAGAGCGGTTATCGGGCACAATCAGCCGAAGTTCACTTATGGGTTTGGAAGTAAATTAACTTTTAAAAAGAGACTTGGGTTAGATTTCTTTTTTAGGGGAGTAGAAGGAATACAAGTTTTAAATTCTACATTTCTTGATTTGAGTGACAAAAGCGGAGTTTTTAATGCTCTGGCTCAAGGCCGTGACAATGCCCGGACCAATATTGCCAAAGATGCTGTTTTCAATGGAATATCACCTACCGAAACGTTGATCTATTCCAGTAAATGGATACAGGATGCTTCTTTCCTTCGACTTGAAAATGTGACGTTAAATTACAATTTTAATGTGAACTCAATTAAATGGTTGTCAAATTTCAACGTCTATATAACAGGACAAAATTTATACGTGATTACCAAATATAAAGGGTTCGATCCCGAAGTATCCGGAGGTAATGATTCTTATAAATATCCGCGGCCAATGACTATTCAATTAGGGATTAAGGCTAATTTTTAGAGGATCAAAACTTTCATACATTTATGTATATCTATTAAATCTGAATAAATTTTGATATTAATTAATAATGTAATTATGAAAATGAAAACAATATACCGATCATTAATTGCAGTTTTGGGACTTGCAATCAGTTTTAGTGCCTGCACTAATCTTGATGAGAAATTATATGACCAAATAGATGCAAAATCCTTTTATAAAACGACCGATGAAATAAACTCAGCAGTAGCTGATGTTTATTTTCGCTTAAATAATGTACACAATTGGCTAAATCACTGGCAACTTCAGGAATGTTCTACTGATCATGGAATGTGCCCGTGGGGTGATGGAGGAGTTTACAAACAAAACCAATTGCATACCTTAACATCAACTCATGGTCCAAATCATGATGTCTATGTAGGTACATTCCAGGCTATTGCCGCAGCAAATTCCTTTTTGGAAAATGTAAAGCTTGCCAATCCTGAAAATTTGGGCGTACTTGAAGGTGAAATTCAGGCATTGCGTGCATGGTGTTACATGGATCTTATTGATTTATATGGCAACGTTCCGATTGTAACGGCTGCATTTGTTGATCCGGCAAATTTGCCGGCAACTTCGAAGAGAGCAGACGTTTTTAATTTTATCGAAACGGAATTAAAGGCTGCTATTACAAAGCTCCCTGCCAATAAGGATGTAAACAGACAAGCCGTTTATCCGCGTATCATTACAAAAGAAGCAGCACAGGCTTTTTTAGTAAAATTATACCTTAATGCTGAAATTTGGAGCGGAACCGCACGCTGGCAGGACGTAGTAACTACAGCGGATCTGGTAATTAATTCAAGTGCCTATTCCATTCCGTCGGGATATGGAGAAATTTGGAAAACATTTGCCCCTGATAATAATACTCCTACAAATAATCAGGAAATTATTTTTGCCCTATCGAAGTATGCCGCACCGGGATGGGACACACAAATGGGCTTTTGGGCCAATTGTCTTGGATTACATGGCGAGTTAAATGGAGCAGTGCGAGATGGGGTGAGCCTGGGTATTGATCAGGGTTTCTGGGGTGGACCAAGTGTATTGGATGAAACCTATCAGATATATGAAAATACAGATTTTAGGAAAGGACTTATTTTAAAAGGCAAGTTTTACGATGCGACTGGTAAAGAGTTAATTGACATTAAACCTTTTACAAATACAGATATTGCTACATTTCCCGATTCTAAAGCAGGTTTAAGCTGTATCAAATATAAACCGCAACCAAAAATACCAGGTCTTTTTAGCGATAACGACATGATATTATTTCGGTATGCAGACGTGCTATATTCTAAAGCTGAAGCACTTTATCGTCTAAACGCTGGTAGTAAGGCTGCGGCTGAAGCATTGATTTCACAGGTATATACAAGAAATTTTGTTGGTGGCAAATCATTTATCATTAACTCGTTAGACGATATTCTGAAAGAACGTTCAAGGGAATTTCTTTGGGAAACTTCGTACCGTACCGATTTAGTGAGGTTTGGCAAATTTATTACCATGAGGACTTTGTGGCATACAACTGACGATCCTGCTTTCCGGAATCTTAATCCGATACCACAGAGTGAAATGGACTCAAATCCCAACCTGGTTCAAAATCCGGGATATACAAATTAGTTATTTTTAAAAATTTAAAATGTTTGGATAAATTATAAGATTCTAAACATTTTAATACTCAAATTCAATAACCACAGGCTTGTGCCTGTGGTTATTCATAACGTATGATATTTGGGGCGTATAAGACCAAAACTCAACAAACTATTAAATTCAGACTATGAAACTCAACAGTCGAATTCGTTTACCTCCAACATGTATAAACTGACCCAAGGCCAGGTATGTCTCAAATTTTTTCGTACCATATTATTGAATCATTTTGTTAGTTCTCTTCTGGGAACAAATACTGAATTTTTAATTTTAATTACGTGCTAAAAAAATATTTAACAATGAAAAATTTATTTTTAATTAATCAAACAGTTAAATCTCTAATTTCGATTTTTCTGGTTATAATAGTTTTCAGTGGATGTAAGAATCAAGATGAACTTAAATTAAACGATGCCGACCGGAGTTCAAAAAACAGACTTAAAGCAGCGATACTAAACTCCCCGCAAGTCATTATTGACGACATGACACTGACCCCGGATGCACCATTGCATGGAACTGAAGGATTGAGTTGGGGTACAGGCGAAGCTTCTCCTCAACCAATGCCGGTTCCTGCAAAAAACTGGAAGGGTGAATGGTGGCAGGCTATGACAAGTTGGGGACAGGTTTATATTCCCCGCACGGGAAGTACAGCTACAAATACCCGGTGTCAAATTCGAAATGTAGTAACAAAACTATTGAAAACCGATGGGATATGGTACACGGCTCAGTCGGGCACTTTCGGCGGCTCTGCATATATAGAAGATTTTGCAAATAATACGAATAAAGATGCAGGTGCCCGTGACGAATCTGCAAATGAAGGCGGATTATCTGTAATTGTTGGTGCTGGCAACTGGGCTGGGTATAACTACCATTTTTATACCAATGGTAGAGCTTTTGTAGATGTTAACACTGTTATTGGAGTGTTCACAACCTGCGAAGCCCGGCTTATTATGGACGATCCTTACGGAACGGATGACCGTACTAACTGTAAAAATCTTTTACAAATGGGATCTGACTGGTGGTTAAATACAACTGTTGGTTGGTTACCCGATTGGTCTGCCAATAGTGGTATTGGAGGCAGCAGATCAAAATGGGTAACTTCCGATTGGCAATCATATAGCATGTGTACATTAACTCCACCACAAATATCGGCAAATCCACCTGTAGGTAATCCTATAATTGGTGGTGACTTAGCCCTTAATCATTCTGTTACAGCTTCTTCTGTGCAGACAGGATATGAAACGTCAAAAGCAGTGGATGGTAATTCAGGTACCAGATGGGCAAGTGCAGAGAGCGACCCACAATGGATTTATGTTGATTTGGGTGCTACTAAAACTATCAACCATGTTAAATTATCATGGGAAACAGCTTATGGTAAATCTTACCAAATACAAGTATCGGCTAATTCTACCGGGCCTTGGACTGATATCTTCAGTACAACCAGCGGAAATGGAGCAACGGATGATCTTACGGGATTATCTGGATCTGGAAGGTATGTTCGAATGAATGGAACATCAAGAGGAACTGCATGGGGTTATTCACTTTGGAATTTTGAAGTTTACGGAAATTAGGTATAAAAATTTATGAATAATTAAGGGTTAAACTATCCTGATTGTTTAATAAACATATCTACTTTAATGCTATAGTTTTTTCCAATTAAACACTCAATTACAGGGAGTGTTTAATTGGCTTTAGTAACCTGGATTATATCAACTAAATTTAACTACTACCTTTATTTCCTTCTCAATTGTGACAATATGTAATTAATAATTTTACCAATGACTTCAAAACTAAAAGACATTAATGAAAATGCCGCTTCTTCAAGCCGCCGTAACTTTATCAAAGGAACGGCAATGATAACAAGTGGTCTGGCACTTCAGGGCTGGGTAGGTCAACAGACGGAGAAACCAAAATGTGAAATGATCCGTCGTGCAGATGAGCAATCAATACATTTGGCTTATTTTGATCCGGCAGAAGGTGCGGTAACTAATCCGGGTATGGGTGTAAACGGTTATGTTTTCACCGATCATATGCATTTCGGTTATACGGAAGCAGAATGGAACCGAACCCAGGGATTACCTCCGCTGCCACTTGAAAGGACAACTTTCGACCAAATGATGAAATTGCCATATGTTGATAATCTTTACCTCCGTTTTGAATGGCGGGACGTGCAAAAGCAACGGGGAAAACTTGAATTGCCCGAAGCCTGGAAATGGGTATTGGAAGCTGCTGAAAAACAGGGTAAACGGTGGAGCTTTCGCATCATGAATTGCTCCCCCCACAGCATGTCGGAGAATGGGTTGCCTGAGTTTTTGCAAGGGAAGCTAAAGATGATCCCATACTGGCATGCAGATAATGTACCCGGTCCCCGTCCTAAATATTTCCCCGAATACAGTAATGAATATCTGAATTGGTGGGGCGAATTTGTTTCACTTTTAGGAGCAGAGTTTGATCATCATCCACTTCTGGAATATGCAGATGTTTCGGGATATGGATTCTGGGGTGAAATGCACCATTATGCACGTTACACACCCGATGGACCTGTTACAAATTACCAGCCGGGTACTCCCGAACGGGTTGAAGCCATTGTTGAACGTTTGATTCACGATCACCTCGTGGCATTTCCAAAAACACCTGCTGTACTTGGATTACACACTGCGGATTATAAAGCTGGCCTGCACGCCTTTGAGCAGGGTTTGTGCTGGCCGCGCCGGGATAGTTTCATGACTAATTTTTCAACTGCTGAAACCAATTTGGCCCAGGGGCTTAAACCAGGTAGTGCGATGTTATGGGAAACTATTATTCCTGGGGTTCACAGTCCGTCAGATACACAAAAAATTACAAAAGAAGTTCTCCCGCTTCCACAACGATACTTTGATATTGCTGCAAACTATGTGGCAGTCGGCTTTAATCCATGGGATACAATCTGGGCTCACGAACATTGCAGGGATACCTATGAACAACTGGAACAACGAATTGGATATCGGTTGAGGCCTTCCATTGTGTGGCGCCGCAGGATTGCAAATGGTCAAGATGAGATTGCAATTGGTCTGCGAAACGATGGCTGTTCTGCACCTCCTGGTCAATTAACCATTCAGGCAAATTTTACGGACGGAAGCAACAGTTCAGTAGTATTGCCAATGGGCGAACCCACACCCGGAGCAATGAAAATATATACCTTGCCTCTTATTGCAAATCCAGACAAATTCGGTGCAGACAAAATGATCGATTTGTCAATGAAAATTCAAATTAAAGGAAAAACTATGCCTGTGCAATGGGCTGTAAAGAAAGGGCAAACAGAAAATGCTTTCATTCTTAAAGTGCCGGTAAAACCACTTTAATCGATCATAATTTATTCATTGATAGCAAGAATAAACATGATATTTGTCACACTTAAACCAATAACAAGATTAATGGAAAAGAATTATTTATCAAAGGATTTAATTCCCTTTAGATTAATGTCATTATGCAGAATAATAATTTTAATTCTGACCATCCACGCTTCATTAAAAGGACAAAATCAGAGTAGCCATGATAATAGTCTGCAAATTGATTTTTCAAATCCAGTTCCTCAGGGAATCATTAGGGATGGGTTTGATTTGACTTTTTATTCAGATAGAAAACATAATATAGAGGGAGGCCTTTTACATGGATGGGGACCACTTGCTTTTGGTGCTCATAATCCATCTGTTGATATGATATTAGTGCAGTTGCATTGGAACCAAACACATACAGGGCCAAATAAGGCTGATTTCTCATTCGTCGATCGGCAGATAGATTCCATTTTTAATGTTGGTAAAAAAGTGTACCTATATCCTCATCCAGCATTTCCGCCAGCCTGGGCAAAAATTAAAATTGTCGATAGTGAGTGGGGCTGGATCGACTATTTTGATCCTGCAAGTCATGCCCTGCAACTGCAATGGTATGAATTAATTGCCAAAAAATATGGCAAGGATAACCGGGTAACAGTCATTCGTATGTCTACATTTGATCATGGCGAAACTGCTGTACATGAAACTACTGCTAAAGGACTTAATCAAAATATAGCCAAAAATCATTTATCTTCAATTGAATTTTCTCAACCTTTTGTTCTGGATATTTATAAGGTATTTTTGAAATATTCTGATCCCAAAAAACTTCTGGCTCACGGTGGAGGATTACAGGGAGACTGCCTGAATTGGGCAGTAAAACAGGGCACTGGACATGAAACAGGTACACACCAACAGGATTTTGCTGGTGTTAACCAGTTTGCACGACGGAATTCGGCTACTTTGAAAAATGGTCACCTTACCGTAAAGACAATGAAGCAGGAAGGACTTTCTGGTTTATATATTGCCGAAAGCCAGTGTTGGCCAGGATGGGAAAAGAATGGTAATTTAGATTCAATTAAAAAGTATATGTTAACCCTATTTTGTTCTCATATTGTTCATGGTACTAATTACATTTTGCTGGATGAAATGATATATAACCGACAAAACTACAGAAGGTTGTCATCTTGGGCACCGATTTCTCCCGACTGGACTGGCCGGTTAATAAGAAGGGGCGATGAATCGGCAAAAGTATGGAACGACGATCCTGAAGTATATCAGGCTGCCATGTGGCTAAGAACTCTGTTGGGCACGACCGATGAGACTACCCCTGAGGCATTTGTTCAAACCAGTAGTCATTATGTGGCTGAATTGAAAGATTCAGTGATGGCATTTGAACATGGAATGAAGATGGATTTTGAAAGAAGCAAGGCAATTCCTGTCATGAAAGGTAATTTACTCATTGAAGCTGATTACGTGGCAGGTATTTTTGGAAACAGAGATTCTCATTTTGCAAAAGCTTCCTCTCATTTTTATTTCACACTTAATGATGGTTTTCAGAATAGCCTTTTAACCAGAAGTGGGGAATTATTGGAAGTCCGTGTCAGCTATCGCGATAAAGGGAATGGTTCCTTTAATATTTTTTACCAGCAACAAGGTAAAGGATTAGTTTCAGCCCGTCAGGTAACCCTTCAAAATACGGATACCTGGCGAACAGCATGTTTTCTGTTAGTTGATCCTGATATCATAACAGGGAAATCATTTGGTATTGAGGTAGAATCAACCGACGGACCATTGACAGTTTGTCTTATCCGGGCAATTAAACAATATGATTAAAAAAAACTATTTCTAAGGTATTTGTTATTCGGTTTAAATTGGGCATGGCCTATTCGGAAAATGCGAAGCATTGAAGCAAAAGGCAAGGTAAAAGGTACTAAAATTGAAAACATTTTTCAAGAAATGACTCTTCTTTAAATATACTTACCTGCATGCATTTAAAGAAATCGTTTAGGACAGGCAAGATATACAATAAAATCAACCTATTATTTTACTCCTTATGAGACGAACTAAACTGATTATTTTGATATTACTGACATGTATTTTCGGTCTTTCATTTCAACAATGTAAAAACTCAACTCAAATGAAATTTGACCGTGACAGACTATTTGACGATGATTGGAAATTCCTTCGTGATGACATCTCCGGAGCCTGGCAATCATCCTTTAACGATTCAGAATGGCGGAGCATCGACCTTCCGCATGATTGGAGCATTGATGACCTTCCCGGAGATCCAAGTGATAAGCAAACAGGCCCATTTTCCAAAGAAAGTGTGGGTCAATTTGCTACCGGCCATACTATAGGAGGTATTGGTTGGTACCGGAAACAATTTACACTTGATGCTACCGATGGCGGAAAATTGGTTACCGTACTTTTTGACGGGATTTTTAACGAATCGGACATATGGCTCAATGGCATACATGTAGGTTTTCATCCCAATGGTTATTCTTCATTTGCCTACAACATAACTCCATTTTTAAACCCTGTTGGACAACCTAATATAATGGCTGTTAGAGTGAAAAATGTTGGGAAAACCAGCCGATGGTATAGTGGCTCGGGAATTTACCGCCATGTTTGGCTGTCTGTTAATGACCCTGTTCATATTGAGACTTGGGGAGTTTGTGCCACTACTCCTTCAGTATCAAAAGAAGCTGCTAAAGTAAAATTGACGGTTTCAATTGAAAACAGCTCAGATAAAAACGAACAAATCAAAATTGTAACCCGTCTTTTAAATACCAATGGATCATTAGTTGCAAATGTAACAAAGGATGCAGAAATTAGTGCCAGAACAAAAGCAGAAATAGTTCAGGAGTTGAATGTAAATTTACCGCAACTTTGGTCTCCAGATTCACCAACATTATATAAAGCTGAAATAGTATTAAAAAAAGGAAATAAAATAATTGATAAATATAGCCTGAATATTGGTATTCGGAGTATAACTTATAATGTAGAAAAAGGACTTCAAATTAATGGGGAAACCATTAAACTACGCGGTGGATGTATGCATCAGGATAATGGCATTCTTGGTTCGGTAGCCATTGACCGGGCCGAAGAACGGAGGGTGGAAATAATGAAGTCCAATGGGTTTAATGCCATTCGGTGCAGTCATAACCTCCCTTCGCCTAAGTTTCTTGATGTTTGCGACAGCCTTGGTGTGCTAGTTATTGATGAATGTTTCGACACTTGGACGAACCCCAAAGTGCCTCAGGATTACAGCCTTTATTTTAAAGAATGGTGGCAAAAAGATTTGGAATCAATGCTTATGCGTGATCGCAATCACCCCAGCGTAATTATGTGGAGCGTTGGTAACGAGATTAAGGAACGAGCCTACCCTGACGGCTTGGCTATTACCAAACAGATAATTGATGTGATACATAAATTTGACGTAAGCCGCCCAACAACCGAGGGTATTCACGAGTATCTTGCATCCGTAGGCGATGTACACCCTTGGGACTATACCATCCCTGCCTTTGCTTTGGTTGATATTGGCGGCTATAATTACCCCTGGCGTTTTATGGAGAACGACCATAAACGATTCCCTAATCGCTTAATGATGACGACAGAATCTTTCCCGATTGATATGTTTGATGTTTGGGAGCAAATTAATAAATATCCCTGGATTATAGGAGATTTTGTTTGGACAGGCATGGATTATCTTGGCGAATCAGGTATTGGTCATGTTTCGAGAGAAAATGAAAATGTAAATTATGCTGCCGGGAATTTTGGAAGAGGCTGGCCTTATTTTGTATCAGGTAGTGGCGATATTGACATTGCCGGGTTTAAAAAACCTCAATCATATTACCGCGATGTAATCTGGGATCGTAGCCAGTTAGAAATTGCTGTTCAAATTCCTGATTCATTAGGCCGAAAGCAATTAATAAGCTTGTGGGGATGGTATGATGAAATTCCATGCTGGACATGGCCAGGTTATGAAGGAAAGACAATTACGGTGGACGTTTATACCCGTTGCTCATCCGTTCGCCTTGAGCTTAACGGAAAAATAATTAGTGAGAAAAAAGTAACTGCCAACTTTAATGAAGACCAAACAACCAAGGATTACAATATGAAATTTGTACCCCATACTCAACTAACAGCCCAGTTCGAAATCCCTTATGCTGCCGGGGAGTTAAAAGCTATTGGATTGAACGATGGGAAAGAAGTAATTAAAAAAGTTCTTAAAACGGCAGGTGTACCCAACAAACTTGTATTAACTACGGATCGATTCAATATAAAGGCCAACAAAAACGATTTAGCATACGTAACAGTAGAAGTTGCCGATCAAAATGGTGAAATAATTCCAAATGCTGACATTCCGGTTAGCTTTACAATTGAAGGAGAAGGTGAACTGGCTGCAGCAGGTAATGGCAGTCCAAACCAAATGACAAGTTTCAAACAGCCAAGATGCCATCTCTATCATGGAAAAGCATTAGTAATTCTAAGATCTTCTAAACAAGCAGGAAAGATTATACTAAAAGCTGAAAGCGGTTCTTTAAGCATGGCATTAATAGAAATTAATACTCATTAAAACCAAAGTGAATTTTTCTTAAAATATATTTTATCACCAGTTGGGATTTTATTACTGCAACCGAACTTCCTTCTTAAATTGGGGAAACTATGGAATATATATTAATTCTTAATGCCATAATAATAAGAGAAATTGCTTTCATAAAATTGAACAACATTAAGTGGTTTAGTCCTTCAATATAATTTAATATTAGTTCACCCTTTCAATTCCACATTGAAAATGGAATTGTAAAATGGTTTAACTATCTACTATTTTTGGAAGATATTTTGAAAAAAAATACATATTGGATTATTAAGTGTATTTTTGTTTTTTCAAGAAAATAAATACTTAGGAAATATTATCAAAAACTTATCTATAAAGGAGGGCTTAAAATGAATAATGTTGATACCGTGTCAACAGATGTGCTAATAATCGGCGGCGGACCATCAGGGCTGGCCACGGCAATTCATTTAGCGGATACATTGAAACAAAAAGGACAGAACCATAGAATATTACTTATAGAAAAAGGAAGTTCTATCGGAAGCCATATCATGTCAGGAGCAGTCATTAAACCTGGAATTTTCAAAGAATTATTGCCTGAAGTTGAACTCTCAGAGATTCCTTTCAACGCCAAAGTAACAAAGGACAGCACAATATTACTGAGTGAAAATGGGCATATTACTTTACCATTTCATGTTCCGTATATGAATAATATAGGCAACTACACCGCTTCGTTGGGCCAGATATGCAGGTATTTAGCTACAAAAGCCCAGGAAAAAGGGGTCGAAATATATACAGGGTTTGCTGTTGATGAGATTTTATACAAAGATGGAAAAGTAATTGGTGCCAAAACCAAAGATACGGGTTTGGATCATCTTGGAAATCAGTTGGAGAACTTTCAGGCAGGTACTTGCATTGAAGCTAAAATTACCATTTTTGCTGAAGGCACAAGAGGCAGTCTGACCAAAATGCTCATTCAAAAGTTTAACCTGGACAAGAACCGCAACGAGCAGATTTATTCTTTGGGATGCAAGGAATTGTGGGTCGTTCCACAAGGTAATATTGAAGCTGGTCAGATTTATCATACCATGGGATATCCTCTCAACAATGATGAATTTGGCGGAGGTTTTATTTATGGATTAAACGATAATAAAGTAGCAGTTGGCCTTGTTGTCGGACTCGATTATAAAGATCCATCTTTTGATGTTCACGATGCCATGCAGATATGGAAAACAAATGATTTTGTTTCCAGCATCTTAAAAGGAGGCAAATTACTGGAATATGGCGCCAAGACCCTTCCCGAAGGAGGTCATTATGCGATTCCAAAATTGTATGTCGACAATGCTATAATTGTAGGTGACAGCGCCGGCTTTCTGACTATGCCAGCATTAAAAGGGGTACATTTGGCAATCAAATCAGGAATGTTGGCTGCTCAAACAGCATCCCAGGCATTGGCAAATAATGATACTTCCGAAAGAAGCCTTCAGCAGTACGAGACACTGGTGAATAACAGTATGATTCACGAAGAAATGTATCCTGTCCGTAATTTCAGACAAGGATTTGCTAAAGGACTGATTGCTGGTGGAATTCATTTTGGAACCCAGTTAATCACCGGCGGAGCAGGTTTCTCTGGTAGATTGAGGACTGAAGCTGATTATCAGACTACTTTAAAACTGAGCGAACTTAAAACCAAAGCTTTCAAAGAGCGCTTTAAGGGCAAGCTGGAATTCGATAAAGTGCTGACATTTGATAAAGCAACTGATATTTACCATTCAGGAGTTTACCATGATGAGCAACAGGTTGTGCATATTCACATTAACAATCCTGAAAAATTCAAAACAGTTAACATTGAACAATACGGAGCCGCAGAGCAATTTTATTGTTCCTCTGAGGTTTATGAGCTTCATATCAACAAAGCGGGTGAGAAAGAGCTTCGGATTCATGCTGAAAATTGTATGCATTGCAAAACTTGCGACATAAAATCTCCCGGACAAGGAATTACCTGGGTAGTGCCCAATGGTGGCAATGGTCCGGATTTTCAGAATATGTAATAATTAAAAGATAATGTACCAATGGCTTTAACGATAATAAGTTTAATAAAACAAGTCCCGGTTCCCAGTGAAATGAGGATGGGTGAAGATGGATTAATGGATCGGACAAAGGCAAAATCAATTATAAATATAGATTGCCAATTCGGACTGGAAGCAGGCTTACAATTAAAGAAACAGAATCCCGGAGCAAAATTAATTGTTGCATCGATGGGACCTCCGTCTTTTGAAGTTGCTTTACGCACAGCCATTTCGATGGGCTATGATGAGGCATACCTTTTATCAGACCGTAAGCTTGGCGGAAGCGATACTTATGCTACAGGTCTGGCAATTGCGACCATGCTGAAGCACCTGGGATTTACCAAGGATTCAAAAGAGCCTTATATTATTTTGGCTGGCCGTCAAACCAGTGATGGCGATACAGCACATGTTCCATCACAGGTTGCTGAAAATATTGGAATTCCCCAGGCCACCTTTGTAGAAACTATAAAGGATGACGGCTTTGGAAATGTAATTGCAAGAAGGATTATAGAAGGCGGATATCAAATGATGAAATTGCCCATGCCTTGTGTAATTTCATTGACCCCCACCGGAATTCCTCCCCGTAAGCCTTCATTAAGTGGAGCCATCAAAGCCCATAGTTCAAAAATTACCGTTTTTGGAATTGATGATATTGGCCTGGGAACAGAGAAAATTGGTATCAGCGGTTCACCAACGATTGTGGCAAAAGTTATTAATATCGTAAGCGAACGTGCACCAATAACCATGTCAGAAGGCCACAATGAATCGACTTTGGTTGATAGCTTGATTGCTAACTTAAAAAAAGGCGGCAATGTTTTGGTAAAAAAGGATGATGTGGCTAAAAAAGAAACCGATCGTCCTGATTTCCCTGAAAAAGACTTTAGAGAGGGATCAAGAGGAATTATGACCTGGGCTGAGGTAACCAACGGCAACATCTCAAGGCCCTCACTTGAACTGTTAACGCCAGCCAGGAACCTGGCCACACAGTTAGGGAACGACACCAAAGTAATGACCGTAATTATTGGAAAAGATGTTCAACATTTAGCGCAAACTCTGATCGAACATGGATCAGATGAGGTGATCGTCATTGAAAATGATAAGCTTGAAGAATATCTTGTTCTCCCCTTTTCTTCAATTTTTGAACAAGTCATTAAAAAAATGAAACCTGAAATTGCACTTTTTGCTGCAACTACCTCAGGCCGTGAATTAGCTCCCCGCATAGGTATGAAAACTGGTAGCGGAGTAACTGCAGACTGCACCGGACTTGAAATTGGAGAGTACGTGGATAAAAAAGAAAAAGTGATTTATACACCCATTCTTGAATCCCGGAGGCCTACTTATGGCGAAAGTAAATTGGCCACTATTCTTGGATTTGTTTGTCCGGAAATATCAACAGCACGGGCAGGAACATTCGAAGTTCCAATAAGTGTTGCGGGAAGAAAAGGTATTATTTCAAATTTTGAGCCTGTCTTAAATGATAAAGATTTTGTGGTTGAAATTTTACAAACCGTAAGAGGTGAAGGTGGATTGCAAAATCTTTTTGGAGCCGATATTGTCATTTCAGGAGGTAGAGGTACCACTGTCGATAATCTGGGCCTTATAAAAGCACTTTCAGAAGCATTAAAAGGTCAGGGAATAAATTCTGAATGGTCATGCAGCCGTCCGGTCGTTGATGAAGGCATTGTAGAATATGCACGTCAGGTGGGACAAACAGGTAAAACCATCCGACCTAAAGTGTATGTTGCAGTTGGTATCTCTGGAGCCATTCAACACATTGCCGGTATGAAAGAATCTGAAAAAATTATTGCAATTGACCGCAATCCCAAAGCAAATATCTTTCACAATGCTGACTTTGGTATTTTGGGTGAATATCAAGATATTTTACCAGAATTGATCGAACGTGTCAAAGGCGGATTTACCTTTGGCATTGTAGCTGAAAAGTAAAAATGTTGATCAATTTATGCACCCTGTAAAGGATGTATTGGTACAATCAATAAAATCTTAACCGTCCCGAAAGTCATTCAGGACGGTTTTTTATATTTAACCATTGTATATTTGTGCTTAAAATGCAATTCATTAAATATCAGGTATTTAGTGTTATTTAATCATGATAGATAGGTGCTGATTATCAAGAATTTAGCTCCTCCGAAATGTTAGATAGTAAATAAAGACTTTTGCCTACATTTCTTTATTTTTAAAAAATCGTCATTTGCCCAAAAATAGATAACCATTGATTGTAGGTTTTGCATTTTGTTTTCAACACATATTTTCCGAGATCTTGCACTTAAATTTTAATCTTTTTTTAAATGCTCTATGCAAATCTCAAAGTCAAATGCCTTTTTGAATAATTCAACACAAATTCGATCTATGTCTGAAAAATCAAAAACCTTATCAATTATTTCATTGAATGAATTTGTAATCACTTCAAATACAGATATTTATGTATAAATGTGATTCCGTGCTTAAAATGCAATTCATTAAATATCAGGCATTTAGTTTTATTTAATCATGATATATAGGTGCTGATTATCAAGAATTTAGCTCCTCCGAAATGATAGTTATCAGTGTTCATGCACAAGGTGAATTAGAATTTGTGAAACGGTAGTCAATATTAACGCCCAATTGCATCATCCTTAAGTTTGCATTCCTATCAACAGGCTTCGCAGAACGCTTTTAAAATATGTTACCTTTACTGCTCGAAAAAAATCAATACATGGAATTAAATTTACTCACAGCCATTTCACCCATCGATGGCCGTTACCGTTCAAAAGTTGAGAATCTGCAACTCTATTTTTCAGAATATGCCCTGATAAAATACAGGGTCTTGGTTGAAGTTGAATACTTTATAGCATTGTGCGAATTACCATTGCCACAATTGGCAACCTTTGATAAAAATCAATTTGGTGTACTACGTCAACTGGTAACCAATTTCTCGCTTGAAGATGCCCAACGTATTAAAGACATCGAAAAAATAACCAACCACGATGTAAAAGCGGTTGAATATTTCCTGAAAGAAGAGTTTGACAAGCTTAATATTCAAGCTTTTAAAGAATTTATCCATTTCGGACTGACCTCCCAAGACATCAACAATACGGCAGTTCCCAAGTCGATCCATGATGCCTTGGATAATGAGTATTTTCCGGCCATGAATGATTTGGTCGATAAACTGGAAGAATTCGCAATTGAATGGAAAGATATCCCCATGTTAGCCAGAACACACGGACAACCAGCCTCTCCCACTAACCTGGGTAAAGAAATACGGGTATTTTCAGAACGTATCAAAATCCAGTTGGAACAGTTAAAAGGGTTGTCGTGCGATGCCAAATTTGGTGGAGCAACAGGTAATTTTAATGCTCACCACATTGCATATCCTGAAATTAGCTGGAAAGCTTTCGGTAATCATTTCCTGAAAAAATACCTTGGTTTGGAAAGAGCCCAGTTTACCACCCAGATTGCCAATTATGACAACCATGCTGCCATTTTTGATAACATGAAACGGGTCAACAATGTGATCATGGATTTGAACCGCGATATGTGGACCTACATTTCAATGGAATATTTCAAGCAAAAGATTAAAGCAGGTGAGGTTGGTTCATCAGCCATGCCACACAAAGTAAACCCCATTGATTTTGAAAATTCAGAAGGAAATATTGGCCTGGCCAATGCGCTTTTCGAACATTTGTCGGCCAAGTTACCAGTTTCACGTTTGCAGCGCGACCTCACTGATTCAACCGTGTTACGTACAATCGGCGTTCCGTTTGCACACACCCTGATCTCAGTGAATTCAACCATGAAGGGACTGAATAAATTGCTGATCAATAAAGAAGCAATCAATGCCGATCTGGAGAAAAACTGGCCTGTAGTAGCCGAAGCCATTCAAACCATCCTGCGGCGTGAAGGTTATCCCAACCCTTATGAGGCACTGCGAAATCTTACCCGCGTTAACCGAAAAATTGACCAGGCAGTGATTCATGAATTTATTGATTCTCTTGAAATAACTGATGCATTAAAAGTTGAATTAAAAAAGATTACCCCTCAGAACTATACCGGTATATTTTAATTAACAATTAAAATAAATACAGGAAGTTTAAGGTTTATTAGCAGCATATACTGAACACAAATTATTCGATGAAGGAATTCTTTCAGATTTTAAAGCGGTTTATACCACCCTACAAAAAGCAGTTGATCCTGAATTTTCTGTTCAATCTGTTGTCGGCAGTATTTACTGTTTTCTCAGTAGCAATGATGATTCCGATCCTGGACATACTGTTTGACAAAGCAAAAGATGTACATGATTTGATGCCGTGGGCATTAAATCTGGATGTTGCCAAACACAATATAGCCTACTTCATCACGGTAATCAAAGATGAACATGGGGCAGGACTTGCACTTTTGTTCATTGGCTTTTTCGTAATTATCACCACCATGTTGAAAGTTGGATTTGCCTATATGGGAGCTTACGAAGCAGTTTATATCAGAAACGGTGTAGTTAAAGATATGCGCGAGCAGATTTACCAGAAGATGCTTAAACTTGCCCTCCCCTTCTTTTCCGAAGAACGAAAAGGCGATATTATTTCACGCATCACAGGTGATGTGACCGAAGTAGAAAATTCGATTATGTCATCGCTCGATATGTTCCTGAAAAATCCGATCATCATCTTTGTTTTGCTAGCTTCAATGTTGATCATGAGTCCAAGCATGACCCTTTTCATTTTCATGGTACTGCCAATTGCCGGTTTTATTATTGGCAGAGTGGGTAAATCGCTTAAAAAAGTATCGCGCGAAGGCCAGGATAAGATGGGAATGATATTGACAGTTGTGGAGGAAACACTTGGTGGTCTGCGTATTGTAAAAGCTTTCAATGCCGAAAATAAAATGAATGCTCGTTTTTATTCAGAACTTCACGACTATAAATCCATCATGAACCGATTGATGCGCCGCCGTGAATTGGCGCACCCGCTAAGTGAATTATTGGGAACCATTGTAATCATTATTGTGGTTTGGTATGGCGGAAAATTAATTCTAAGTAACGACAGCGAATTGTCAGGAACCGAATTCATAGCCTATCTTGCTATCTTTTACCAGATCATAAATCCAGCGAAAGCCTTTACAACAGCCCTTTACAGCATACAAAAAGGACTGGCTTCGATGGACCGCATCGATAAAATTCTAATGGCGGATGTGACCATTCCAGAAGCGACCAATGCGCAAACAATCAGCACATTGAAAAATTTAATTGAATACCGGAACGTTAGCTTTGCCTATGACGAAAAAATTGTTCTAAACAATGTTTCGCTGACAATTCAAAGGGGGAAAACCATCGCGCTCGTTGGTCAATCAGGAAGTGGAAAAACAACTTTTGTGGATCTGTTGCCCCGTTTCTATGATATCAATGATGGCCAGATTTTAATTGACGGAATTGATATACGCGATCTGAAATTGCATGCTCTCCGCGATTTGATGGGCAATGTCAATCAGGAAGCTATCTTATTCAACGACACCATATTCAACAATATCGCTTTCGGGGTTGATATTCCTTCGATGACTGAAGTGATTGCTGCTGCCAAAGTTGCCAATGCCCACGATTTTATCATCGAAACAGAACACGGATATGATACGATCATTGGGGACCGGGGAAGCAAGCTTTCAGGTGGCCAACGACAACGGTTGAGCATTGCACGCGCTATTTTGAAAAACCCACCCATCCTGATTCTGGATGAAGCTACTTCGGCACTCGACACTGAATCAGAACGTTTGGTTCAGGATGCATTGGATAACCTGATGAAAAATCGCACTTCGGTAGTCATTGCCCATCGTTTGTCAACCGTCCGGAATGCCGACCTGATATGCGTATTTCATGAAGGCGAAATTGTTGAACGTGGTACTCATGACCAACTAATTGCATTGGATGGACGTTACAAACGCCTTCACAGTATGCAAATGTTTTAGATTTTCATTTCTCTTTCCGTTTTTCAAATAAATTAGAATCATTTTCAATATTTTATTACATTTACCCCGATTGAAAAACCTTGATTCGATTAGGACTGGCACAGCTTACAGCAGCATTTGATGGATGATTTTTAATTCCTGAAGTTGACTAATAGTGTGGCATGTTCAATTCTAAATCTGAAACAAGGAATTTTAATCATAAAATAAGTATCTTTAAAAGGCCTTAATAAAGTATAAACGATTAATTAACTTTTGCTTAATGAGAAAATGGCGCATCGAAGATTCAGCTGAACTCTACAACATCAATGGTTGGGGGATCAACTTTTTTTCTATCAATGAAAAAGGCAATGTAACTGTCACTCCAAAGAAAAATGGAGTTCAGGTTGACCTAAAAGAACTGGTTGAAGAACTTCAACTTAGGGATGTTTCGGCTCCTATGTTGCTTCGTTTCCCGGATATTCTGGATAACAGGATTGAAAAAATGGACAGTTGCTTTAAATCTGCCGCTGAAGAATACGGATACAAAGGCCAAAACTTTATTATATACCCCATCAAGGTAAACCAGATGCGTCCGGTGGTGGAAGAAATTGTCAGCCATGGTAAAAAATTCAATATCGGTCTGGAAGCTGGTTCTAAACCTGAATTGCATGCTGTTATTGCCATCAGCACTGATGACGACGCATTGATTATCTGTAACGGATACAAAGATGAGAGTTATATAGAGTTGGCACTGTTGGCTCAAAAGATGGGAAGACGCATTTATCTGGTAGTCGAAAAATTGAACGAATTAAAACTGATTCTCAAGATAGCGCAACGTTTAAAAATTAAGCCTAACATTGGTATACGGATCAAGTTAGCCAGTTCAGGTAGCGGCAAGTGGGAAGATTCAGGAGGCGATGCGAGCAAGTTTGGATTAACTTCCAGTGAACTGCTCGAAGCCCTTGAAATACTAGAGAAAAAAGATATGAAAGATTGCCTGAAGCTGGTTCATTTCCACATCGGCAGCCAGGTTACCAAAATACGTCGTATTAAAATTGCCATGCGCGAAGCATCGCAATTCTATGTTCAACTTTATATTAAAGGATTTAATGTTGAGTTTGTTGACATTGGCGGTGGGCTGGGTGTCGATTACGATGGCACACGCTCGTCGAGCAGCGAAAGCAGTGTCAATTATAGCATTCAGGAATATGTAAATGATGCCATCGCTACAATGGTCGATACCAGCGATAAAAACAATATTCCACACCCAAACATTATAACAGAATCAGGACGTTCGCTCACAGCACATCATTCGGTTTTGATTTTCGAAGTGCTGGAAACGACCACCCTGCCAACCATGGGCGAGGATGAAGAATCCAAACCGGATGACCATGAACTGGTTCGCGAATTGTTCTCACTTTGGGAACTGCTCAATCAATCGCGCATGCTCGAAACATGGCACGATTCCCAACAGATAAGGGAAGAAGCGCTCGATCTTTTCAGCCTTGGACTTCTTGATCTTAAAACCCGTGCACAGATTGAACGCTTGTTTTGGTCTATTACCAAAGAAATACACCAGATGACCGGCGAGTTAAAGCACATTCCTGAAGAATTACTGTATTTGCCTAAATTATTGTCAGATAAGTATTTCTGTAACTTTTCCCTGTTCCAGTCGCTTCCCGACTCATGGGCCATTGATCAGATTTTCCCCATTATCCCTATTCAACGATTGGATGAAAAACCTGAGCGATCGGCCACCATTCAAGACATAACCTGCGATTCGGGTGGGAAGATCGACAACTTTATTTCGACCCGCAACTTCTCCTATTACCTTCCTGTTCATCCCCTAAAAGCCAAAGAGCCCTATTACATCGGCGTATTTTTGGTGGGAGCTTATCAGGAAATCCTGGGTGATTTGCACAATCTGTTTGGCGATTGCAATGCAGTTCATATTTCAGTAAATGAAAAAGGATACAACATTGATCAGATCATAGATGGTGAAACAGTGGCCGAAGTGCTTGACTACGTTCAGTACAACGCCAAAAAGCTGGTCCGCACGGTTGAAACATGGGTAACTTCCTCTGTAAAATCAGGAATCATCTCAGCCGAGGAAGGTAAAGAATTTTTATCCAACTACCGCTCCGGCTTATACGGATATACCTACCTGGAATAAGATTTCAGAAGTGATAGAAAATTGAAAATGCAAATACTTCAAAAGAGATATTTGCATTTTTTTTGAATCAAAAGGACAATTCCGTCAATTGACATTTTGACATTTTGACATTTATGGGGTCTCAAAAATCCAAAGAGAGAAATGACACAAATGACACAAATAACGTGAGTTCGATATAAGTTCAGACTTCCTGATCCCTCGCAGATTAAATTGTCGCTAATTGCAATTTGTATTCTTCTTATTGTATTGTAATATAGGAAGTTGCATTTACAAATGGTATTTTTATTACTAAATTTGCGACAGTTTAATTTGCGGTAGTTTATTCCTTATATAATTTAAATTCAAGTAGTTACAAGTATGGGATCAGGAAGTCTGAGATTTCAATCTATGCAAAGCAAACCAGTGTTGTCGAACTCTTGTAATGAAGTATAGTGCATTAGGAACTTTCCAATCGAACGTTACCCAATATTCAATGGGTCATATCATCGGTAACAAGTCATTAGTAAAATTCAGACCGTTAAATTAGGTGAATAGCAAAAAAGTTGCTTCTTTTCGAAGGGAAAGAAATAATTCATCTCCACATAACTTTTTGATTATGAAAAAGTCAGACCCAGATTGACTAAGGGAAGCCTAGGGTCAGGCATATTTATTATCTCAGGAGAGTTAATTTCTTTAGGAGGTTTAAAACTAATTACTATATTTGCCATCGCAAAAAGGATACGGGTGTAGCTCAGTTGGTAGAGCACTGGTCTCCAAAACCAGGTGTCGGGCGTTCGAGTCGCTCCTCCCGTGCAAAAGCTGCTCT
>Ga0123338_10001039_pt1 | contig 27344 bp, 25 predicted proteins | sample grotaG_FD_89793 | JGI IMG/M metagenome (GOLD analysis project Ga0123338, IMG submission 89793) | Glacier valley bacterial and archeal communities from Borup Fiord, Nunavut, Canada, to study Microbial Dark Matter (Phase II) -... | ecosystem: Environmental > Aquatic > Freshwater > Ice > Glacier ...
CACCCGCGAGGCGCTCGAAGCCACCATCCAAGCGGCAACCGAGTGGATAAGTCACCACGACGCCAAAAATTGGTTTGACCATTGCGGGTATCATGTACAATGACTTGGGAACTGCTCTAAATGGTTGATAAGCTCTTTGAGCGAGTCAATCAGCTTGTGGCATTCCCGTACATGGGGCCGGTATATAAGTTGGCAAAGCTGCCTCAGGTCCGGGAATTACTAGTGCGGCCTTATCGGGTAATCTATGAAGTAACGGACCGCCAGATTCGCGTGATGGCTGTGCTACACCAGCATCAGGGCTAAGTAAGTAGTCAGAATTAAGTAGCAAGTAGCAAGATTTCAACCTGTTGTTTTGTAGCTTCTTAGTGAATGTCTTTCTACCGATTACTTATGTCTTGCTACTTAATTGTGAGTAGGGTAGCAGGTTTAACAAAAAACCCTCGTCAGTACTGACGAGGGTTTTTGTTAAATCAAAACCAGGAGTTACCGGCGCTGGTCGGTGGGCGGATACGCGCCCAGGATGCTGTTCACGATGCGGAAGGTTTCCGGCTCGCTGAGGTTGTTTTTGTCGAGCTGGGCCTGGCCGGTGCCGCGCCAGGCCAGCTCTTTGCGGCGGGCATCCACCACGTCGATGACCACGGTGCCGGCTTTGTAGTTGTACACGCCGCCCCCGCCGTAGGGATACATGCCGCGGCCATAGTAGCCGCCGTAGGGGTAGCCGTAGCCGAAGGGCGAGCCGCCGGACATCTGCTGCTTGTTCTCCACGCGGACGCTGTAGGCCACATACACGTCGGGCGCGGTGCCGGTGGGGGCTTCGGTCAGGCTTTTTTTGGCCAACTCGGTGGCTACGGCGGCGCGGATGCGCTGGTCGGTGAACGACTCGTAGCCGCGGGCGGGGCCGCCTTCGGTGTCGTTGGCTTGCTTGGGGTACCAGGCCCAGGTGCGGTAGTTGCGGAAATTAACGGAATGGTCGAAATCGGTAGCCACGCCGACGTTGGATGTCGTGCAGGCCGCCAGCCCGAGGGCCAGACCCAGGCTGGTGGCACCCAGGGCCAGAAAATGCGTGATGCGGTTCATAAAAACGGGGAAAGCTGAAGCGTAAACTCGCTGATTAGAAAGATGTCGGCTTAACGTTGGCTTAGCGACCAACGTTCCGAAATAGTCGGCTTGCCGAGCGGCTTGCCCTCTTCAAAAATAGCGCCAGTCCTTCGGGGCGAGCCGTTCGGGAAGTTTACGCAGAGAACGCGGAAATTTAACCGCAGAGGCCCGCAGAGCCGAATGAAAAGTCAGCTACTCAACCAGCAATCATTCAGCCTTTAACACTCAATCCCTCAATACGAAGGTCCCTTATCCGTGCTCACGAGCTGCTCGGGCGCGTCGGCGTATTCTTCCATCGGGGTGCAGGAGCAAATCAGGTTGCGGTCGCCGTAGGCCGAGTCGATGCGCGAGACGGTGGGCCAGAACTTGGCCTGGCGCACGTAGGGCAGCGGATACACGGCCTGCTCGCGGGTGTAGGGCCGGGTCCAGATGTCGCTGAGTGCCGTGGCGGCCGTGTGCGGGGCGTGCTTGAGCAGGTTGTCTTTCTGGTCGGCGCGGCCGGCTTCGACTTCGGCGATTTCGGCGCGGATGGCGAGCATAGCCTCGCAGAAGCGGTCCAGCTCGGGCTTGCTCTCGCTCTCGGTCGGCTCAATCATGAGCGTGCCGGCCACCGGGAAGCTCACCGTGGGCGCGTGGAAACCGTAGTCCATCAGGCGTTTGGCGATGTCCTCGACCTCAATGCCGGCTTTCTTGAAATGGCGGCAATCCAAAATTAGCTCGTGGGCGGCGCGGCCGTGGCTCCCGGTGTAGAGTACCGGGTAGTCGGCTTCGAGCCTGGCCTTGATGTAGTTGGCGTTGAGAATGGCCAGCTCGGTGGCGCGGGTGATGCCTTCGCCGCCCATCATCGAGATGTAGGCGTAGGAGATGGGCAGGATGCTGGCCGACCCCCACGGCGCGCCCGACACGGCTCCCTCGGTGCGGCCCTCGACCGGCACGAGCACGTGGCCCGGCAGGTAGGGCGCGAGGTCTTCAACGACTCCAATCGGCCCCACGCCCGGCCCGCCGCCGCCGTGCGGAATGCAGAAGGTTTTGTGCAGGTTCAGGTGGCAGACATCGGCCCCGATGGCGGCCGGCGAAGTCAGCCCGACTTGCGCGTTCATGTTGGCCCCGTCCATGTACACCCGGCCGCCGTGCGCGTGAATCAGGTCGCAGATTTCGCGGATGTTTTCCTCGAACACGCCGTGGGTGCTCGGGTAGGTGACCATGAGCGCCGAGAGGCGGTCGGCGTACTTGGCGACTTTCTCCTGCAAGTCGGCGAAGTCGATGTTGCCGTCCTCGGCGCTCTTCACGACTACGACTTCCATGCCGGCCATCACGGCCGAGGCGGGGTTGGTGCCGTGGGCCGAGGCCGGGATGAGGGCCACCGTGCGGTGGGCGTCGCCACGGGCCAGGTGGTAGCCGCGAATGGCGAGCAGGCCCGCGTACTCGCCTTGCGCGCCCGAGTTGGGTTGCAGGCTCACGGCCGCGAAGCCGGTCACTTCGCACAGCCAACCCTGCAAGTCTTTGATAATCTGCTGGTAGCCGCGCGTCTGGCTGGCCGGGGCGAAGGGGTGCAGCCCGCCGATTTCGGGCCAGGTGACGGGCAGCATCTCGGCCGTCGAGTTGAGCTTCATCGTGCACGAGCCGAGCGGTATCATGCTGTGGGCCAGGCTCAGGTCCTTGTTTTCGAGCTGCTTCATGTAGCGCAGCAGCTCGTGCTCGGCGCGGTGCGCGTGGAAAACCGGGGCCGTGAGGTAGGCGCTCGTGCGGCGCAGTGCCTCGGGCCAGCTCAGGCCCGACTCGGCCTCCGGCGAGGGCGCGACGGGCGTGGCCACTTCCTTGCCCAGCACTTTGGCAAATACGTCCACGATGTCGCGCACATCCTCGGCCTCCACGTTCTGGTGCAGGCTGACGCCGACCCGATTCGTGTCGTAGTAGCGGAAATTCATGCCCGCCGCCTCTGCCTCCTGCTTCAAGGCTTGTTGCAGCTCGTGGCTTTCGAGGCGCAGGCTCAGCGTGTCGAAATAAAACTCGTTGAGCTGCTCCACGCCCAGCGCTTTTAATTCGGCTTCGAGCTGTTGCGTGAACAGGTGCGTGTTCACGGCGAACTGCCGGATGCCTTCCGGTCCGTGATAGACGGCGTACATGCCGGCCAGCACCGACAGCAGCACTTGCGCCGTGCAGATGTTGGAGGTGGCTTTTTCGCGGCGGATGTGCTGCTCGCGGGTTTGCAGCGCCATGCGGTACGCTTTGTTGCCGGCCGCGTCCACGCTCTGCCCGATGATGCGCCCCGGAATGACGCGCTTGAACTGGTCCTTGCACGAGAAAAACCCCGCGTGCGGCCCGCCAAAGCCCATCGGAATGCCGAAGCGTTGCGACGAGCCGACGCAGACATCAGCCCCCAGCTCGCCCGGCGAAGTCAGCAGCGTCAGGGCCAGCACGTCGGCGGCCATCACCACGAACAGGTTGTTGTCGTGCGCTTTAGCGATAAAATCCTGGTAGTCGAAAATAGCCCCGTCGGCCCCCGGATACTGCACCATCGCCCCGAACAGGGCCTCGTCCTGGAGGTCGGCCGTGCGGTGGTCGCCGACGACTAATTCGATGCCGACCGGCGTGGCGCGGGTGCGCAGCACGGCCAGCGTCTGGGGCAATACTTGCTCGGAAACGAAGAACTTGTGCGCGCCCTTTTTCTTGGTTTGGGCGTGGAGCATGTGCAGGGCTTCGGCGGCGGCGGTGGCCTCGTCGAGCAGGCTCGCGTTAGCGATGGGCAGGCCCGTGAGGTCGATTATCAGGGTCTGATAATTGATGAGCGCTTCGAGGCGGCCTTGGGCGATTTCGGCCTGGTAGGGCGTGTAGGCGGTGTACCAGCCGGGGTTTTCGAGGATGTTGCGCTGAATGACGGGCGGCAGCGTCGTGTCGTGGTAACCCAGCCCGATGTAGCTCTTGAACACCTGGTTCTGCCCGGCAATGGCCTTGAAGCGGCGCAGAAACTGGCGCTCGGTCTGGGCCGGGGGCAGGGCCAGCGCTAGTGCATTGGCGGGCAGGCGGATGGCGGCCGGCACGGTTTCGGCCACGAGCTGCTCGATACTGTCCGCGCCCACCGCCGCCAGCATGGCCTGCTGGTCGGCCACGGTCGGCGCGTTGTGGCGGGTTTCAAACACGTCGGCGGGCGCGAATTTGAAGGGCATAGTCGGGGTGGGGGGAGATGAATTTTTTGCTTAACAAAAGTACGGCGGGTTTGGCCCTGGGCGGGGCGTAGTTTTGGGGCTATTTAAGCTGTTGGCTGACGGGGTGGTTGTCATGCAGCGCATTCTGCGCCTGGAGCAGAGACGAAGCATCTCGCTCACTTCGTTGCTGACGGGTGGGTTTACTGCGCCACGCGAGATGCTTCGTCTCTGCTCCAGGCGCAGAATGCGCTGCATGACAACCACCCCTAATACCCAGCAGCCAACCGCTACCAGCCAAAAGTCCATGCTCCTCGGCCTCATCCGCGAAGGCAAAACGCCCCCCGACCGCCGCGTGGCGCTCACCCCCAAAAAATGCGTCGAGCTGCAAGTCGGGTTTCCCGGCCTGCGGGTGCGGGTGCAGCCCAGCGACAGCCGCGCCTTTACCGACAACGAATACCGCGAGCTGGGCATCGAAGTCAGCGAGGATTTGAGCGCCTGCGACCTGCTGCTGGGCGTGAAGGAAGTGCCCGCGACGCGCCTGCTGCCGGATAAGAAGTACCTTTTCTTTTCGCACACCATCAAGCAGCAGCCCGCCAACCGGGGCCTGCTGCAAGCGGTTTTAAGCCAGTGCGTTACGCTGCTCGACTACGAGCTGCTGACCAACGCGGCTGGCGAGCGGGTGGTGGCTTTCGGGCACTGGGCCGGCATCGTGGGGGCGTATAACGGGCTGCTCACTTACGGGCGCAAGCACGGGCTGTACGCACTCAAGCCGGCCTGGCAGTGCGGCGAGCTGGAGGACATGGAAGAGGAGTATTTCAAGGTGCGCGCGTTGCCGCCCATCAAAATCGCCGTCACCGGCTCGGGCCGCGTCGCGCAGGGCGCGCTCGAAGTGCTCCGGCGCATGGGCCTGCGCCAGGTGAGCGTGTACGACTATCTCTACCAGGATTTTACCGAGCCAGTGTTCGCGCAGTTGCGCAGCTCCGACTACCACCGCCGCCGCGACGGCCGGGTCTGGGATACGCCCAACTTCCACCGCGAGCCGGCCGCCTACGAGTCCACCTTCGGCCGGTTTCTGCCCGTAACGGACCTGCTCATCGCCTGCGCCTACTGGCACCCCGCCGCCCCGCGCCTGTTCACGGAAGCCGACACCCAACGTCCGGATTTTCGAATAACGACCATCGCCGACGTAACCTGCGACGTGAACGGCTCCATCCCCACGACGAAGCGCGCCAGCACCATCACCGAGCCGGCCTACGACTACGACCCGCGCACCGGCGAGCTGGCCCCGGCCTACTCGCGGGCCGAAAATATGACGGTCATGGCCGTCGATAACCTGCCCTGCGAGCTGCCCCGCAACGCGAGCCGCGACTTCGGCCGCCAGCTGCTCGACCACTTCGTGCCCGCCCTCGTGGGCGGCGACCCGGCCGGGATGCTGGCCCGCGCCACCATCGCGCGCGATGGAGAATTGACCGAGCGGTTCGGGTATTTGGCCGAGTACGCGGGCGTGGCGGTCGGCGCGTAGCTTCACTTGGCGTTCTAACGTATTTGCTGACTATGAATCCCATCACCGATTTCGCGCGGCTCGACCTGACCAAGACGTATTCCTACGCCGATTATTTGTCGTGGCAATTCCCGGAGGTTGGCCCGAAATACGTCGAAATCGTGGGCGGGCAAGTGCTGCCTCAGCTGCCCGGCCTGGCCCTTGAGTGGGCGGCGGTGTTCGCGGGCCAGTAAATTTGCGGCCCATGCCCCTGAACTTCGCCACCCGCGCCCCCGGCCCCGAGCTGATGGACGACCTCACGCTCGGCACCGACGAGATGCGCCGCACGCTCGACGAGCTGGCTACCATCAACCGCTGGCTCGGCGGCTACCAGCCGGTGCTGGCCGCGCTCGACGCGCTACGCCCGCGCTTCCCCACCGGCCGCCCCCTGCGCCTGGCCGACCTGGGCAGCGGCGGCGGCGATACGCTGCGCCACGTCGCGCGCTGGGCCAGGGCGCGCGGCGTACCCGTCGAGCTGACGGGCATCGATGCCAACGCGTTCATGCGCGCTTACGCCGGCGAGCGAAGCACGGACTACCCCGAAATCAGTTACTTGCAGGCCGATATTTTTGCCGAAGACTTCGCCCGGCAGCCCTACGACATCCTCACGGCCAGCCTCTTCTGCCACCACTTCACCGATGCCGAGCTGACCGGGCTGTTCGGCCGCTGGCAGCGGCAAGCGGGGCTGGCCGTCGTCATCAACGACCTGCACCGCCACCCGCTGGCCTACGCTGGCATCTGGCTGCTGACCCGGCTCTTCGGGGCTGGCCGGCTCGTGCGCCACGACGGCCCGCTGTCCGTGGCCCGCGCCTTCGTGCGGGCTGACTGGGAAAGATTGTTGGCCGCGGCGGGCATCACGCGGTATCGGGTGCGCTGGCGCTGGGCGTTTCGCTGGCAGGTGGTGCTACTGAGCTGAAGAAAAATAATGGGATTGCTTGGTCTCAGAGCTGATTAAGAGTTGGTTCTTGATGATACAGAAATAGCGCGGCATCAAACAGAGCTAGAGAATGCCAATTTAGCTTTCCTAAATCAATAACCTCATTGGTTCGATGAGGGACCTTGTACCGGGTCAGTTCTTTGGGATGAAGCTCACGCACCTGAATTTTACAGCGGTCAAGCCCCTCAAAAGTGTAGTATATGGACGAATCATTCCATTCAATGAAGGCAAAGGTTTTCGCCTTTGGCTTGATTACCAAAAAAGGCATATCTGGCTTGGTAGCGTCCTTGACATAAGCTGGGATGCGAAGAATTAAACAATCAGGCAGGCTGAGGTAAAGTGCGGAATCAATACCGCTAAATTTTATCCACGTTATGTCAGAACAGACCACTGGAACGGGGGATGAAGCAGGCTGCTGAAAAACAGCCATTTTGCCGTAGTAGTCTCCCATGCGCAATTCGTCCAGATTGTAGACATACACGCCGTATTGACCGTCAGTAACTTCTATGAAAAAGTCTGGATTCCAATCCTCCGCTTTACATCCTGGTAACTCTTGAGGCGAGATGCGCCAGCCTTTGGTGTCAATCATCTGGCGATGCGTTAGTTACTACATACTTCCAGCAGCATCGCCTCTAGCGTCAGCCCTGGCCCGAAGGCGCAGCTGAGCACCGGCGCGCCGTGGTCGGCGGCGCTGAGGCCGGCGAGCAGCTCGCGCAGCACGAACAGGACCGTGGCCGACGACATGTTGCCGTACTGCCGCAGCACCTCGTAGGCGGCGGCGTTGTCGGCTTTGGTCAGGCCCAGGGCCTGCTCGATGGCTTCGAGGATGCGGCGGCCCCCTGGGTGCAGGGCGTAGTGGCGAATGTCCTCGCGGCGCACGGGCAGGTCCTGAAGCAGGCCGACGAGCAGTTGCTCGATGCCGCCCCGAATCAGGCCCGGCACGTAGCCTGAGAGCGTCATCTCGAAGCCAAACTCGCCGATGTGCCAGGCCATGTCCTGCACGCCGGCCGGCTCCAGGCCGCAGTGGAAGGCGCTCAGGGCCAGGCACGGGGCCGGGCCGGGCAGCGGCTCGCCTAGCACGAGGCAGGCGGCCGCGCCGTCGGCGAAGAGCGCGTTGCTGACGAGGTGGTCCTCGGCGCGGCTCTTCTGGAAGTGCAGCGTACACAGCTCGACGCTCACCACGAGTACCCGCGCGGCGGGGTCGGCGCGGGCGATGCTGTCGGCCAGGCGCAGCGCGTTCACGGCGGCGTAGCAGCCCATAAAATTGACGCACGTGCGCCGGATGCTCGGCGAGAGGCCCAGCGTTGTCACCAGCTCGATGTCGAGGCCGGGGGCCGACATGCCGGTGCAGCTCACCGTGATAAGGTGGGTGAGGCTATCGGCCTCGATGCCAGGGGCCTGGCGCAGGCAGTCGAGCGCGGCGGTGGCGGCCAGCGGGCCGGCGGCGGCGCGGTAGGCACCCATGCGCGCGGCCACCCCCGGGAAGGGCACGAGGCCGGGCGTGTTGGGGAAGAAGTCGTAATCGCCGTTGGCGCGGCCGTAGTCGGCCAGCACTGAGTGGCGGTGCTCGATGCCCGACACCCGGTAGAGCGCCCGCAGCTTGCGCGTGTCGGGCGCGTCGAATTCGAGCGCGGCAGCCATGAAATCAGCAATGACGGGTTGGGCGAGGCGGTGGGCGGGCAGGGCGGTACCGATGGCACCGAGGTAGCTGGGCATGGAGGCAGGGTTGGTTGAGCGGCGCGTGGGTCGGGCAGCCGCGGCTCCGGGGAGCGAAATACGCCCCGGAGGCACTGGAACAAAAACAAACGATAAAAAGCCGACCAGCCCACGGGGCTGGTCGGCTTTCACATACGAAATCCAGGCGGGCAGGGAGGCTACAGCTTAGGTTTTACTTTGCCGCGGCCGTTTTTGGACTTCATTTTACCGCTGCGCGCCGTGTCGGCCCGAGCCGATGAGGTCGAGTAGCCGGGCGTGGCGGGCAGCGCCGCATCAGGGGCGGTGGTGGTGCCCATCGTGCCGGGGCTGCTTACCGAGCCGGGGGCGGTGGTGGAACTGCCCGCCGGGGCCGTGGTCGGCGGCGACTGGGTAGGGGTGGTCTGGCCCGGTGTCGTCGTCGTCTGGGCGGAGGCGGCCTGGAACGCCAGCGCGAAGGCGGCGGTCAGAAATAAGCTGGTCAGTTTCATATTGAAAAAGAACTTAAAATGGGTGGATAAAACCGGCTGCCAATAGCGGTAGCCGGACCGTTATAACGTTGATTGACAGATTATTATTATATAAAACACAGAAGAATCTATTGTAAGATTCGCCCCCCGAATTCTGTAACTTCGCCCCGGAGCGAACCGGCAGCTGGTGGCGTAGGCCGCTTGAAGTCAAAGCTTCCGGGCGCGCTACTGTGCCTGGCTTGGCCCGGCCTGGCGGCCGGCAGCCAGCAGGTGCCACAAAAAAACGCGGCCCCCTTGAGGGGCCGCGTCTGGCCGGGTTTCGTGGAGCCGCGAAGGGAAGTCAGTTGAAGTTGGCCCAGACACTTTACGCTTCGCGCTTGGTGGGCATCGTGCCGATGAGATGGTCCCAGAGGGTGCTGCTCACGCCGAAGGCTACCTCATCCTGCCGGTAGTGGTGCTGGGCGTGGTGGGTCCACCACACTTTGAGGAAGTTTTTCGGCGGCGCATAGACGTGGATGCTGTAATGCACGAACAGGTAGAGCGCGTAGCCAAACGTGAAACCCGCCAGGATGCCGAAGGCCCAGGTGCCGAACGCGAGCCGGAAGATAAAAAACAGCAGCGAGGCCACGAACACCGTGATGATGGGCGGCATGGCCAGCCGGGTTTCGTCCTTCGGGTATTCATGGTGCACGCCGTGCATGGTGTACTGAAATTTAGCCCGCCCCGGCGTGGTGGCCGGAATGTGATACACGTAGCGATGCACGAGGTATTCGACCAGCGAAAACAGGAACCAGCCGCCCGCGAACAGCCCCAGCGCCGACAGCCCCGACAGCAGCCCGTGGGTGAAGCCGTAATACAGGCTCAGCAGGGCCGTGGCGATGAAAATGCTGACGGGCAGCGCGATGTGGGTGTGCGAGAGGCGCTCCAGCACCGGGTTCCGGAACAGCTGGGCCGAGCCTTTGTGCTTGGGCCGCACCGCAGCCGGGGCGGGCCGGGGCGGGGCAATAGGAGAGGTAGAAAGTGAAGACATGGAGAATACTTAAACGGGCGGGGACCAACCCGGTTGTCTTTTTGATTGTTTTGAGAAAGGCCCCAAATTTACAACGCTGGTCCCATGACGGTTACTGGCGTGGCGCTTGCTTCGCGCATCGCTACGCCAGCACTAGATGCCCCGCTGCCGGGCCGGCGCCGCCGCGCCCGCCGCAAAGGCTTCGTGTTGTCTCCCGTCGCGCAAAATCAACAAACCAGCCGTGAGCCAGCCGCTTCTGGCCGCTGGCTCACCACTACCTGCTCTCATGCGCTACGCCTTGGCTCTGCTGTTTTTCGTCGCCGGACTGCTCCATTTGGTCCTGCCCGCGCCGTACTTGCGCATCATGCCGCCCGGCTTGCCAGAGCCGGCCCTGCTGGTGGCACTCAGTGGCGTGGCCGAAATGGCGGGCGGCGTGGGCCTGCTGCTGCCCGCCACCCGGCGCTGGGCGGTCTGGGGCCTGCTGGCGCTGCTGCTGGCCGTGTTTCCGGCCAACATTTCGATGCTCAGTCGGCAGGCCGAGTTGGGCTTGCCGGCCTTGGCGCTCTGGGCGCGCCTGCCCTTGCAGCCGCTGCTGATGTGGGCCGTGTGGCGGGCGGGCCGGCGAGAGCCGGCCGCCGTGCGCGTTCAGTAAGCCCAGGAATTTCAGGGCCATCAGAAGCCTACGCGACTACCCGCTTCGCCGGTAAGCTGGACCTTCCGGCCTGACGCGGTCTCATTACCGCGCTTAAAAAGTCGAGTTCGGTAAGACCTGATACATAAGGCGTTCGGCGAAAAAGTCTCATGTCTCAGGTCTCAGGTCTCAGGTCTAACGTCTCAGGTCTTACTAAACTCACTGCACCGCGTCGCCGCGTAGCTTTCTAAACCGCTTGCGCGCTTCAGCCCCGTAGATGCTGCCGGGGTATTTAGTCAGCACGAGCTGATAAAGCACTTGCGCTTTGGCCGCGTCGTGCAGGTTTTGGTCCTGAATTTCGGCGCTCAGAAACAGGGCATCGTCGCTGAGCACGTCGTACTTGGGGTTGCCCGTGATGAGGCCGAGCGTGGCCACGGCCCCGGCGTAGTCGGCGGTGCGGCGCTGGAGCTGCGCCTTGAGGTAGAGCGCGTCGTCGGTTAGGGCGTGGCCGGGGTAGGCGCGCAGCAGCGCGTCGAGGCCGGCCAGGGCGGGCGCGAGCTTGTTCTGAAAGACGAGCTGCTCGACGGCGGCGTAGGCTTTCAGCCCTACGCCGAGCGTGTCCTGGGCCGTGTTTTCCTGGATGAGCAAGGACAGCTGCAACGCGTCGTTGGCGATTTCGCGGGTCGTGGCCTGCTTGAGAATGTCGAGGTGGCTTTGGGCCAGCTTGAAGTCGCCGGCGAAGTAGCTCAGTCGGGCGTTGCGCAGCTTGGCCTCGTAGCCGAGCGGAGCCTCGGGGTGAGCTTTCTCCACCTGCGAGTACAAGAGCGTGGCTTCCCACGGCTCGCCTTTTAACAGGTACAAGTCGCCGAGGGTGGTTTTGGCCTCGTCGCGCACGTCGGCTTCGGCGCGGGGCAGCTCGACAACCTGCTGCAACAAGCTCATCGCCTTGGCTTTATCGTCGAGCTGAAAGGCGTAGAGGTTGCCCAGGCGCGTGAGCACGGGCGCGGCCTCAGCGCTGGCGCGGCCCAGCTCCGTGAGCAGCGTTTCGTAGTCGGCGGCCAGGGCGCGGGCCTGGGCGGGGTCGGGCGGGTAAGTGTCGCGCAGCTGTGCTTCGCGGATTTGCAGGGTTTGCTGGCGGGCCACCTGGTAGTTCGGCCCCGCGCGGTAGGTGCGGGCCACGTAGTCGGTCGCGGCCAGGGCGGTGGCGTAGTCGCGGTTGCGGGCCGCGATGCCGGCCAGCGCCAGCACCCGGCTGCCCTGCCCGTCGGCGCGGCGGTCGAGGGCACGGGCCTGCACCAGCGCCCCACTAAAGTCATGGCGCTGCACTTGCAGCCAGAGCAGCAGCTCGGCGAACGCGCGCTGGTCGGGCTGGGCCTGCACCTTGCCGAGCAGAATTTTCTCCAGCGCGTCGAAGTCCCGGTCCTCGCGCAACGCGTTCTGGAGCATGTTGCGCACGAAGGGCAATTGCGTCTCGTCGCGCTCGACCAGGTGCAGGGTTTCGGCCAGCAATTTCTCCGGCTCCTGGCCCTGAGTGTAGAGCTGAATCAGCTCCGGGGCGTATTCGGTGTTGTTGCGGGCCAGCTCGCGGCCGCGCAGATACGTGCGCTCGGCCCAGGCCGGCAGCTGGCGCTTCGCGAATTCGGTGGCGACCGGCGCCACCTGAGTGGGCGTGAGCTGGCTCAGCACCCGGCCGTACTGCTTGTCGGCGGCGGGCACGTCGCCGCTCGCGGCCAGCACGCCGCCCAGGGCCACGCCGTTGGTGCCTTCCTCGGGGTGCTGACGGATGGCGCGCTTAACCAGCTTTTCCGCGTCCTTGTAGCGCTTCAGGCTCAGCAGCGCGGCCAGGTAGTCGGGCAATACGGCCGGCGCGGTTTGCTCGTCGCCCTTGAGCTTCTCGAACAAGAAGACGGCCTTCTCCCACTCGCCACGCCGGGCGTAGTCGCGGGCCAGGGTAACGGCATCGACGGGGCCGGCCATAGCAGGGCGGGCCGGCGCGGTCCGCATTTGGGCGGCGAGCGGGGTGGCCAGGGTCAGTAGGGCGAGCAGGGATGCGTAGCGAAGCATGAGGCGTAGTTTTTTGCTTTTTGGCGACAGCCGTTCGGGTCGTTCCCGCAGAGGGCGCGGAGGTTCAACCGCAGAGGAGCGCGCAGCGGAATGACAGATTCAACCAACAAAGCAGTCCCTTATCTCCAATCCCTCATCTTTTATCCCTGCAAAACTCCCTGCTCGGCCAAGTATTGCCCGATGTTGAAGCGCTGGCCGTCGAGCAGCTCGATGTCGCGGTGCCAGTCCATCGTGAGCCAGGCATCGGCCCCGCGCTCGGCCAGCAGCACTTGCCGCGAGTCGGTGAACACCCAGATAACGCGCTCGGTGCCGAAGTCGAGCAGCTTGCGGATTTTACGGTTCACGTAGTTCGCGTCTTCCGGGTCGCGCAGGTCGATGCGCACGTCAATCTCGACCACGACCCGCGCCGGTACGCTCACGTAGCAAGTGTTTATCTGGTCGGGCGGCAAGGCGGCTTTCTCGTAAATGGCCACGTCGTGAATCAAGCTGGTGTGCTCGTCTAACCGGGTGCCAACCTGATTAGCGGCAAACCAATACCGCTCGCCGTTGAGCCGCCGAATTAGGGCTTGCAACACGTAGCTCGCCACGACCCAGCGCAGCGAGCTGCTGCCCCGGATGCTTTCCAGCGACTGCCGCCCCGCCAACACCGTCCAGTAGTCCGCGAAATACATCGGTCGGCCATCGAGCGTTTCGCGCACGAGCAGCTCGCGCAGCAGCGCGCGGCGGGCAGATGCGATGCGACGCGGCGGGGATGAAGCAGAAGCCAGAGCGGGCATAAGAAGGGTCGAGTTTCCTGGAATTTAACCCAAGATACGACTCTGCCCGTCCGTGGGCTGGTCCGTTCCCTGAACTCCATAGCCCCCGCCCGCGCCGGACTTGTACACCTGCACCGTCGCGTTGGGCACGGGCTTGTTGGTCTGATACACGACCACCTGTCCGCTGACGGTCGTCGTGCCGGCGATGAGGTCGTCGCTGCTTCTGCAGCCCCCCAGCAGCGCCACCCCCAAACTGAGGGTGGCGCGGAGCGAAAATATTCTCATAAAGATGAGGCAAAATGAATTACAGAGGGATGCGAACCCCAATCGTATCAAGCCCAACGGGTTGTACATATTGGTAAGACCCAGATGTACTGCCAGTTGCCTGGTCTACAATGCCCCACGAAACCGTTGTCCTGTAGCCGGCTTGAATGGGGCGTATCAAAGTAGTGTCCTTTGGACCATAGATAAGTTCTCCCCCACCTGAGTAGCCATTGATGATAACGGAGTATCTTTTCCTTCCAGAGGTATTGACAAGTTGGATTTTAATCCACGCGGGGGCGTAGGCTTGGATGACGAGGCCCGTGTTGCTGCGCCCGTTTGTGGGTCTGGCCCCGAGCGCCCAATCGGTGAAGTAGCCAGGTGCGGCAGTGGCCCGCAACAGGTAGTCGCTCTTCTCGTCCGCCTCGAAAGCGAAGCTGAAGCGGCCCTGCGCGTCCGTAGGCTGGCCCGTGCCCTGGACCCCATAGCCCCCGCCCGCGCCGGACTTGTAGACTTGCACCGTGGCATTGGGCACGGGCTTGTTGGTCTGATACACGACCACCTGCCCGCTGACAGTCGTCGTGCCGGCGATGGGGTCGTCGCTGCTTTTGCAGCCCCCCAGCAGCGCCACCCCCAAGCTGAGGGTGGCGCGGATAATGAAGTTGGTTTTCATGGCCGTTAGTGTTGAATGCTGAGTTGGGTGGTAGTGGTCTGCTTGCCGCCCGTCAGGCGCACCTGGTACAGCCCGTTGGGCCAGGCTCTGGTATCAAGCCGCAGGCCGGTGGCCGGCAGCTTCTCCCGGCTGAAGACGGGTACGCCCTGGCCGTTGTAGACGACCAGCTTCAGGGCCGACCGGTTGCCGGCAGCGGCGGCTGCCGTCGCGTTCGTCGTCGGGCTGGCCGTACTCAGGGCCGAGGTGACGTTGGCCGAGGGCGCGGACTGGCTCAGGCTCAGCGCCGGGCTGGCCCCGGTGCCCATTTCGCTGGCTAGGTCGGTGTAGTCGCTGGCCGGGTTGGGGTAAGCCCGCAGCTGGGTCAGGCCGTAGTAGGTGTCGCTGGCCTGCTGGCCCGCCGCGTCGGTGCCGACCACCTTCACCATGACGTAGTACGGGTAGCCGTTGAGGCACAGGCCCAGCGTCGAGCGGCCGCCGCTCGCCGACACCGACGCGTTGAAGGGCAGGGGCTGGAAGTTGCTGCCGCCGGAACTGGCCGGGTTCGGGTCCAGCAGCCAGGTGTAAGTGTAGGGCGGCGTACCCCCCCGGCTGGTTGCCGTCCAGCGCGCGTAGTTGTCGCGGCCCGAAGGCGACGTACACTGGCTCGTCTGGCTATACTCCGTGATGTTCATCTCGTAAGCCGGCTGGCCGCAGGCCAGCGTCCCCAGGTTGAGGTAGCTCAGGGCCGGGTTGTTGAGCAAGGCCGGGTTGGCCCCGTAGCTGGCCCGCAGGTCCACGTCGAGCGGGAGGCTGCCGGGCTGAAGGCTGGCCTGGTCCTCGACGCAGACGTAAGCCCCGCCTTCCAGGCGCACCCCACCCGCGAGGGCCAGCGTGGCCCCGCGCCGCACCACGAGCGTCGCCCCGGCCAGCAGCCGCAGGTAAGAGCCGGGGCCGACGTTGAGGCGACTGCCCGCTTCAAGAATGAGCAGGCTGTTGGCCGCCATTTGCAGCGACCCCGAGTAGCTGGCGCTCGTGCCCACGGTCACCTGGCCGCCGCTCTGCACCTGCACCACCGTGCCGCAGGCCGAAGTAAACACCTCGAACTGGCCGGCTGCGGGCAGGGTCTGGGTGGCCGCCGTGCCCCCGCTGGCGGGCAGCGTCCCGTTGTTGATGAAGAGCTGCCCGCCCTGCCCCACTTGCACCGAAGGCAGCAGGTGACGGTACGGGCTGCCGTAGTTGTAGGTCGTCGTCAGCGCGTTTGGCAGCGATGGCAGCCTGTGCGCCGACTCGCGCAGCTCGTTCTGCATCCAGCTGCTGTTGTTGGTCAGGTACGACGGGTTGCCTTGCTGCGAAGGCTGCCCGTCTGTTATCTGAATGTGCGGCTCGTTAGCACCACTAGCGGTAAAATATGCGTCGAACGCATACTTAATGCGGTCAGGTAAATTCGCATTTGGTATTTGTTGCCGCACATCATAGCTCAAATTCGGACTACCATACGACCCGGCGTCTTAGACGTCTAACGCGCTGAGGGTAGAAACGAAAGTTTGGGAAGGATGGTCGTATTTCAAGCGCCCGTCCGATTGCTTGTAGGCGTCGAGGCTGGTGTTGCGAAACGAGCCGGGAGCTTGGTCGGCGTAGCTCGCGCCAGGGTCGCAGTAGCTATAGTGCCAGTTGTCGGTCAGGGCGAAGGGACGCAGCCAGCGGAAGACCACGTTGTTCTCGCCCTTAGTGCTGGTGCCGGGCAGCGCGTAGGCGTAGTTCAGGCCCGTATTTATGCCGACTCCGTTGGTACGCAGCAAACGCATCCCCGGCGTCATGCCCACCTGAAACTGGGCCTGTCCGCTGCCGTTGGCAATGGCTACCTTGCGCAGCAGCGACGGATACGATTCTGACCCGTTCTGCCAAGCTTGCCACTGGTTGCGCAGGGGAGTGGCATCGGGACTGAAATGCCAAATTACCATCTGCTTGGATGCCTCGCGCAACAAGCTGTTGTTTACTATGTTGAGCGCCGCGTCTGACCCAGCGGCGACATTCTTGAGCCGGTTGAACATGTGCTGAATGCCGAGCGAGATATTCGCGCCCCGGTGGGGCGAATCCAGCGACACCCACAGCTTGGCGTTGTGGCACAGGCCCTGCTGCTCCATCCAGGCCAGGGCGAAACGCGATACCTGCCCGCCCATGCTGGCCCCGATAACCATCGTCTCCTCCGCGTTCGGGGCGCGGTTTTCCGGCTTGTTTATCCACTCCAGCAGTTCCACCAGCACCATCGCGTTGTGCTGAATCAGCGTCGCCCCGTCCGAAAAGTCCAGGTAGATAATGTCGTAGTCGCCGCCCGTTACCCCGCCCGGAAAAGTTTGACTGGGAGGAGCTTGTAGTTGCTCGCGCAAGGCCGGAAATTTTTCCACCTCTGGAAACTCGCTGTTATAATCCACGACTTCGTTCCAGCCCGCCGACCCGTTGCGGTAGCCTCCCAGGTAAGGAAAGCCTAGCTGGGTGCGGTCGTAGGCAACACGCTCGAAATCGGCTAATGGCAAAGGTCCCGTCGCTGCGACAGAATGATTAATGGGGAAAAAAGGAAATCCGTAGCTTCTACTTCTGGTAGTCGCGAAGTCAATGCCTTCGACAAACACCAGGGGTCGCCGCAACTTCTTGCTCCCGGCATTGGAAGCGGCATATTTTATCCAAGCAATGGCGGTGGCCTCTCCGTTCGGACCGCGCACCCCTCGGTCAGGCCTGAAGCCTGGCCATTTGCGGCTCGCTAACAGCCCCAGCGCTACATCGGGCGGTATGCTGGCCAGCGTAAGCGAGCTGAGGGTAGTGGCCGCGCGCAGCCCCAGGCCTGAAGGTTTGGCCGAAAGGTTCACGCTTATCACCTGCCCAGCCGGTGCGCCGATTGGTAGGGTGGTCAAGTTGCCCCGGTTAAAACCGCCCGGATTGACCGTCACCTCCACGGTAGTGCCCATCACGACGAGGCGCTCGCCCAGGCCGTCGCCGAAGTCTATGCGTACCTGGCTCGGGGCCAGGGTGTTACCCAGCCAGAACTCCGGCCCGACGTACACCGACATCGTGCTTGCGGTGGCGGGCATCGGCAGCGCCACCGAAAAAAACTGGCCGGTTCGGTAGGGGCTGCGGCTCAGGTCGGGGCCGTCGTACACGCGCTCATTCACCGAGTCGATGGTGATAAGGCGGTCGCGCGCGGCGGTCGGCAGCAGCTCGTTGCGTTGTAGCGGTAGTTGAGCATGAGCAGCGGAACCACCCCTTGTTGCGCGCGTTGGCTGAGCCTGGCCCGCACGGTGGCCGGCGACGGCAATTGCGTGGTGTCGAGCGCGGCGCGGTAGAACCCCCAGTATTGTTGCTCGAACGTGCGGTAATCCGCCACCGTGTCGCCCTGTCCCGCGTAGCGGCGCGGGTTGGTGAGGAACATCATGCGGTCGAGCAACACGCCGGTTGGAATGCGGGCTGGGTCGAGCGGGGCCAGCGCGGCCCGCAGCTCTTTGACGGGGTCGCCCACGTTAGGCGCAGCAGCCTGGCCCCAGGCCGTGGTGAAGCTGCCCAAGCTTAGCAGCAGGTGACACAATCTGAGTTTCATAAGCGGAGAGGAATAAGGCGTGAGGGTAAAAAAGGAAAAAGCTGTTTCAAATCATAGGCGGTTAATTAAAAGGTGAGAAAGAAAGCTTTAGCAATACCGTTCAACTTGCCAAGCCCCCAAACCTTTGCGTAAAGGCGGAAGTCGGGACGGGTCTTCAAAGTAAACAGATTCGTTTGAATCAGGCAAACAAAAACTCGCGTCTTAAGGACTCGCTAATAAGCTGGTTCAGAGCGCTAAAGTGTTTGCATTCAAGGCGCCCAACTAAGGCGTTTGGGACTTTACGACTTACCCAAGAAGCAAGGATTTTCCCTGTTTTTTCCAAGGTCAGGCGTGGCGACCTTCTTATTCGCGGGAATCCGGCAGGCGTTAGCAGCCGGCGATGCCCAGTGCCCGTCCGGTCCCGCGCCACGAATCCACCCGCCCGTTCTACCTTACAGCCGCGCGCCCACCACGACAGTCTTCTTGAACTCGCGCCGGGTGCCGTCGCTGGGCCGAAACAGCTCGATGTACAAAATATAATACCCCACGGCGGCTTTGCGGCCCTGGTCGGTGAGGCCGTCCCAGGGCACGAAGCCGCTGAGGGGCAGGGTTTCGTTGCGCAGCAGCCGGCGCGTGAGGCGGCCCAGCGCGTCATAAACCGTGACCGAGCCGACGTAGCCGGGCTGGTCGAGCGTGTAATTGAGGGTCGTAAAGTCGTTCTGGCCGTCGTCGTCGGGGGTGAACAACTCCGGGGCCACGCTCAGCTCGGAGCCGCCGCCGACCGCGTCCTGGGCCTGGGAGTTGGGGCGGCCGGGCGTGGCGTAGCCCACCGTGCTGGCCGCCGAATGGAAATTGGTGGCCAGGCTCGGCCCCTGGGCGCGGATGCGCTCCAGCGACACGCCGTCGAGCGTGCTCAGCAAGCTCAGCTGCTGACTTTTGTCGTAGGCGTAGCCGTCCAGCTCGGTGCCGCGCGCGTCGAGCACGAACACCCGGCCGGCGCTGTTGTCGAGGGCCGAAAAGCCGCTCACGGCCAACAGGTTATTCGGGTCGGCGCTGGTCGGGTACTGGACCAGCAAAACAGCCGCGTCGGAAGTCACGGCCACGAGCTGACCCGGCCCGAGCACGTAGGGCAGCGCCGGGCTAAGCAGCGCCTGACTGCTGCCGCTGGCCTTGACCGTACCCACGGCGTAGCCCTGTAAATTCAGGTAGCGGGGCGAGCGGTTGAGCAGCTCCACGAAATATACGCCGCCGGTGCGCGGGTTGAACAAGACTTCGTTAATAACCAAGTCGCCGGGCTGGGCGGCTTCGGGCAGGGCCAGGTTACTGAAGCTCAGCGCCCCGCTGGCGTTGCCGACGCAGTCCACGGCGCGGGCCACGCCCACGGTCAGCGGCTGGCTCGGGGCCAGCGCCGCGCCCAGGCTCAGGTCCACGGCCCGGAAGTCCGGCCCCACGGGCGCGGCCCGCACGATGGTCGGGCCGGCCGCGCCGCCGCCGCTTCGCAAGCTGTATAAGGCCGGGTTGGCGTTGCGCAGGCTGTCGAGCTTTTCGCCGAAATACAGCCGCACCACGGTGGGCGTGAGGGCCACGGCCCGCAGCAGGGCGGGCGGCTGGCGGTCGGGGTTGGGGGCGAAAATGCTGTTGCGGCGGCCGGGCGTGCCGCCGCTCGCGTCCTGGCTGGCGGCCCAGTTGCTGGCCCCGCCGCAATAGTTGGCCGGGTCCATCATTTCCAGGCTCCAGCCCCCGTTCCGCTTGCGCTGGTCGCGGTACCAGTCGTCGGTGTAGCTCACCTCAAACAGCGTCGTGCCGCCCGGCCCGCGCAGCACGAGCTGGTCGGCGGTGTTGCTCAGGCTCGGAAAATTGGTCGGCCCGAACACCCGCCCCAGGCCCGCGAACTGGGCCGCGCGGGTCGAGCCGCACACGATGGCGTACTGGCCGGGCCGCAGCCGGGCCGTGTCGGGCAGCACCGCCGCCGTCGAGCCGCCCGGCTTGAGCAGCCGCACCCCGCGCAAGCTCAGCGTTTTGGTAGTCGTGTTGTTGAAAATCTCCACGAACTCCGACGGCGGCAAGCCCACCACGGGCGTTTCGTCGGCCAGTATCTCGGTGATAATCAACTCGCCCGCACCGGGCGCCACGGCCGGCCCGCCAAAGCTGGCCAGCAGCGGCCCGGTCGCCCCGTTGCCGTAGAGGTCGGCTACGCCGCGCACTTCCAGCGTGTTGCTGGCCGCGAAATCAGTCCCGAACGTGAGCCGCACCAGGGCCGGGTTCCGGGCTGAAAGCTGGGCCGTGAGCGGACTCGCGCCGGAGCCGGCCAGCTGGTAGCGGCTGACTTGCCCGGCGGTGGTCGGGTCCACGGCCTCGTTAAAGAGCACGTCGAGCGTGCGCGCGTCGGCGGCCGTGGCGCGGCTGAGCAGCGGCGGCGTGGTATCGCTCACCACGAAGTCGTCGAAGTAGAAATTGCGGGCGTTGGCCGACGAATACAGCAGCGACACGCCCACCACGACGCTGCGCTGGTAGGTGTTGTCGGTGGCCGGCGAGGCGGGTTCGGCCACGAACGCGCGGCCCCCGGTCAGGTCGCGGGCCAGCGTCCAGACCCCGGCCACGGAGCGCGTCACGCGCACCCGCACCAGGTTGTTGGTACTCGAAGCCAGCGTGCCCGCCTGCCCGGCGATGACGGGCACCGCCCCGCGCGTTGAGTCGCGCCGAAACAGGCTCACCGCATCGTCGGTGCCGCCCAGGCGCACGAAGTAGCCCTTCGTGTCGGCGCTCTTCAGGTCGGCCTGCGAGGCCAGCAACCAGACATCGGCCAGGTTGCCCGACGAGGTAGCCAGCCGCAGGTTGGCCCAGAACTCCCAGCTCGTGCCGGTCGTGGCCTGGCACGGCGTAACGAGCCGGAGCTGAGTACCCGTCGTGGCCGGCCCGTTGCTTTGCAGGATTTGATTGACGACTACGAAGCTGGCCGCGTCGCCCGTCCAGACCGGGTTTTGGGTGAAGTTGCCGTTGGCGAACGAGTCCGTGAGCTGGGCGCGGGCCGTGAGCGAGGCCAGAAACAACAGCAGCAGCGTAAGGAGCTTCATGGCAGCAAGGTTAGCCAGCGCACCCGTCTGGTTTAGGAGCTAAATAACGCCAGCGCGCCGACATTTGCGGCTCGGCCCGGCGGCCGCTTGCTTTGGCCGGATAGCCGATTATCAAAACGTCATCGCATGAAAGTTGCCCTCGTGGGTGCCACCGGCCTGGTGGGCACCGAAATGCTGCGCGTGCTGGCCGAGCGCGGCTTTCCCGTCACGGAGCTGTTGCCCGTCGCCTCGGCCCGCTCGGTGGGGCAGCTGGTTGAGTTTCAGGGAAAAAAGTACCCAGTGCTGAGCATGGATGCCGCCATCGCGGCTCGGCCCGCGCTGGCCTTGTTTTCGGCCGGCGGTGACGTGTCCCGCGAGTTCGCCCCGCGCTTCGCCGAGGTCGGCACGACGGTCGTGGACAATTCCAGCGCCTGGCGCATGGACCCCGACAAGAAGCTCGTCGTGCCGGAAGTGAATGCGTACGTGCTCACGGCGAAGGATAAAATCATCGCTAATCCGAACTGCTCGACCATTCAACTGGTAGTGGCCTTAAATGAGTTGCATAAAAAATACCAGGTCCGGCGGGTCGTCGTCAGCACCTACCAGAGCGTAACCGGCACGGGCCAAAAGGCCGTGGACCAGCTGCGGGCCGAGCGGGCCGGGCAGCCCGTGGCGCACCCCGCCTACCCGCACCCCATCGACCTGAACGTGCTGCCCCACATCGACGTGTTTCAGCCCAACGGCTACACGAAGGAGGAAATGAAAATGGTGCTCGAAACCCAGAAAATCATGGGCGACGAGCGCATCCGCGTCACGGCCACCTGCGTGCGGGTGCCCGTGCTCGGCGGCCATTCCGAGGCCGTGAACGTGGAGTTCGCCCACGATTTCGACCTGGCCGACGTGCGCGAGCTACTGCGGCAAACGCCCGGCGTGGAAGTCGTGGACGACCCGGCCCAAAATCAATACCCGATGCCGAAAGACAGTCACGGCCGCGACGCGGTGCTGGTGGGCCGCCTGCGGCGCGACGAAACCCAGCCCAACACCCTCAACCTGTGGATTGTGGCCGACAACCTGCGCAAGGGCGCGGCCACCAACGCGGTGCAAATCGCGGAGTATTTGCTCGGGCGTGGGCTGTTGCGGGGCTGAGCGAATGCCTCCTTTGGTAAGCTGTAGAGCGGAGTGGCCCTCCGTTCTGCCGTGCAGCGGCAATTCACGGCCGCCCCGCTACCGGCCCGTTAACTTGTTGCCCTGGCGCAAGCTTGTCGCTACGCGACAAAACGGAGTGCCACTCCGTCTTACATTGCTGATACACATTTCTCATGACTGACCCGACCAACACCCCGTCCTTAACCCCGTTGCCGCCCGCCGCGAACGCCGCCCAAGCGCTCGACCACGAAAAACAGCTTGCCGCCGCCGTGGCCGTGGGCTGGGTGCGCGACGGCATGACGCTGGGCCTGGGCACGGGCAGCACGGCCGCGCACTTCATCCGGCAGCTCGGGGCGCGGGCGCGGGCCGGGGGCTTGCGAGTGCGGGGCACGGCCACTTCGCTGGCGAGCGAGGCGCTGGCCCGCGAGGTCGGCATCCCGCTCGTAGAGCCGCGCCGGGGGCTGCGCTTCGATTTGGCCGTGGACGGGGCCGACGAGCTGGATGCCGGCCTGCGCCTCATCAAGGGCGGCGGCGGGGCGTTGCTGCGCGAAAAAATCATCGAAACCGCCGCCGACTACCTGCTCGTCATCGCCGATTCGAGCAAGCTCGTGGCCCGGCTCGGCGCCTTCCCGCTGCCGCTCGAAGTGGTGCCCTTCGCCCTGCCCTGGGTGCTCGACGCGGTGGCCGCCCTCGGCGGCGCGCCCGTGCTGCGCATGGGTAAAACTGACCCCGCCCAGCCCGCGCTTTCCGACCAGCACAACCTGCTCGTGGACTGCCACTTCGGAGAAATTTCCGACCCCGGGGCGTTGGCCCTGCGTCTGCAGGCCATCCCCGGCGTGGCCGGTCACGGGCTGTTTCTGGGCCTGGCGCGGGCCGCGCTGCTCGTGCAAGACGGGCAGGTGCGGGTGTTGCGGCCGGGCCAGCCGGCGCGCCCGGCCAGCGAGTTTGAGGCGCTGCCGGGGAAGTAGGGAGTGGGGGGTCGTTGTCATGCAGAGCGCAGCGAAGCAAGACAACGACCCCCCACTCCCTAAACCTCAGCTAAAGCCCCGTTGCCAGCCACTCCGCAATCAGCTCTTCCACTATCCGCGCGCCGGCCGCGTTCAGGTGCAGGTTGTCGGTGAGGAAGCGGCAGCCGTGGCTGGCGGCGATGCGGTCCCAGCTCTGGCCCAGCGCGTAATGACGCAGCAGGGCCAGGCGCACGAGCCGGGTAGTTTGCTCATGGCGCGCACGGGGCCGGCCGGGACGGGCGCGCAGCTCGGCCAGCAGACGCTCGCGCAGGGGCAGGTAGGCGACCCCTTCCCGCTGGGCTATCTGCTTGATTAGCTGACTGTACAGCTCAGCTCGGCGGTTGGCTTCGTGGTCCAGGTCTTCGCTGATAGGCGGCAGCGAGAGCAGGGCCAGCGGGGCGCTGGTTTCGGCCCGCAGGCGGCGCACGATGGTCGTCAGGTTGGCCTCAAACGTGGCGACCGAGGGTCGGGCCGGCCCGCGCAGCTTGCCCAGGCGGCGGTACTGGTTCAGGCCGGCCGCGCTCAGCGTGGCGTTCACGTCGTTCGAGCCGATGAGCAGGGTAATGGCCGTGGGCCGCGCCCGAATCACATCGTCGAGACGGGCGAGCAGGGTTTCGGTTAGGTCGGCGTTGATGCCGGCGTTGAGCACCTGCCAGCCGGGTTGATAAAATGCCCCGGCCAGGCGCGCGGCCAGCGGCTCGACGTAGCTCGCGCTCATGTTGCCGTGGGTGAGCGAGTCGCCGACGCACACCAGCCGGCGCTGGCTGAGCGCGGCGGGCTGCTCCGGCGCGCGTGGGTAGCGGCGGTCCGGGCGCAGCAGGCGGCGCTCGGCCCAGGCGTTGAGGGCCAGGCCAACTCCGGCAGTGGCGGCCAGGCCGGCGAGTATTGGGAATAGCATGGTGCTTGGTTTTAGGACGTAAGTTCTCGCAGAGTTCCGCAGAAGTTCGCAGAGCACAAACAGCCCTACCTTGCCCTGCCCAAGTTACCACCAAGCACCAGGCACTAAGCACCAAGCACTAAGCACTAAGCACCAAAAACCCAATGTCCCAAACTGTTTTCATCACCGGCGCGGCGCAGGGCATCGGGCGGCACCTGGCCGGGGCGTTTTACCGGCGCGGCTGGCAGGTGGTGGCCACCGACCACGACTTGCCCGCCCTGCTCGCGGCTACGGCCGGTTTCGAGCCCGCCCGCTGCCTGGCCCTGGCCCACGACGTAACCAGCGTCGCCGCCTGGGACGCGGCCCTCGCCGAAGCCCTGGGCCGCTTCGGCGTGCTCGACGTGCTGGTCAATAACGCCGGCGTGGTGCGGCCCGAGTTTGGGGCCGAGCTGAGCGTGGCCGCCATCGACGCGCAAGTCGATGTAAACCTGAAAGGAGTGCTTTACGGGTCGCGGCTGGCCGCGCAACTGTTTAGCAGCCATGGCCGGGGGCATCTGATAAATATCGCCTCGCTGGCCGGCGTGGCCCCCATCCACGGCCTGCCCATCTACAGCGCCACCAAGTACGCGGTGCGCGGTTTCACGCTGGCCGTGGCCTGGGAGCTGGCCCGGCGTGGGGTGCGCGCGTCAGTCATCTGCCCCGATTTAGTCAGCACCAACATGCTCACCCAGCAGCTTGATTTTCCGGCGGCCGCGCTCAGCTTTTCCGGCCCCGCCGCGCTGGCCGTGCAAGACGTTGAGCGGGCCGTGTTCGAGCGGGCGCTGGGCCGGGGCGAGGTCGAGATTCTGCTGCCCGGCAGCCGGGGCGCGCTGGCCAAGCTCGGCAACCTCTGGCCCCGCCTCGGCCGCCTGCTCACCGGCCGCCTCGTCGCCCAGGGCGAGCGCGAACGCCTGAGACAATTAGCAAGGAGCAAGGAGCAAGGAGCAATTCGGAACAGGCCCAAAGTAGTCAAAGCTGAATTGCTCTTTGCTCCTTGCTCCTTGCGAACACCCGCCGATAGACCGGCCCACGCAAGGCAAACTGCGCCCACAGGGCGGGCCGAATCAGCCAATCGAGCCAAACACGGCCGGTGCTGAAATTAATATCTTCGACGATGACGCTGCCGCCGCCGGGGGCCGGCTGAATCAGGTGGCGGTGCCGCCACTGGCGCAGTGGCGCGGGCAGCCGGGTGCCTTCGTCCACGAAGTACAAGGTGCCGTCGGGCAGCGCGCCGTGGGCCGTGATGAGTGACGTCCAGCGCGGGCGGGCCACGAGCGCGTTCAGCTCCATCTCCACGATGTCGCCCGTCTGCGAGCCATCGTAGCGCAACAGCCGGAGCTTCGGGAAGGGCGGGGCCAGGGCCAGAAACAAACTTTTGGTGAAGCCGGCCAGCACCTGGGCCGGCGGCTGCGCCACCGCGAAACGAAGAAAAAGCTGCATATGGCCGGCAAGTTCGGGCGCGCCGCGCCGCCGCGCCCGAACTTGCCGCGCCGGCCAGCGATTGGCAGTAACCGCGATGGTACGCCGGTCAACGCACCAGCCCGTGCACCGACCCGCGCGCGCCGCCGTATAGCCCAAGTCCACTGGCCCCGCGCCCTGAACCCCCGGCCAGATGCCGGGTTATTGCCCTGCTCTCCCGCGACGCAATGCGCGGTGTTACGAACTCTCATGGAAGACTACGCGGCCAAAATGGCGCTCAAGCCCGACGCGACGCTGCGCGACTACGTGCGCGACTACGCCCAGTACCGCGAAGGGGCCGTGCTGGCGGCCCTGGCCGAGCTGCGCGTTCGGGGCCAGCCCGCCGCCGAGGAAGCCACCCTGCGCCCCCAGCTCGAAGCCGCGCTGGCGACCGAAGCGGCGGCCCAGCCAACTGAGGCCAGCCCCCATGCCAAGCCTGGCGGCAACGGCCCGGCGGCGGCCGACGAGCAACCCGAATTGTACACGCCGGGCGTTATCGTGCTGTTCTCGGTGCTCTTCACTACCATCGTGGCCGGGGCCGTGCTGCTGGCTCTCAACCTGCGGCGCGTGGGCCGGGGGCGCGTCATCTGGGGGCTGGCCGCGTTCGTGGTGGGCTACCTGGCGGGCGAGATTTGGCTGATGAAATACCTGCGGACGCAAGGCTACGCGCTGAATCCGTGGTTGTTGTCGGTGCTCAATCTGCCCGCTATTCTCACCTACGTGCTCTGGTTCTGGCCGCGCTTCGTGGGCACGTACCAGTTTCGGCCGCGGGGCTGGTTGGGGCCGCTGTTGCTGGGTTTTCTGCTAAGTATGGGCCTCTCGCTGCTGCTAGGCTACGTGGCGACGCACTTGCCGGCCACCGCACGGCTGCTCAAGTAGTTGCTCGTTGCTCGTTGCTTGTTATCTGCCCGTTCCGCCTTGCAATGACCAAGCAATAAGCAACCAGCAACGCTTACAATAATCAGCTCTTAAACTGGCAGAGCACCGTTTCGCCGCCCTTCACTTTCTGGCCGAGCTGCACTTTCACGTCCGCGTCGAGCGGCACGAACACGTCCACGCGCGAGCCGAACTTGATGAAGCCAAACTCCTCGCCCTGGCTCACCTCGTCGCCCTCGTTCACGTACCACACGATGCGGCGGGCCATGGCCCCGGCAATCTGCCGAAACAGCACCAGCGGGCCGGCATCGCTCTCGACCACTACCGTCGTGCGCTCGTTCTGGGTTGAGCTTTTGGGGTGCCAGGCCAGCAAATATTTGCCGGGGTGATACTTGAAATACTTCACCATGCCCGACACCGGGTTGCGGGTGATGTGCACGTTGATGGGCGACATGAACACCGAAATCTGCCGGCGCGGGGCCTGGAAATACTCCGTTTCCTGCACTTCCTCAATCACGACGACCTTGCCGTCGGCCGGGGCCAGCAGCAGGTCTTCGTGGGTGAGCAGCTTGCGGTACGGGGACCGAAAAAACTGGAGCAGCGTGAGAAATGCCACCACCGACACGCCCGCGAACACGCGGTTGAAGGCCACGTTCGGGCCGTTGTAGTGGCTCAGCAGCAGGTTCAGCGCCAGCAGCACGAGCAGCGTAACGAATAGAATGCGCCGACCTTCCTTGTGTACCTTAACCACAGATGCGAACGGATTTAACGGATGAAACGGATAACGCCGCTAAAGCGGCTGACTGCTCGGGTTTTTTGATGCGCACGTGCGTTGTGGCGTGGCCGTGCGGCACGTCATTTTTAATTAAAATGGGAACCTGTACTCCGTAAGCCAGAACACAGACGAGCTTCCAGACTATTAGCGGCTGAAAACTGCCCGCCAAGAAAGCAACACACGACAACCCCAAACGCTTTTGCCGCCAGGCAAAACATCCGTTTCATCCGTTAAATCCGTTAGAATCTGCGGTCTTAGTAGCCCCCCCGATACTTGTAGGTCTGGGCCAC
>Ga0123338_10001041_pt1 | contig 27336 bp, 16 predicted proteins | sample grotaG_FD_89793 | JGI IMG/M metagenome (GOLD analysis project Ga0123338, IMG submission 89793) | Glacier valley bacterial and archeal communities from Borup Fiord, Nunavut, Canada, to study Microbial Dark Matter (Phase II) -... | ecosystem: Environmental > Aquatic > Freshwater > Ice > Glacier ...
CAGGAAATGATTTTGTTTCCTGACTTTAATGCCTGGGCCAACAGTTCCCCTGCCTTTTCAAGTGTTTCCCAAGTTTGCGGATCCGAAATAAAGCAATCGAGCACTTTCTGCGCCAGTTGAAAATTCTCTTTGATCTGATCGATTATCATATTAGTCTATTTTATTGTAATTGATTGGCTGCCACTGAAAGTGAAGCCATATCACCGATTCTTTCATCGATTTCTGCCGGGACAATGCGACAAACTTTCATGGCCAGCGGCAAGGATTCAGTCTGAAGCACCTTTGTAAGCGGTGGAATCAAAAGGTGACTGGCACCGACATAAATACTCCCGATGACAATACATTCAGGGTTCAGAATATCAATCAGCACCGATAAGCCTTTGCCCAGGTAGGTTCCACAAGTTTCAAAGACCTCAATGGCAAGTGTATCTCCATTGTTGGCTGCCTCAGCAACCCCTTGCGCAGTTATAGCTTGTAGTTCTGAAATTCCTGCACACCAGGAGACCTTTTCTCCCATCTGGAACTTCTCCATCGCTTTTAACCGGGCAAGTTGGGCAATACCGCTTCCACTGCAAAACCCCTCGAATGAACCTGCTTTTCCGTAACCACAGGCCCGAAGTTGTCCAATCGGATATGACCTACTTCACCGGCATTGTCATTTGTTCCGGCATAGAGTTTTCCATCCAGTATCAGCCCTGCCCCAAGTCCGGTGCCAAAGGTGAGAAAGATCCTGTTTTTTGTACCTCGTCCTGCACCAAACTTCCATTCCGCGAGTGCACAGGCATTGGCATCGTTCTGAATAGATACAGGTATTCCATATTTTTCATCAAATAATTTAACAATTGGGATTTCATCCCATCCCGTAAGGTTTGGGGGTGAAAGGATGATACCACGGACACTATCAAACGGGCCGCCGCAACTGATCCCGATAGATGCTACTGCTTTGATGTCTTTTTTATGAGATGCCAACAAATCCTCTATCCCGAGTTGCATTCGCCTGATCAGTTGGTACGGATTGGCATAATCTTTTGTTTGAAGAACTTTTTTGCCAATAACTGATGGCTGACCTTCTTCGTCAATTTGTCCAAGGATTATAGCACACTTGGTACCGCCAATATCTAATCCAATTAGTGTTTTCATGCTATTTAATTATATGTCGAATGAACTGTTTTTGTTGATTTTGCTCATTTCAAACTGTGATTAAAAAATTTATTATCAGCATGTTGATTAATATGCGCAAGATAAAACGATTTTTTACCAGGTCCGGATCTTTTAAAGATTTTGTTTATTTAATTTCAATTTGCACCGCCCGACCTGGTTCGAGATTCAACTCCACAATAGCGATGTGAAGAAGTGGATTATAGACTATATGAATTTTCTTCCCCGCTAATTTTACAACTGGCTGCCGATTTGCATTCAACTTCAGTCTGCATAGCCCAGCTCCTGTAAGTTTGGCCTTGATCGTTCCATTTGTAAGGCTATAATCCTGAAGATCAACTGCTATTCCTGTTGCAATAGATATCAGGTATGGATTGACAGCTACACGATTCACCCTAATCTTAATCCGTTGTTTATCCTTAAATATATCCACAGGTAATTTGCTGGTGCCTTTTATGATGATTCCATCCACTTCAATGGATTCGATATAACGGCCACAGCCTTTCATTTCAATATCAAATTTTTTATTCTGAAAGTTTAATCCGCACAGTGACATTTCTTCTCCACTATATGGATAAAAGGTTATTCCTCCTGCATCCGTACCCACACCTACCACGCCATGCAAAGCCGCCTGGTACCATCCGCGCATGGAATAGCCCTGCCAGGTTCCTTTCTGGGAGGTCCAGCGGTCAAATTCCGGCTCATCTGTTTCTACATAATAGGAAATACCTTCAGGGCAGGTAAGATTTTTTGTCCAGTAGCTCACCCATTTTATCCATTGTTCGACCAACGGTTTCTGATCATTCCCGTTAATGATCCGCATGAAATACTCACCTGTTGCGGGCCACCAGCAATGAAGCTGATTGGCATCCAAATCATAGGATTTATTCCATAACGGAATTTCGCGTAACCCCATAGGAGTAACGGCATTTTCCTTAAAAAACCCGAGGCTTGCCATATTAATGCTATCAGTAATATCGGCGCAATAATTATTCTCCCATCTTATGGAATTGGTATTGTAAGAATCCCGCTGCTCCAAGGTTTTCGAATCAATAGAAGAAACAGGGAATTCTTTTTGATGATTAAAAAAAAGTGGCAAAAAATTGTGTTCAAACCTACGGACAATTGCCAGTGCTTTCTTTTCTTGGAGCTTGTCACCTGTTAAAGCAGCCAGCGATTCCATAGAACGGGCGGCACAGTAAAAAATAGTATTGTTAAATCCGCTTATGTCGTTTCCCGTTTCGCTCATTGCTTCAGGAAAATCAGGGAAGAGGGAACTACCAGTACAAAATCCGGTTCCGGCAACCTCGCTCATTGCAATGCGGTTGAAAATAGTTTTGGCGAAAGGGTATTTTTCTTTCAAACATTGCATATCGCCCGTATTGGCAAAGTACAACTGAAGAAGTGAAACATACATTCCCTGTGAAGGCAATGCACTGATGCTGCTGGGCGACATGTCGTATGCAAAAGCATGCCCGATGCCTTTCAGGCTATCGGCAGTAGTTTCATAAAAATGAAGCATCTCTTTTATATGTACAACATCGCCCCAGTAAGCTGTGGCGTAATTACTGGTCATGCCATCCCATCCCCACACCCAGTAGTTAGATGTTTTTGCTCGCATTGCACCTGGGTGGTCCGTTATTTTCAATGCTTCGTGGTACATGGGCGCAAGGCTGATAAAATTATTCAGATCGGTATAAGGGCTCTTTAAAACCGGACTATTAGCTGCTACCTTTTTGTATCGTTCAAATTGCTGTTGAATTGATTGTGATAAAGAACCAACCAGTTTTTTATTTTTTGCAGACAGCTGGATTTGTTCCTTTCCGAAGCTAATACAAAAGCTATATGTTTTTCCGGCTTCAAGTAGTGGACTTTTTAGTATATGTTTGGCATTGATGGGGCGAACACTATGTTCCATCTGAAAATCTGAGCCTATCATACACAAGGTTTGAAACGGTTTTTGAACAAGTTTGTCCTGCTGTGTTTTCGGAGTGGTAATAAAACCGCCCTGAAGGATATTCGAACCAGTTGAATATTTCCATTGATCCCATTTCCGCGGATTGCCCCAGGTTGAAAACCGCAGGTCGTCTGCGTTTCCTTTGTCTACGGCAAAAGATTCAAAAAATTCCATTTTAAAGCGTAGGTTCGCTGGTTCCTTGTCTGGCACAACAATCTGAATGACAATAGATTGATCAATGGCCATCACCCGATGTTTAAGGATTGCTCCTCCAAAATTCCATTCCGATTCAATTCCAAACGGCCATATTTTGCTGTTGAGATAGTCTGGTTTAAAAGTTTTTCCATCCTGTTCAAGAAAATATCGGAATCCATCCCAAAGTTGACGTAAAAATAGGGTAGGCAAACCATTACCCTGCGTAGGGTTATAATAATCTACCTGTGCAATTCCGGCTTCATCAAAACTGAATGCCAGTCTGCTGTCTGCAAACCATCTTGGAGCCTGCGGCACTCCTTTTTCACACAAAATAATACCATCATTCACCGTGTAAGGCAAATCATTACTGTTGTACTGTGCTGCAGAAAACATTGGCAACAACAGAAAAATTAATATACTGAGAAGCGCTTTCAGATGTAACATAGCATGATTTATTTTTTCAGATTTTTACTATCAATAACCAATACCCAATCATTTTCATCAGGAGTTTGAAATGAATAAACGCCAGGATTTTTATACTTTCCGATTAAGGTGCTGGTTCCTTTTCTTGGGTTGTACCAACTGGCATTGACTTTCTTTCCTGTTAACGAAGCTGTGTTGATTTTAAATGTTCTTCCCGAGGGAATATATGCAATTAGAAACCTGCCGTTTTCATCCGAACCTGCAATGGCATAATTGTTTTTCGCATATTCACCTGCGCCTTCTACAATTATTTTTGATTCCGGATCAGGAACTATTTTATACCAGGGAAAGGATTGAAATAAACTGAAATAATGCCGGAGCGAATTGCCACCTGGCAATTCAAGAAGGGGCCTCCAGTTAGCGGGGAAATTCCACATCGGGGTTCCGTAAGCGTTGCCAAAACCTCCTGAAAGCACTGACCAGTAAGCCTGTTTTCGTGCCTGTACGGCTGATCCCCATGCGCTATGTTCACTTTCATAAGTTGATTCACCAAGAAAAAAAGGTTTTATAGGTATCTTGGCATATTCTTTATAGTTTATCTCATATACATCCGGTTGATTTTTATTCCATGCCTTATCAAATCCCCTAAAGTAGGTATAGGTCATAACCACATCTAACCAGCTTGTTCTATTATCCCACACATCAGTACTCGAATGTGAAGAAGAAGGATGATAGGTCATCAATTGATGAGGCGCCTGTGATTTAATTCCAAGGGCAAGTTCATTCATCGTTTCGCGGTCTTCAAAAGGATCAATGTCCCCTCCCGATATCCATATAATATTATTGAATTTTGCAAACTTCTTTCCGATGTATTCTCCGAAAGCTCTTGATTTGGACGGGCCATTGGTATCCATAAAACTTTTAGGTCCAACAGCGCCTTTGCCTCCGTATCCTTCACCACAACAACCTGCCCATAGCGGTGCAATTGCAATCAATAATCCCAGTGAATCGGCTTGCTGAACCACCCATTCAACGTGATCAAAATAGGCCTTGTTAATTGTTAAGAAATCGTTTGAGTTCGAGAAAGGTTTCTGTCCGTAGATGTTTTCCTTACCTTCAAATCCGGTTAGCATAGTCTGAATGGCTGTAAATTGTTTGTTCTTCCTGTCTGTCAGGTAATCAATGACTTCTGTCTTATCCAACTTTAGAAAAAGCATCCATCCGGTATCGCCATTGTAAAAAAAAGGCTTCTCATTTTGATCAATCAGGTAGCGATGATTGGCACTGATTTTAAGAGGAAATTTATATTCTTGAGCAAATAATGAAATGACCAATATTAGTTGAAGGAGAATGGTTAAAAGTATTTTATGCATGATGATAAAGTATTTTGGGGCAGTGCATGCTCCATGTTAATGAATAGGATGTTTATTCTCTGTTATTTAATGTAAAAGACCAGTTTACCGCCCTTCACCAAGTCCTGATGGTTCAGATTGTATTTTTTATAAGGCGTTCCATTTCGTTCCATAGATTTGATATAAAATTTTCCGGGTTTAGCATTTATTGCTTCGATGACAAACGATTTACCTGGGTAATAGGTCGGATCAAGGGCAATTGTAACCTGACTAAAAACGGGACATGTAAGCTGATAGTCCATATTTCCGGGGCAATCGGGGTAAAATCCCATCATTGAATAGACAAGCCATGAAGAGATGGTTCCACAATCATCGTTACCTGGTAAACCACCTGGAGAATTTTTGAAATCCTCGTAAATTATTTCATGTACCTTTTTTTGTGTCCTCCATTCTTCACCTTTCACATAATTGAACAGGTACGGGTAGGCCAGATCGGGTTCGTTGGTAATATCGAAATAATTCTTTTCAAAACAGTTATTTAGCTTTTCGGTGAACTTTTTCGGTCCTCCCATCAACTTTATGAGCCCTGATATATCATGTGGCACCATGAACGAATAGTTCCACGAACTGCCTTCTGTAAAACCGTTCATCTTTGTGGAAGCCGGATCAAAAGGTGATAACCATGAACCGTCTTGCTGTCGTGGCCGGACAAATCCTGTATTTGGATCAAAGTTGTTTTTGTAATTTAATGACCGGTCGGTGAAGATCTGATAATCGTCCTTTTTCCCAAGCGCGTTGGCCATTTGGGCGAGGTTCCAGTCTGCAATGCAATATTCCATTCCTGTCGATACTGATCCCCATACAATCCCTAACCGCCGGGCATTTTCGTACTCGTTGGTTATATTTGCGGATGTAAAAACTTTAAGGGTGTAACGGGCATCATCAGGGATATAGCCAGATTTTAACCAATCATCCAACCCAGGCCTGGCAGGATTCTTTTCCCTTGTCGATGCATTGTGCTTCAAGGCTTCCCAGGCCAGGTTAACATCAAAATCCTTCACTCCCCTGAGGTACGAATCGGCGATAACTGGAATTGCAGGGTCGCCAACCATGCAATTGGTTTCCATGCCGGCGAGTTCCCACTTCGGAAGCCATCCATTTTCCTTGTACATACCCAGCATGGATTTAATCATATCTGATTGCTGCTTTGGATATACAAGTGAAAGAAAGGGATGCACGTTCCGGTAGGTATCCCACAATGAAAAAATGGTATAGCGATTGTCTCCATTTGTTTGGGCAACGGAATTTGTCCCCATTGCGCTGTATTCGTCATTAACATCGCTTGCAAGACTGGGATGGATTAACGTATGAAACAGTGCTGTATAAAATTTCACTTTGTCTTCAGAAGTCCCACCTTCCACCTGAATTTTAGAAAGTTCATTGTTCCAGGCTTGTTCAGCGGTTTTCCGTGTTCCATCAAAATTAAAGCCGGGCTGTTCTGCATCCAGATTTTTTCGGGCATTGGCGATGCTGGTATATGAAACGCCGACTTTTACAGAGATAATTTCGTTCTCTTCGGTATTGAACGAAAAGTAGGCTCCGATATTATTGCCGGTAATTTCGCGGTTAAAATCAGGATAATCCTTCCCATCGATCCACACCCCTGATGAAACGGGCTTTTTACTGATCCTGGCAACAAAATAAACGGTTTGCAGCCCCTTTATTCCGCAGAAGTTCCCGATTGACTTGAAACCCTCCACTTCGGTGTCCGAGATTCGCCTTAACACGCCGCCTTTCTGGGTGGTAAGCCCCACGCCAAGATTGAGTAAAATATTCGACTTGCCCTTTGGAAACGTGCATCGGCTTAACCCGGTGCGAGCGGTAGTGGTTAGTTCGGCCTTTATATTAAAACGGTCGAGTGTAACGGCATAATATCCCGGGCTTGCCTTTTCCTTCGAATACAAAGATGTATTGCGCGGTTGAAGTAGCGTTAAACATCCGGTCGTGGGCATTAAACAAAACGTACCCATTTCAGGACAACCCGTACCGCTCATGTTGAGGTGCGTAAACCCGGAAATATATTTATTGCCATAATAATAGGGACTGGCACCCGAATTTAGGCTAATTGTATCGTACGAGTTGAGCGGTGATAACGATACCATTCCCCAGGGCAATACGGGCCCCGGGTGCGTGTTACCGCCATTGGCTGTACCGATAAAAGGATTAACAAACACTAACGTGCTGTCAAACGCGGCAGCCACGTCCTCCGCGGGAGAAATTTCACCATCAGGAACAGGTATTCTTCCACGATAAACATCCGGTACTCTTGGATTATTCCCCGCCAACGCCATGGACCCGAAAATAAGAAAAATTAAAAAGACAATACTCCGATCTGTTTTTAATTGTTGCATTTTATTGATTATTTGCTCATTAAATTCTAATTTAGGATCAAACATCTATAACTCATTCTGCTTGTGTCGGCTCAATCGTGGCTGATGGATTTCTTGATATTTGGGCATAGGCATATTCGATCCGCCACGCAGTTCAAATTCATAAATTCTGCTATTCCCATCCGCACCGGCATTGGTGATATAAAGCCTAGCGTATCTTTCAGTGAACGGAGTTATTGTCCGGTCTGTGACCAATGAATTGTTGCCAGTTACAATGTCAACGTCGGTCCATTTGCTCCCATGGGTGCTCTTTTGCAGCTTGAAATTGATAGTATTCAGCAAATTGTCTTCATCGCCCGCACCAGCATGTTTGACAACCCACCTGTTAATGGTATGGTTCTTCCCCAGGTCCACCTTGAGCCAATTATCGCCTGATAAAGTTGTAGCCCATTTACTGTTGCGCTCATCCACCCCGGAGGTTGAAATATCAATGGCATTTTCAGGTCCGTGATCCGCTACGCTTGCTGACGCTGATACCATTTTCCCCGTGGAATAGTTGGTATCGCTTATCGTTATGGTATTTTGGGAAACACCATCCGTGACAAAAGCTTTCTGCACCGTCGACTCGAAGGTGTTATTGACCAGTGTTTGACCATAACAGTTTCTAACTAACGCTATACCTGCGGCTAATTTTTTAAATGTATTTCCTTCAATGATCGTGTTGGTAATATCTCCCGTTACACCCAGGGAGTCATTTTCACCACGCCCTGGAGCTATAGTAATACCATTGCCGGATGCATCTCCAGCCCCTGATATTACATTCTCACGGATCTCTGTGTTAAAACCCTGCACCTCATTGTAAGCTCCCGTGTTATACCTTTCGCCGGATAGGACTATTCCCTGATCGTTATGCTCAAAATCTTTTCCTTTTAACCTGTTCCTTACAATCCGATTGTAATAATTGGGGATTACGCCTGTTCTAAACATCAATGCATTATTCGGCTGCCTCATATTCCAGATAAATACCCCAAGAGCATTTTCAGACGTATTATCGGCGATAACCCAGTCGATACCATTACCATACATTTGATAACTCGTTGTGGCATCTACTACCGTATTCTTGTAGAGGGTTACTTCTCTGATTGGCATGATAAGCGTCCATTTGCTGGTCGTATCCGGTTGAATATCCCATGCAGGGGTAACATTTGCGATGTTTTCGTTGATAGTGGTGATTTCTCTCAGTTGCCCCATACCCATACCATCAATTATCAAAATAGAAGGCTCACTAAACCCGTGCCTAGCAGGAAATACCAACGGGATGGCAGGATTACGGGCCTTGCATGTAATTGAGGTTGTAGTACTTGACATTACATTGCCATCGTTCCAATATCCCAAAGCAATATCATCAGAGAATGCTTCTCCGTCATTACCAGTTAAAGTTCCAACGTTTTTAACCGTATTGTTAGACAGGTACGTGCGGTCTTTAAAATACATTCCACTCAATTGGGCCTCCGGATATCCATGTGCAACATCTCCATCCACCTCCCGGTGGCCTTGTAATATATTGTTCTCTCTGAAAGCATAGGAGGCAGTCGAACTGGAACAACGATCGCTATACTCATAAGAATTGTTTTTTTCTGTATGATATTCCCCGACAACCATGAAATTTGGTACTGCTCCATATCCAACCCAGTGGTTGTTGTTCATTAGGACCCGCTCTCTTGCTATCATTACAAAACCTTCACCTTTCCCTTTTTTTCTCGTGTCATAAGGATAATTTATTTTAGTGTTAACTACAAACATTTTTCCGGCAGTTCGGTTAGTCCAGGCATCCATAAAAAAAGGTTCATATGCGTGACCCATCCAAAAAAAACGATCTGGCCGGTTATCATTATTTAAAAGTGTTATTTTAAGGTTGGCCACACCCATATGCCCTATAAGGGAACCAAGGCTAATTCCGTCATCGCTGCCTGAGATTACAATATCAAGAGGATTGGTCCCGCAATAGACTAAGTTAGTTCCATCAGTGCTTTCACCCTTCAAAACAACATGCGGACGAAGTCTTAATTGGGTTAAATGGTAGGTGCCGTTTGGAAAATAAACCACCCCTCCTCCGGCATTAGAAGCAGCGTTTATGGCACTCTGGAGATCAGCAGTCTCATCTTCGCCCGAATTTGGTTTTACATTGAAGTTTGTAACATCATACTTGTTGTCCCAATTAAACGAACCCGCCCATGCAACTCCAATCCCCAATGGGTCAGATCCAACAGGTACTAGGGTGAGGGTCTGACCGCTCGTTAATCCTGACCAGTGAATGCCATTGTCGTTAGAAACCTCAACGTTATAAGTCGAAAGCGGCTGACTTCCTATCGTGAAAGTCACGCAATAAGGATTTATACGGGTGATCGAGCTGGTCATATCGTAAGTGGTTCCATCTGAGACATTTATGAGTCTTACTTTCACTCGCTGTGTCGCGCTGAATTCTTTACCATCAAAATTTCTGCCTACCACTTCTATGCCCAGACCGTTCCATGCCTCTTTCTCCGACATAAACATTCCCCTTGGAGCATTCAGTTTGATAGGGGCACTCCATCCGACATCGTTTTTCACCCATACATTATATATCCCAGGGGTCGCATTATCAGGGAATGCCACTACCACAAAATGCCCTTTCGAATCTTCCGTTATAATCCCAAGTCCGATCGCATCTCCTGGTGGGATTGAGGGCGAATTCCCATCGATATCCAGTTTTATGGATACTTGTATTTCGGCCGCTTTGATTCCTTCTCCACTGATACTTATCACCTTCCCTGGCTTTACCGCGTCGGATATCTTTAGCAATTTCGGCACACCCGTAAAGGCGGCACTCACATTTTGAAAAGGAGTAATAATTGTGCCCAAAAGCATAACTATCCTTACAGATGAAAGCAGCCTTCGTCTAATTCGCCCTATCGTCAATATGCTTAAAATCTTTACAGGTTTCATAAAAGTTTTTTCTAAGGTTGTGCCATTACATAGCTAATCGGGGAAATAAATTAAAGGCTTAAAAAAAGATGTTTCATAATATATGGTAATTAGGCATGTGTATTTTTATTAACAACTAAGTTGAATGTGTTTAAACAGGATTAGCTTAGGCAAACCATTCACGTTTGCGGTTTGGCAAATTATTAAGCAGATCGATCGTGACATTTACATTATTAACAACCTGAAAATCAAACATTCCAACGCAAATAAAGTCGGCGCCATTCTCAAAAGCCCATCGGAAACCATCGGCGGGTTCAATGGCCCCCGCGGCAAGTACTTTAAAACCCATCACCGGGATTTTTACGCGGTTGACAAATTCTACTGTTCGCTCAGGAAAAAGACAGAAGCAGTTGTCATGCCATTTATCGTGGTCTAAATTTTTCGTCCCGTCAACCTCGAAAGGAACCCGGTTTTCTCTGGGATGAGCCGACCAATATTTATCGTGATGCATTGTTTTCATGTAATAATCCGGGATAATACCCTGATTTTCGCAATGGATCAGTGACTCTATGCTATGTGAAGCCAAACCGACCGTGTAACCCTTCTCACGGATATGGCTCATCATTTTTGCAATCACTTCAATTTTTTTGTCTCTAACCAGCCAGTCACACCAGTTCCCTTGAATCTGAAGGACATCTGCACCAAAATCAATGGCCTGGGTAATCTGTTCAAAGAAATCACCCTTTTCCATATTAGGAGCTACCTGTGAAATTACTTTGATCTTACTTCCCGTTGCTTTTTTATATTTGGCCATCAACGGATTAGAGGGGAAACCAATATTAATGGTATCAATGCCTGCATTTTCAGCAAGCATCAGGGTTTCATAAACCTTTTTCTCGGTATTGTAGGCACGGAAAAGTGAAGGTACATAAATCAGATCGCGGGAATGTGCCCATCCACCAATCAGATTTCCACCTGCTATCAACCTGCTAATTTGGTGGGAGCCAATCTTACCCTTTGGCAATTCACCTTTCAGTTCGCTCAGCATGCTGGATTTCACCTGAATTGTTGCGCCAGACATCACATCGACATCAAACTTTTTGCTATTGTGTATGGCTCCCCATCCCATTATGCCAAGCGCGGGTATAGTGGCCAGGTTTTTCAGCGCTTCACGACGGCTGTTGACCACCGGTTCACCCGAATATTTTTCGGAAACAGTCGATAGACCTTTCTTCTTCTTAAAAATAAACTTCAGGGCACCAATACCATATCCAATATCATCTAGAAAAACAAAAGACAGCAACACCACGGCTTCAATAAACAATTTGTCAACGATAAACAAATGACCTTCGCCGGAACTGAATAACGAGGAGCCGAAAGGAGGGTAAGCAAAATAGTAAAGTGTAAGCAAAAGGGCTCCACCTATTGCCGCGTAACGGATAAACAGCCCGGCAAACAAGGCAATTCCGATAAAAATCAGACCATAAATATTCATTAAATCAACGGTTTTCATCAAAACGGGCGAGGATGCCAACCAATGATAAAATCCTGATAGAAAACCCGATGTGTTGGCCAGAAACGGGTATGCACTCCAATTTGTTGTAAAAAGTTTCGACATCCCTTCGTAGAGGAAATGCCATCCAATAGCCATACGAAGTATGGTTATGAAAAGCTTTTTCAGATCAATCTGTGTACCGTATTTCATAATTTAATTTGTTGTTATATTTAATTTGATTTGTTTTTTCACTTAAATGCCTTTTCTGAATTTGTACCATCAGACAGGCATCAACCTTAGTCATTCGGGTCAGACGTCGGTTTAGATCGATTGGGTGCAACATAGCCAGGAACCCAATCCGTCCCGCCATACTCATAGGCGCCTATGTCAGGGGCTTCGCCCACATATTCGTCCGTTATTCCTGTGACCATTGTTCCGTTATTAATTGCAGGCGAATTTGGTTGTAGCCGATAATTAAGCCCACTATTTCCCGTATTAATAAATAACGGATCCTGCGTTAGGTAAAGAGAGTTTGTTCCGGCCGGAGTTTCGGGCAACCAGGTAATCTGAAATTCTTCACTGAATATATTGTTCTTCATAATATCATACCGCCAGGGATCTCCATCCTCCGGAGAGTTTTTGTACGATAGTTTAATATTTGTTGATCCAAACGTATTATTGTAGATGTAGCTAACTGCAGTATTTGTATGTTGCACGTAATAGTCGCCAACGAGGTTATTCCAGAGTACATTGTGGTCTATCTGTACAGGACCTGATCCCTGGTCAAAGTAAAGTCCGGTCTGTATTCCCTCGCCGTTGGCTATTGATTTTGAGTCATGTATCCAGTTGTGGTGGATACGTGTTCCGGTCTGTACATATCCCCGGCAGGAATAGATCGCTCCCATGTCAACGTTCAGCATTCCGAAGTGATACATATCGTTATAACCGATATTTACATTCTGGCTGTTCGTCAGATCAATACATGATCGCCCCACTCTATATATGGTATTGTTTGTGATCGTCTGGCCGTTGGTTCCCATGGCAGGTGCAATTGCACAAGCATAGGTTCCGTCGTAGGCGATGTCATGAACCTTGTTATTGTGTGCTGTACAATTTTTTCCTAATACAATCCCCATGTTTGAACTGAATGCAACCTCGCTGTTCTTAATGATACTGCCCGATCCCATCAGGCGAATACCGGCAGCTCCAACGTCAGTAACTGTTTGCCCGGTATGGCAGTAGACAAGGTCCCGTCCTGCAACAGTCACATCATGGTTAATGTATTTGGCATTCAGTTCATCCAGCGTAATATTAGTACTGCTTGTGTTTGTAATTATTGTCGCAGCAAATAATTTGATTTTCCTGATGGTGATGTTCGACTTGCCGCTAAGGTCAAAGGCATAGTTCCGCTTCTTAACTTCCACGTTTGCAGGGCTTCCGCCATCCGGTTGCCACAGGTATAACTGTGTTCCATTGTAGAAAAATTCCTTTTGCACGTCTAACGCGCCCAAACAACCGGTCAGGTAATAATGCTTTCTGAATTTTGAATCAATGATGTCACCTGACATAGTGATCTGAGTTCCGGAATGGGCGGTAATTGATCTTGTTTGGGAAATAAACCAGCCATTCACCCAGATTGTACCGCCCGTCCAACCGTCGGAAATATCCGGAATATCCGAATCAGTGACTGTCTGCGAACCTGATGCTGACCAGTTGCCGGTTGACCCGTCCCGAAAATCATTTCTGTTGAACAGATCATCAGAGTCAGGCAAATTTGGCCAGCGGGCTTCGATCATCATAGTGCCATTGACAAACACCTGATTGGCCATCAGAGTCGTATTGTCGGTCATACTAGCGTTATAGCCGTTTGTCATGGCTAAGGTTTTCTTATAGATATTGCCTTTATGTACGGTCCAGCCTCCATCAGCAATATCTGCACCACTTACTGTAACCAGTGCATCCCCTTCAGGCTGGTAGACTATTGGGTTGTCCGATGTGCCGGAATTGGCGGGTGCAATTGTCTCACGGTAGGTGCCGGTTCTGATATTGACAGTGTCCCCGGTTACTGCAAGGGTCGCGGCTTTTTGGATAGTTGCAAAGGGTTGGGATGCTGTGCCCGGATTGCTGTCGGATGCGCCTCTTCCGCCAACATAATAACGCGTTTCTTTTGCCTGTACCTGCTGAATTGGTAGTACGATTGTCATCATTAATGCGACACCTATTATGAATGCAAACAAAATCCTGTTAACCTGGCAATATGTATTATTTTTCATCATAATAGATACATTTTAATATTTGATTTACTGATGTGTATCTAATTTAATTTTTAACACCCAGGCATGCTCACATGGCCTGTTGCTTTCATCTTGCAATTGATTTGGGAGTTTCACTGAAGTTCCCAAATCTGAATTTATCCATTCCAGTGGCTTATCATAGCCTAACATTTCGATTTTACTACCTTTTTCTGTTTTTATCCCCTTCAGTTTCAGTTCCTGTCCGGGCCACTCTTTCATTATGGCATAAACGAATTGATTGTCTTTGCTTCGGGTAAAAGCAACCATACCATCAATTTGGACCGCGAAAGGACGTGTTGCATATATGCCTTCTCCGTTCACTTTTAACCATTTTCCAATATCCTTCAACCGATTTTACTGAATCATGGGTAAAGCCCCCTGTCCATCCAAATTCACAATTAAAAGAAGGTTGCCCCCTTGTGCAACAATATCGACGAACATATTAATAAATTCTTTTGAACTGATCACGTTTTCACCGGTGTCATGCCAGTTGTACCCGAAAGACTGACTAATACCCCTGTTTGCTTCCCATGCATGGATGGTTTGATTGGCTTCCTTCTCCATATCACCATACTCATTGGTGAAAAAGTCTCCCCTAATCGAACGGTACCATTTATTATCCTTCTTGCCATAACGATCGTTAACTGCTACTTCTTTTCTCCCTTCTGATTTGTTGTAAAAATAGGCAGAGATGTCATAAGTGTGAAGTTCCTCCGGACCAGCTGTTGACAAATCTCCATCATACCAGAGAATATCAGGGTCATATTTATCGATAAATTCGGTAGCCTGTGGAACAAGATAATCAGTTGCATAATTTTTTACAGCGATCTTCCCTGAAGATTTATGCTCCAGATCAGGGGTGTACTTCTTTATTTCTCCCCAAGCCCGGTTTTGCAAATTACCCGCACCATCAATGATCGGGTATTCCCATTCTTCAATACTAAAATAGAAACCAAATTTCAAACCCTCTTTTCGACATTCTTCCACCAACGGTTTGATCAAATCCTTTTTTGGACCCATATCTACAACGTCCCTTTGTGTAAATGAAGACGGCCAAAGGCAAAATCCTCCATGATGTTTGCAAAATGGGACGATATATTTCATCCCCGCATCCTTAGCAATTCCAACCAACTTTTGGGGCTTGTATTTTTCAGCTTTAAACAACGGAATGAAATCGTCGCGTTCAAAATCATTGCCCCAGTTTTTTTTATGGTATTTAAAGAATGCAGTGTCGGTATCGAACCTGAATTCATACCAATCAGGATACATTGCTCCCTTATCTTTCTTCGGTGCCCATCCGGCAACAGACCATGGCCCCCAATCAATAAACATTCCAAACTTTGCATCTTTGAACCATTCCGGTGCTTTATGTCTGTCAATAGATTCCGGCGTTGGCTTCCACTTACCTCTATTGTTAACATCTGAGACCTTTTCATATTGTTTGGTCGCAAGCTTCGTCGTCTTTTCTGAAAAGTTGTCTTTTAACTCTTTCCATGAATATTGATAATTAGTTGGTTGAAAATTTTCAGGCCTTTGGTTCTGTGCTGGTGCCAGGGGTATTTCACCATCCTGGTTAACCTGCCCATATCCGGGAATGGCAAGAAAAATAAACAGCAATCCGGTAATCATCTTTTCTCTCATGATTTTATATTTTTTAGTTTCAATATTTGTATTAAAAGTCCTCATCCTTTGCATTTGATTCATCGTGAAAACTTAAATAACTACAAAAAGATTATAGTATAATTTTTAATATCATCCCAGGATCAGATAAATCTCCTTTTGTAGCTGCCATCAACCCAATTTCTCGGATTAAATCTCCCGGAATAACCAGTTTGTTGTCGTCAATAATTACCCTTTTAGTAAGGTTTACCGGTATTTCTCCGGCCAGGTCCTGGCCGTAAATTATTATCTTGTTCTGATTAATTTTTTCAGGAAATTCTAAAACCAATTCTTTGTAGTCTCCAAAAACTCCAACAATATCCGTAATCCCGGATAGTTTAACAGTCACATTTTCACGCTTTATGCTGTATTTGCGCCCCAGACTACGTCCTATTGTAACAACAGTTACAGCTCCGTTTGGATATTTTGATGCCAATACAATAGGTTGATCCGGTGAATGGAGGTTACTGATTCCTGGCAAAGGTAACCCGCGGCTTACCCTCCCTGGAGTCGTAGCTGTGAGGGTATCTCCTGCATGGCGACCTGGCATCCAGGTTTCCCGTTCACCTAAAATCCAGTAATCAGTTAATTTAACCGAATCTTTTTCAAACGGAACCGATCCAACTCCAAAAGGTTTTGCAATACGGTGCCATTTTACTGCCCGTACTACTTCGTCCATACGATTTTTTAAATCATGACCAACAGGAGGAAAAGCAAAATCCTGGGTTCCATTGGGTAAGCTCCCGTTAAAAGGATGACGCATAATACCGATAGCACAACCCAATCCAACTGCGATGTATGGTTCATCCTCACAATTTATTATTCCTTTCGCATTTCCTTGCGCTTTAAAATTCAGCAGTTCTGCAATACGCTGAATGGTCACAGGCTGTGATATCACATTTTCGACATCATATGTTCTGAAAGCATCGCTGAACTCTATATATTTCATTTGCATTGCATGCTCAATGATCAGATTAGGAGCATATTTTTGTCCCAGATCCGTAATCATCCTGCGCCAGTCAGCATTATTGGCTTGTTCGCCCCAATCAACCTTCCAGTAAACAAAACCAGCAGAATTTGCCGCTTTCAACCGTTCAATCCAATAGGTTTTCTGGTCAACTTTACCATGAGATAACGCTTCCTGTGCACAAATCCATCCTCCGACCCCTTTCCATCCATAGGCCTTTATGTCTGTAACCAGTTTCTTCAAACGCACCTCCGGCAATCCGGTATATGAAGGAAATCGGCTGGTGTCCAGTTCTACAGTCCCCAGATAATCATTACTCATGGAATTTATTTGCTGAGGTATGTCCCAGGAATCATCCATAACAAAATAGATGTCGTTTCGGATAGCTGGAAAAAATCCAACCCAGTCTTCATTTTTTCCTGTTCCGAAAATGTACTTTTCGTTCATAGCTGCCCTTTGGCCCTCATTGCTAAGATAACTATCCACATATCCCTGAACATTCCAGGTGCAGAAATAATCGGGCGCATTTCCGGGTGTTTGGGGGACTAATGAGCCTGGTCCGGTCTGTGAACATGAACTCAACAGAACCAGGGCCACTGATAATATTTTTATTGTGATTGTTGTCTTAAACGCAACAATCCATTCAAACACAGACAACCCTCGGTTGGTCCTGCTATCTATAATAGTTCTCATCATAATACAACCTGAATTTTAAAAGTCCAAGCGTTTTGACACAAAGGTTTCCGCTGTAAGTCTGATGGAATATTTATTATTGTCCCTTTTTCAGTTTTTTTCCAAATTAATGGTTTCATATATCCCAGAAGATAAATCTTACTTCCAATTATTGGCTGAACGGATGAAATCAAAACCTTTACTGGCATAGTTTTTTCACCTTCATCAGGCAAATAAATTGCATACACGGAATTGCCTTTTTTCGTGAATGCAATTTTGGCCTCCTGATAGGGTTTCACAGGTTTAGTTCCATATATGGCTTCACTGTTTATTTTCATCCAGTTCCCAATTTCATTTAAACGCTCATAGGCAACGGGGTCAAGATCACCATCAGGTCCTGGACCAATATTGAGCAAAAAATTTCCTCCTTTTGAGACGATCCTGACCAACAGCTGGATGAGCTGATGTGCCGATTTATATTTATCATTTGGCTTATATGACCATTGGTCGCCCATGGTCATGCAAGTTTCCCACGGATAATCGAGCGCCTCTTGCGGCACTTCCTGCTCCGGGGTGCGGTAGTTTTCGTATTGATTATTGGAACCCCTTGCTACCATCATGATCCCTGGCTGGTGGCTACGTACCAGTTTCGCAAAACGCGGCCAATCGACCTCCCGTTCCTTTGAAATCCCAATCAGGTCAAACCACAGAAGGTCTAACTTTCCGTATCCGCTTACCAATTCCTCCAGCTGTTTGTCGATGAAGTTATTATAGCGCTCCCACTTTTCAGGGTATTTAGCGGACGAATAATTAATATTGCGGTCAACGGGTGGAAAATAATTCCACCAAAAATCATTATGATGCCAGTCAGTGATAGAATAATAAGCGCCAATCATAAAATTATCCTTACGAAAAGCATTAAATATCTTCTTCGTAACATCTGCCCGGGGATTTGAACTAAATGGACAGGATTTTCCGGTAATCTTATATTCGCTCTGTTGTGTATCGAACATATTGAATCCATCGTGGTGCTTTGTAGTAAAAACAACATATTTCATTCCTGCTTCCTTTGCAGCATGTGACCATTTATCCGGATCAAATTTTAAAGGATTAAATGTCGTGATCAGATTTTCGTACTCTTTCACATATTGGAAATAGCTTTTGTCCTTCGGGCGGATAATCCATGACTGGTCTTCCGGGCAAAGGGTCCATGATTCAACAACACCCCACTGACTGTATGTGCCCCAATGCATGAATAACCCGAATTTCAAATCCTGCCATTCTTTCACTTTCTGCAGTACCTCTAGCTCTGCCGGATACTGATAGGGAGGACGTTTGTTCTGTGCAATAACTACAAAAGAGAATAGAACAAATACAAACATACTTATTAATAACACCTTGCACTTCATACTTTTATGTTTTTTGGTTAAACCTCAATTCAGTTTTTAAGAGCAATTTTTCTATCTTGGAATGCTTAATTACTATGATCATTTTTTAACACAAACAATAGTTTCCCGCCTTTCACAATGTCCTGGTGATTCAACGTATATTTCTTATAAAGTTTCCCGTTCAATTCCATAGATCGGACGTAACAATTGTCTTTACCGGCGTTGCGTGTTTCGATGATAAATTCTTTCCCTGAATAAAATTTTGGATTAAGGGTGATGGTAATTTTATCGAACAGGGGACTGGCAAGCTGGAAATCCATATCACCTGGACAGGCAGGATAGAAACCCATCATGGCAAATAAAAGGCAGGCTGATGTTGTACCGCAATCGTCATTGCCGGGTAAACCACCAGGTGAATTGCTGAAATTTTTGTATATCATTTCCCTGACCTGTTTTTGCGTGCGCCACTCTTCTCCTTTCACGTAATTGAATAGGTAAGGATAGGCCATATCGGGTTCGTTACCCATATTAAAATAACTGCTATCGAAACAAGCGGTCAGTTTTTCTGTGAACTTTTTGCCACCTCCCATTAATTTAATGAGTCCCGGAATATCGTGCGGCTCCATAAATGTATAATGCCACGAATTGCCTTCAACGAAGCCTGTTTGAGATTGCATCAATGCTCCATTCTTTGATGGATTGAAAGGGACAACCCACGAGCCATCAGCCAATCGAGGCCTTATAAAGTTGGTTTTTGGGTCAAAATAATTTTTATACAACATCGATCGGTCATAGAATAACTTATAATCAGCTTCCTTTCTTAGTTTTTTGGCCAATTGTGCCAAATTCCAGTCTGCAATGCAGTATTCCTGCGCCGTGGAAACAGATCCCCATATCTCCCTTTTATTCTTTTCTCCTTCAGGGATATACCCATATTTGAGCAGGTTGTCCAAGCCGGGACGTACAGGGTTATTTGCTTCTGGAACAATTGCATTGTGTTTCATGGCTACATACGCAAGGTCAACATCAAATCCCCTGATCCCCCGTAAATAGGTATCTGCAATTACAGATATTGCGGGATCACCAACCATTATATAAGTCTCCATGCCTCCATATTCTAACTTGGGAAGCCAGCCAATATCCTTATACATAGCAATCATTGTCTTTACTACATTGAGCTGCTTTTGTGGATAAATTAGAGAAAGGAAAGGATGGATGTTCCGATACGTGTCCCACAACGAAAATGAGGTATAATAATCAAAGCCATTGGCTTTTGAAATTCGATTGCTGTTTGTATTTGTTAATTCATTACTTTGAAGGATTGGGTATTCACCGTTGACATCGTTAAATACATTGGGGTGAAGCAACATATGATATAAAGCGGTGTAAAACATGATTTTATCATCATCTGTACCACCTTCAACCTGTATTTTGGAAAGTTCCTGATTCCACGCTTTAACAGAAGCACTTCGGATCCCGTCAAAATCAAAATCAGGTTGTTCTGTACCAAGATTAGCTCTGGCATTCTCAACGCTAACATACGAGGTGCCTACTTTTACTGAAATTGTCTCATTCTCTTCAGTATCAAAAGTGAAATATGCTCCAATATCGGTACCAGACATTTCACGCTGAAATTCGGAGAAGGTCTTTCCTTCGTTCCAAATCCCGCACGTAACCGGCCTTTTGCTTAGTTTGGCAACGAAATAAACAGTCTGGATTGTATTGACCCCACACACACCGCCGATCGTTTTGAACCCTTCGACTTCGGTGTCCGAAACCCTTCGTATTGTCGCGCCATTCCGGTTGGTCATTGCAAGCCCCAGGTTGAGCAGAATATTCGATTTCCCTTTGGGAAAAGTGTAGCGACTGATCCCGGTGCGTAAGGTCGTGGCAAGTTCTGTCTTGACATCATACCTGTCTAACTTTACAGCATAATAACCGGGCGATGCACTTTCTCCGGAATATTCAGACCAGTACTTTTCCGGCTTCAGCAGCAAGTTTCCGGTGGTGGGCATTAAAACAAATGTCCCCATTTCAGGGCAGCCAGTACCGCTAAGGTTAAGGTGTGAAAAACCGGAAATATGCTTCTTCCCATAAATATAAGGAGTGGGCATTGCCCAATCATTTTTCAGGGTATCATACGTATTGAGTGGTGACAGGGACAGCCCACCTGGAAATACCGCACCAGGATTGGTATATCCTTCGTTGGAAGTACCAATAAACGGGTTTACAAATCGAGTTAAATCCTGACTTTGGGCTGTCAGGGATAAAACAATGAGAATTACGGATAACAAGTGTCTCATATTGTGCAATTCATTATATATTGATCTATCTAATAATATAAATCTGACCGTTCAGGTTGTTTAAAGTTCACGTATCCAAATATTCCGGTAACTAACCGGGTTTCCATGGTCACCGTGATCCTGTAACTGGAGCGGACCTTTAAAATACGCATCAAAAGTGACCCTTGGCATGGTAACCCCTTTTATAACAAAATTATTCTGCACCAGCACCCCATTCTGGAATACGGTAATGCGTGGAGGAATCTCCAGTGTACTATTAGAATTGTAACGGGGAGCCATAAAAACAACATCGTACGACTGCCATTCCCCTGGCTTACGGCAGGCATTAACCAACGGCGGCGATTGGTTGTAGATACTTCCGGCCTGGCCATTGAAATAGGTCGGGTTATTATAACTGTCCAGAACCTGTAATTCATACCTTTTCTGGAAAATTACACCACTATTCCCTCGAGTCTGACCTTCTCCAACAACAGTTTCAGGAGACCGCCATTCAATGTGTAACTGACAATCTCCAAATGATTGTTTCGTATAGATGTCGCCGGCACCTTTCACTACAATCATCGCACCGTTTTCAAGTTTCCATTTTGCGTCCCCTCCTTTTCCGTCATCCCACTGTGAAAAGCTTGTCCCATCAAATAAAACGATAGCATCAGACGGGGCGGTGGTCCCGATACCTGGTGTTATCACATTTGGCTCAGCACGAGTCTCGTCTTTTTTTTCTGTCTGAGAAACTGCTCTGAAGTTTGACATAAAGAATATTAGTAACATTACTAATATTCCAATTTTTGAATTTTTCTTGTTTTTCATATTTTTTCTAATTGGTATAAAAGTTAATCGATAAAACTAATGATGCGCTTTTATTTATTTCTGCAAAAGAAAAGACTGGTATCGATGAACTACGATTAAAACTGAGTCAAATTGCATAAAATCAGCAAAAAATGTCTCCCTGTAGAGAATATCAGAACAGCAATCATTCCAATTCGACCTTCAGGACGGCCTTTGTAAAGAGCCGGTCCAAAAGCAACAATTCCCACTGGCCATCGGCATGTTTGTTGATATCGCACAAAGTTCGTTCTCCATTCCACAGGATTGATTTAGTAAAACCGGGCACAGGGATCCGAAAATGACCTTGGCGTTGTTTATCTGTCTCAATCGCCAGAGTAACTGTCTTTTTCTCCGATTCGAACTGATACGTGTATTTCAGAAACCCGCCATCAGGCAACGTTATGGCAATGCTAGCGGGCTGGTCCGCCCAGCTTGCAGGCATGGCTGGCCAGATGTTGATCTCACCAAAACCAAACTTGGTAGGAGTGATTCCAAACAACCCCTCTATAATGGCACTCAAATGTCCGGCGGCTGAGATCCCGTAGCGGTCGCGGCCACTGCCAATTCCCTGCCAGAGTGTAAACCATTCCATACAGCCGTCTTCTCTGGCAATGGCATCGCTACGACGCCTGACTGCCTCATAAACCGCATCCAACATGTTGTATTTGGAGAAAGCGCGGACACAATTATAATATGATTCCTCCCAACAACCGCCCGGTATACCACCATGATTCGGGTAATTGGGGCATACCCAATAATAGGTCGGATAACTCAGAGGCATTGGAAAGGCATCCTTATCCATCAACACATGCCGGGCATACTCGGCAACCTTATGCCCCCGGGAATCATTTCCTCCAACAAAAGCAGCATAGTACGGCGTAACGTCAAGTTCGCGACTCTCTTCATTAATACCACAACCGCTGTGATACCATTTTTTCTCCTTAGCCCGCTGGAGAAGATAATAATAACCTGCATCGGAATCGTAAGCCAGGGTTTCGATGGCGCCATGCATTTGAAGGGCTTTCGACCGGAGCCAGTCAGTTTCGGGCAGGTGATTTGCTTCTCCGTAATCTGCCATCAGTTGAAGCCACTCACAGACTTCCATGCTGGCGACCACTACTATGTCGTTCCCTGTTTCGTCCCAAATAAAAGCATTCTCCGGCTCGCCAACCAGATAAGCCCATAGCCATTTAGTAACCCACCTGCTATTCTCAATCAGCCCGTCGTTGTTCCGGTCATATTCGGAGAGGGTCCATTTTACGATTTTAAGCATACGGCCCCAATTGTCTGTAACAAACTTGCCCTGCCCAGAATAACGGAGATAGTCGGAGAAATGCTTGGCGACTTGCGCAATGTGAATGGCGGTCTGGGCCCGACCATAATCCCAATTCAGCTTGCCGTCCTTGTCATGCTCGTCAAAGAAGATGCGTTTGCCCATTTCAGAAATCAACAGCGGGTTGTCGCCCCAAAGGTATGCCGCACACTTTGGACCGTAACGGAAATCACGGGGGTCGTAACTTGATTGAGGGCCATTCTTGCCATTGGAAACAGCCAGCCAACCATCGTACTTATAGCGACTGTAAGCAACTTGTCGCATTTCGACAAGAAGATCGGAGGCAATTTGAAACGACTTTTCGATGGTTTTATCCGGAACCGATATGGACACCGTGCGGCTGACACTGAAATCCGGCTCGTTACCTGATGTATTGGAGAGCGAGTTTTTACCTTTTGCCGGTTCATTCTGCGCATGACTACCATAAGTCACGATGCACGTCAGAATAGTTAAACCCAGAATGTTTAAAAAGAAACTCATTTTCATAATCATAACTTTTAATTATATAATAATTGATTTTAATGGTATGATGGAACCCACATGCAGATGATTATTATATTATTGTGTTTGTAGCATTCCAATACTTGTGGGTTTCATGTTATTGTACTGTCAAGTTCAACATCAACAAAAACTACTTTTTTCAACTCCGTTGATCGTCTCCTGGAAGGAAGGATATGAACAGAAATCATTCCAATTCGGAGTAATTGGGGTATCGCACGCGGTGGCCGTCCTTGTACTCCCAATATACGTTGTCCCAGACCCACTCGGATCCGGTTGCATCCCAGCGCAAATTCTCCATAAACACCCGGTCCGGATGGCCGTTCTCCTTGAGGAACTTCTGTGCGAAGCGCGCAACCTTGGCATGTTCCGGTGTACTCTTCATGTTCAGGTAAGCGCCGGCGTAGAGCTGATGGGATTTATGCCGCATTTCAGCCGTGTACCACGGGAACGAGGATTCCAGGTTGCCGCGATAGACGCTGTGTGCGAGAGCCCATATCTCCTTCATGTCCTGGCGGGTGGGTTGCGCGACTGTGCTATTGCCCCATCCGGACGGGAGTTCGCCGCTCAAATCCATACCAAGCCGCGCCATGTCCTGATACAGCCTCCAGTAGTATGGCATGACGGCGCGTGCGCGTCCGGAAGTGTAATCCACACCCGCCATGTTCGTCCCCCCACCGTCCTGGAAAACGCTGTTGTACCCCAGCTTCTTCATCATGACCAGGTCTTTGTACATCAAATCCTCGTACCAGCCCTTTTTTGTGAGTGACACCGGGGTCCAGTTATAAGACGTGCGAATCGGATGCGCGCCCTTTTTGCCAAGGCGGATCCACTCGGGATGCTCGCGCACCAGCTTCAGACCACTCTCCTCGACTATTGGCTTACCAGGTGGGAACAATTGTTGCACATACCCGTAATACGATGTTGGAAAATGATTGGACAGGACGCTCGGAAGCGACTGCTTGATGAATTCCGGACGGATCCAGTAGCCCCAGCGTATACCTTGCTTATGGAAAGCGTCGATCATGTCGGCAATGGCCCGGTTGATTGGATGATTTGGATTCAGGCGGATATCGTCGGAAACGAGATAAGGTGATGATGTCCACAATTCGTGGGCGCCGCCCACGATGTCGGCTCCGGCTTCCTTCGCGCGCGCCGCAAAGTCGACACCCCACTTACGCAGGACTTGTAGCTGTTCGTCGGGCGACTTGCCGCGCAATGCCGCCTCACCCGGTCCCCAGTTATCCCAGGCGTAATCCCAGGTTGTCATGTTCCGGATAAGGCTGTAAAGATCGGCCAGATTGCGACGGTAGTGGAACGTAGCGTCAGCATACTTCTGCGGATATGCTAGTTTGTTGTCCGCCGTCCACAGGTATTCAAAGGTTTCAATCGATGTTCGCGTATCGTTGGCATCGCAATCGATGGTGTAATTAGGCCAGATTCCGTCCTTGCCCTGATCCGCGTAGTTCGTCATTGCGTAGGTAGTCGAGTAGAAATACCGTCGTGGCGCCAGCAGCATGGTGCCCTGGGGGAAGTGCGCCATCAGAAAAGGCAAGGACTGAACGGCAACAGCTCCTGCATGGAATTCCGAAGTAGAACGGATGCCGCCAAGACCCTTGGTCTGCTTTCCTTTCTCCCACTCGGTCTGCAGCAGAAAGGTGGAACCGCCCCAACGCAATTCGAATGTCCGGCCCTTGTCAGCCGAGCCGTTTGGGCCAAAACCGTCGTTCAGGCACACTGAGTACCCTTCCGTGTAGTACGACGGCAGCTCCAGTTCGATCTTGCGTGCAAGGCCTCTATATGTCGCACCGTTCGCGATGGTACGTTCCACCGGGATCCAGGTCTCCCATAGCGTCGCATAAACTGTGCTGCTGTTGCCCGCCGGAACGCCAGGCCAGGTCAGCGGAATCCGGTACTGGAATGTGATCCGGTTATCGTTGACTTCGTACCCGACCCACCACACAAGACTGCTGCCCTGACCTCCGCCGCCTCCCGATTGCAGCGGACGTGCGTAGTCTAGATTGATCGGCGGAGGAATGGCCGGGTGATCGGCGGTAGCGGGTCCCGCCACAGGGAAGCCCATGTCGTCCATCTCCGTGAGGTCGATAGGGTTGCCGTACGGAAGCGGGTACATCAGATGCGTGCCATCTTCGCTGACCCAGTCCCGCACCTTCGCAATGCTGCGGTCGAACACTATCTTGTGACCGTTTTCGAACATAACCGAGATTCCGTTCGATACCCGGATCGTATCGAATCCGGGCACTAGAATCACCATTTCGCCGGAGGTCACCACGGGCGCCTTGGTTTCGCGGGGCATCACTTCGGTGATATTCGATTTTCCACTCTCAAGCCCCGTCTTCAGCACCGCCGTGACCCGATAGCGGACGCTCCGTCCGTTTTTCAGCCCCTTATCTACAAATTCTGGCTTAACCAGCAACTTGGAGGAGACCTGTTTGTACAAACCCTTCGCGCTATCTTGTCGGTACACATGATATCCGGACAGATTCTCTTCCAGGCCAGGATTCCATTCCAGAAACACCTTGCCGTTTCCGGCGTCGGCCACCAGACCGGACGGATTGCGAACTGCCGGAGTTGTGAAATCGTTATCCCGGATAGACGAAGTCGACGTTCTGACAAAGGGATTCACAAGCGCCATAGGATCCTCGGTCATCTGAGAAAAGCCGGAGATCGGAATGAGGATAAACACGAGCCTACATGAAATCAGAAACATTCGTTTTAACGTTGACCTGACTTTATTCATTGGTGGCTGCATACTATCTGCCGTGAGACATGCGGGTATTGTCAAACTCAGGATGTTTAAAGAAGAACCTATTTCCATAATTTTGTGTCTTTAAATTCGAGTAAAAAAATTGCTAAGATCAGGCTGAAAACTGTTTTTAAAATATTGTTCCTTAGAATAAATAAATTTTAGATTTCTAAAAATCATTTTCATCCCATTAATGCGTACCTGGTATTGTGAAGATTCAATATTTTGAGATTGAAATATTCAATATCACGGTAACCATACGCTTTTCATTTCAGGACTTTTATTTTGTTGTTCATGCCCTCCAGGGGTCCCGTCGAGATGCGATAGTTGAACCAGTTTAAGATTCCAGTTCTGTGCGATTTCAACATGGCCACAAATTTCAATAATGGTTCAACTTTAGTTGCTGTTGCCTGCTCGCACCATTCATTGAAGAAACTTTCTGATTCTTTTGGATCAGTTTCCTGCCAAAGTAAATCCAATTCTTCTTTCAGGTAATATGCCTGCGCAAGGGGTGCGTTAACAGCTAAAGCTTCTTGTAGCCGTTTTTGTCCTGACTCGCTGATATTAAACCCTTTCTTTAGTAATAACCAACGGGTTCCCTTTATGACTTTCTTCTTGTTGATGTCCTTTTCTTCTCTAAAAAGAAGTCTACGGGTCTGGTCAATAGCATCATTTAATTTTCTGATAATATGGAAC
>Ga0123338_10001048_pt1 | contig 27243 bp, 23 predicted proteins | sample grotaG_FD_89793 | JGI IMG/M metagenome (GOLD analysis project Ga0123338, IMG submission 89793) | Glacier valley bacterial and archeal communities from Borup Fiord, Nunavut, Canada, to study Microbial Dark Matter (Phase II) -... | ecosystem: Environmental > Aquatic > Freshwater > Ice > Glacier ...
GGGTTGGATAAACTCGCAGGCAAATCTGAAATCTCCAACACTGATACTCAGTCCAGTTTCTTCAAGAAATTCCCTTTCCAGGTTAGAATGGATACTTTGCCCAAACTCGATACCGCCTCCAGGAGGTGCCCAGAAATCGTGGCCATAAAGTCCGCCATGATTCACCAGCAGAATAGTCCCGTTCTTGAGGCATACGCCACAAACGCGGGTTCTTATCCGGTTACCATAAATTTCCTGAACTGATTTATCCAAAGACTGGTTTTAAATTCGTTATAAATTTTGATTTCCTAAATTTGTGAAAATTCTCGGACTATGAAGAAGTTATTTTTTGTTCTATTAGCGCTTTCAATTGCGTCTGTCTCTTTTGCTCAGACTTCCGCCAAAGGAGCGGCTATTACCTGGGAGAAATCAACATTCGATTTTGGTGATGTTACCCAAGGCGATAAAGTAGAGCATGTATTTAAATTTAAGAATACCGGCAGCGAGCCACTTATCATTACAAATGTTCAGGTTACATGCGGATGCACTGTGCCAAAAGGGTGGGCACGCGATCCAATTGCTGCGGGACAACCCGGAGAAATTACAATTGCATTTAATAGTCTTGGAAAATTCGGAAAGCAAAATAAGGTTGTAACAGTAATCTCAAATGCTATAAATCCTGAAGGAGGACAAATTTCGTTTTTAGCGAATGTGCTGGAGAAGAAGACTTTTAATTGAGTCTTGTTCGTGACCTAGTCTACTTTTATCTTTTTCATTTAGAGTTTTACATTAAATATTATTAAAACTAAGGGCAATTACTGGGATTTGCACAAATTATGACGGCACTAATTTAAAATATAAAAGTCGAGTCACTTTCCTCGATAAACGGTCCACCCCAACAGGGCCCATCCCACCAGCAAACACAATCCACCAACCGGCGTTACTGCTCCCCACCAGGTCGTACCGGTGAGAGAAAGTATGTAAAGACTTCCACTGAAGATAATTATTCCGGTAATAAAGAAGATTGCACTTGTGCCAAGTGATGGAAATTTATCCGCCAGCAATCCTACAAATAACAAAGCAAGTGCGTGGTAAAACTGATAACGTGTTGCCAGCTCGTATGTCTCCAGTCGTCCATTGACAGTGAGTATACTTTTAAAAGCATGTGCTCCGAAAGCTCCAAGTCCTACTGACAAGAATCCTGATATGGATGCGATAATTAATATTACGCGTTGATTCATTTTTTATTCGTCGTTTAGATTCTGCCGGATAGTAGTTGATGGATAGTCATTTTCAAATTGAGTAGTCCCGGTTTCCAAATATCGCCGTTCCAATTCTAACGAATGTACTTCCTTCTTCGAGTGCAATGGTATAATCGGAACTCATTCCCATGGATAGCTCTTTCATTTGAACCGAAGGTGGTAAAGATCTTGTTTTCAGGTTTTCAAATATTTCTTTCAATGATTTGAATTCATTCCGGATCTGTTGCGTGTCTTCCGTCATTGTAGCAATTCCCATTAAACCGTCAATCGCAATAAATTTAAAAAAAGAAATTTCGTTGGAATTAACAAGCGTTTCAAGTTCATCTCTGCTCAACCCGAATTTTGTCTCCTCCCTGGCGATGTAAACCTGGAGTAAACAGTGTATTTTTCGATTGATCTTTTGTCCTTGCCTATTGATTTCTTCAAGAAGTTTCAGACTGTCAACAGAATGAATGAGTGAAATGAAAGGAGCAATGTATTTTACTTTATTTCTCTGAAGATTTCCGATAAGGTGCCATTCTGTATCGGGGGGCAACCGGGGCTGTTTTTCGATGAGTTCCTGGACTTTATTTTCCCCGAAAATACGTTGACCTGTTTCGTACGCCTCACGAATTGTATCCAAAGAGTGGGTTTTACTCACCGCAATTAATTGTGCGTTAGATCGTTTCAACTCAGACCGCAATTTCTCTATGTTATTTTTGATTCCCATTCTATCTTTAACCTTTTACTCTAAACGGAAGACAAAAATATGGCTATCCTCGGTACATTGTTGAAAAGAGGAATAAAACTTCGGGAAAATCTTGATCAGGAGTATACATCTCCATTTGAGCTCCAGAAGAACGAATTAAAAGAACTGTTGATCACGGCTAGCAATACTGAGATTGGTAAGTATTACGATTTCCATGAAATTCTGAAAACGTTCCGCAGGGGTCCAAAGGATTTTTATATCCATTTCAAAAAAATTCCGCTCCACGATTATAACAAAATGTACAAAGACTGGTGGCATCTTGCGTTAAAAGGAGCTAAGAACATTTGCTGGCCGGGTCGTGTGAAATACTTTGCGTTAAGTTCAGGAACTTCAGATGCTGCATCAAAATATATTCCTGTGACGAAGGACATGACAAAGGCAATTCAAAAAACCAGCGTTCGTCAGATTCTTTCGTTGTCAAAATATGATCTTCCTCCTTCATTATTTGAAGCTGGGATCTTAATGATTGGAGGAAGTACTCACTTAAATAAGAAAGGAAGTTATTTTGAAGGTGACCTTAGCGGAATTCAAGCTGCGAGATTGCCTTTCTGGTTTCAGCACTTTTATAAGCCGGGAAAGAAAATTGCCAAGACACGCAAGTGGGATGCGAAGCTTGCAGAGATAACTAAAAAAGCACCCGATTGGGATATCGGGATCATTGTTGGTGTACCTGCATGGATACAGATTTTATTAGAGAAGATCATAGCGTATCACAAGGTTCGTCACATTCATGAGATCTGGCCCAATCTGAATGTGTATGTTCATGGCGGCGTTTCATTTGATCCCTACCGAAAGGGATTTGAAAAATTATTGGGACATCCAATAGATTTTATTGAAACCTATCTGGCATCTGAAGGATTCATTGCGTACCAGGCAGAGCCACGACAACGATCAATGAAGCTAGTGCTGAACAATGGAATTTTCTATGAGTTTATTCATTTCAACGAAGATAATTTTAACATCGATGGTGAATTGAATCCTGATGCCAAAACTTTTTTGATTGATGAAGTAGAGGAAGGAAAAGACTATGCGCTTCTTCTCACAACGTGTGCCGGAGCATGGCGCTATCTGATCGGCGACGTCATCAAATTCATTTCTGTTGATGAGTCTGAAATTATTATCACTGGTCGTACCAAACATTTCTTAAGTCTTTGCGGTGAGCATTTATCAGTTGATAATATGAACAAAGCCATTGAGCTGGTCTCTAATGAAATGAATATTGATATAAAGGAATTTACCGTTGCAGGCATCCCCTACGGATCATTATTTGCACATCATTGGTTTATTGGCACCGATAATAAAGTGGACAAGAAACTTCTGAAAGATCGTCTTGATTTTTTCCTCAAAGATCTTAACGATGATTATGCTGTTGAAAGAAGTGCTGCATTGAAAGAAATATATGTGGATGTCGTTCCGGTAAAGACTTTTTATGCCTGGATGGAATCCAAGGGAAAAGTAGGTGGTCAAAATAAATTCCCCCGCGTGCTGAAGAGTATTCAGCTGGAAGACTGGCAATCATTCATCGGCAAGTGATCCAGATAATATTCAACGGAATTCAGTTTGGAATTGTACTTACCTTTCTGGTGGGTCCTGTTTTCTTTACGATCATTCAGACAAGCATTGAGCGAGGCTTCTGGCGCGGTGTGCTAGTTGCCTTCGGTGTTTCTATAAGTGACATACTCTACGTAACAATATGCTATCTGGGATTTGCACAAGTGATGGCAGATTCCAATCTTAAAACATACATGGCGTATGCTGGGGGTGCAATTCTAATTGGTTTTGGATCATATCATCTTCTTGTAAAAAGCCGGATGAATTCTTTAAAGAGTTCTGCCTCTGTCACAGAAAAGCATTTGTATCGCTATGTAGTTAAGGGATTTCTAATCAATGGTATGACGCCAATGGTATTATTCTTTTGGATTGGCACAGTCAGCTACGCTACAATCAATTTCGGATATAACAAAGCAGGACAATTCGCATTATTCTTTGCTTTTTTATTGGGAACAGTTTTATCAACAGATATTCTGAAAGCGTATCTCGCCGATAAGCTAAGACGTCTTGTGACCGCCAGGTCACTAAAGATCATGAATATTATTCTTGGGGTTGTGCTGATCTATTTTGGGTTGAGATTGATTTTAGAGGCGAAGACGATTATGTTGATTTAAGAGAGCCTTGAGATTATTTTTTTTAACCACATAGGAGGCACATAGAAATACTTCTAAAACTGTATTTTACTGGATTGAATAATAAATTCCTGTTTGATGCATCTGCCTCCCAGCGCCAGCGGCGCGTCCAGTTTGTAGAATTAAATATAATAATACAGAATAAGCGCCAGCGGCGCGTCCGGTTTATTAGTAAAACGATCTACAATAAATAATGACTGGATGACAAAATTTGACAAGCACTCATGGTTGATGACACGCCGCACCTACGCCGCTTGAACAACCACCTAAAATCCATTTGCAATAGTTACCCTGACAGGATTATCAATCTTTTTTACTGAACTGTTTCTAAAAACTGGTTGACCCTAACAGAGTTATTAATCTTCTTAAATTTTCCTTCAGGCTCTGAAGTAGCAGTTCTAATCCTGTAACACATTGCTAAAAAACGTTGACTTCAATGCCAACCATAACAGGAACAGCACAATCGCCCAGCGTAAATAAATAAAATAGAAATCGCTTGTATCTTTAAATCGTGTTTCTTTGATCTCTGCTTTCTCGTATTGATCAATTTTCTTAAATACCTGTTGAAGGGCACGGTTATCGGTAACTCTAAAGAACTCACCTGTTCCGATTTCGGCAATCTTTCTCATCGTTGATTCATCCACTGTATTCTCAACCATGTTTGGTCGGCCAAAGAAATCTTTTCCAAACGGCACCATTCCTTCCTTTCCAACTACGATGGTATAGATCTTGATAGTATACGCTGCAGCCAGTTCAGCAGATGTAATCGGGTCGATATTCCCTGCAGTATTATCACCATCGCTCAATAGAATACAGACTTTTGATTTAGAAGTTGATTCACGCATACGATTTGTTACAACAGCCAACGCACTTCCTATCGCTGTTCCGCGACTTTCAATCATATCAAAATTCAGTTCATTCAAATATGAATTGAGCAGTGAATAATCCGTTGTGAGAGGTGTTAATGAAAATGCGTCTCCTGAAAAAACAACAATCCCGATCCTGTCTTGCAATCTTCCCTTTATAAAATCGCGTGCTACGTTTTTTGCTGCTTCTAAACGATTTGGCGTAAAGTCTTCAATCTGCATCGATTGAGAAATATCAATTGCAAGCATAATATCGATACCTTCTGTCCATTGTTCCACTTTTTCATTTGTCTTTTGTGGACGGGCAAGAGCGACTAGTGTAAGCGCGGTGATCAGTGCCAGTATAAAATCAGGAAATAAGCGTAGTACTGTAAGCGGTGAACTTTTTAAATCACTCTTGACAAATGCTACGGGAAGCTTTTGATTGAAAAAATATCGCCAGGACCAACGTGCAGCAATCACAAATGGTATCGCAAGAATACCATAAAGAAAAAGAACATTTGTCCATGTGAATGAACGAAGTGTAGATGGAAAAAACCAATCGAGTGACCAATAATTCAAATTATCCATTCTTTACCTCATCCTCCTTTTTTTGAAAACGTTGTTGAGAATAGATCTGAAGAAACTCAAAGGAATCTACCGAAGGTAAAAACCCACCATAAATACCACGATCAATTGTACGCAGCGCCACTTCCAACTCCTGATTGTTAACAAGTCGTACAATCTCTCTTGACGTAAATTTTGTATAAGGAGATTTTTCAAGATCTTCCATATATGTTTTCCAGATGATCAGAACATCTTCTGCACGACGACTTGTAAATCCTCCGGACAATTTATTTAACGATGTTGTAAATCTTTCAAGGAATGCCCGATACTCTTTATTAAGCTTTTTCATGGCAAAATATTTGCGAATGCGTTTCCCGAAAATTATCCATGCAATGATCGCAAGTACAATGAGTGAACCGACAATGGTTGCTACTATCGGATAGTTCAACAACCATGACACCGCCAGATAATTTGTATTGGTCTTCAGAGGAAGCTTTTCAATCGCTACAGAGTCGGGCATTGCCGTAACACGGAAATTCAAATAGACACTGTCATTGGCAGAGAAAACTTTTAAGCAATCTTTTTGTATCAAAACAAATACAGGAAGCTTTAAACGCTGAATGCTATCAAGTTCAAATGTTGTAAGAAAGTAAACAACGCTGTCATAGCTGGAGTTTCCGTTCGTGACCGTAGGGAAATATTTCTTTTTGCTGATCTCAAATGGAGCGAAGGAAAAAGTTGAGTCGGGAAAAAATACCTGCTTATCGCGTTGATATCGCGCAGTAAGCGAATACGGTATGATTTTTCCAACGCTGATGCTATCGGATTGAAAATGTGATTTAACGACGACAACTTCCTGGGCGAAAGCGGTAGAGGTAATCAGTAGTAAAAAACCAATGCACCGGATATTCAACTTCATTCTTTTTTCAAGCTGCATTCGTTACGAGCTCTTTAGTGATGTGTTCCGGATTCTAAATAACCGGAGAAGCTTGGGAACAAAATCCTCATCCGTTGTTACATTCAGATAATTTATCTGATGCTTACGACTGAATTTTGCTAATTCTTCCTGACGGACGATATGTGACGTAGCCATTCGTTCGCGAAAATCTCCAAATGATGTATTGATCCAAAGAGTCTTATTTGATTCTTTGTCAAGCACTGGAATAATACCAAGTTTCGGTAAGCTTGTTTCCCGTTTATCAGTCACCTGGATTATTACCAGGTCATGCTTGCGTGCAACTGATTGTAAATTATGATGATATCCTTCGTCAATAAAGTCAGATATCATAACCACAACACTTTTTCTTCGTATTGAATTCAAAGCGAAAGAAAGGGCTTTCGTAAGATTTGTTTTTGTTGACTTTGGCTTGAGTCGATGAAGACTTGCCAGAATTTCATACGCTTGCGCCATTCCTTTCTTTGGTTTCAGGAATTTCTCACGCTCATCGGAATAGCAAATAAGACCAATCTGGCTGGATTCCTTCGCCCCTGACAGGGCAAGTACACCGCAGATCTCTGTTCCAATATCGAATTTTGTTTTTCCCTCGGCGCCAATGTTTTGTGAGGCACTTACATCAACAATAAAATATATGGTCTGTTCCTTTTCTTCCTTGAAGGTCTTAACGAACGTGCCATGCCCCTTGGCCGACACGTGCCAGTCAATGGATCGTATATCGTCGCCATATTGGTAGGGACGCACGTCATCGAATTCCAAGCCCGATCCTTTAAAGATGGAATGGAAGTCGCCCTGCATCTGGCTATTGATCGCTTTACGAATCTGAATTTCGTATCTCCTTAGCTTTTTCAGAAGTTCTTTCAATTCGGCATCATTTTAGTGCCGCTAAAATATGAGTAATTTGCGCTTGCCGAAAGAAAGATTTACATGAGATTAAGTGGAGCTGTCCTAATTCTGATTTTTAGCACAACTATTTCCTGTAAAAAGGATAAAGAACCGGTGGGTATTCTGACTCAGCCACAAATGGTGGACTGGATGATAGATATCTACCTGGCGGAAGGCCGTACCCAATCGTTTACTTTTAGCCGCGACTCCGCCTATAGACTATTTCTCCCCTATCAGGACTCACTTATGCGTAGTAAAGGGATTCAGGATTCTGTGCTGAAAAAATCTTTTCAGTACTATTTCGAAAACCCTGCCAAGCTTGAGCTTATATATGATGTAGTTATAGATTCACTCAGTTTACGTGAGCAACGACTGCTTCCGGGCACTCCCGCCAAAAAGCTATAGAATGATTTACCCTTTTGATATTGAAACCCGGCTTGGCTTTGATCAGGTCCGTCAGAAATTGATTAACTATTGCCTCGGGCCTTTAGGCCAAAGACATGTAACAGATATTTCATTTAAGTCGGATAGCGAAACAATTCTCACGCTTTTATCTCATAATTTTGAGGCAAAACAAATCCTCGATCGTGGAGAGGATCTTCCTATTCGAACCTATGATGATCCGGAAGTTTGGTTCCAGACTGCCGCGATAGAGGGAAATTTTCTTGAAGGAGAAGATTTTTTAAAAATTGCAAAAGCATTGATCCTTATACAGACGTCAACTGATTTTTTAAAAAAGAACCAGACAAACTATCCTGCATTATTTCAGCTTACCGCGAATGTGAATTCCGGAAAGAAGCTGCTCGATTCAATACAACAGAAAATTGATGATGATGGAAGGGTAAAAGACAATGCTTCACCTTCATTATCACGAATAAGAAAGAGACTTCGTGAAGAAGAATTGAAAATCCGAAGAGTAGCTGATCAGATCATGCGACAGGCGCGTGACCAGGATTGGACTCCGGAAGGATCGCATCCCACCATACGTGAAGGCCGGCTGGTAATTCCTATAAAGGCTGAGCACAAACGTAAGATCAAAGGATATATCATCGATGAATCATCAACAGGGCAAACGGTTTACCTCGAGCCAGGTGAAGTGATGGAAGCAAATAATGATTTGCGTGATCTGGAACTGGAAGAACGAAAGGAAATAATAAAAATTCTTCAGGAATTAACTTCATTGATAAGAATTCAATTGCCTGAACTTGAAAGTGGATATGAATTTCTGGGATGGGTTGACTTCAGTCGCGCGAAAGCTAAGTTCTCAAGAGAAATCGATGCAGGACTTCCTGCGATTGAAAAAAAGCCAATGATAGATTGGAAACAGGCACGTCACCCTCTTTTATTTTTGTCATTGAAAGGAAAGCGTCCGTTGATTCCTCTTACCATAGAATTAATGCATGAAAACAGGTTCCTGCTTGTATCGGGACCAAATGCCGGAGGTAAGTCTGTTGGTCTGAAAACAATTGGGATCATTCAGTTCATGCTGCAGTGCGGCATGCTCGTGCCGATGCGGGAGGATTCTGTAATGGGAATTTTCAGTAATATTTTTCTTGATATAGGAGATCAGCAGTCGATTGAAAATGATTTGAGTACCTACAGTTCCCATTTGAAGAACATGGATTTTTTTATTCGTAATTCAAATGATAGCACACTTGTTCTTATGGATGAGCTGGGAGCCGGAACGGATCCAAATTTTGGTGGAGGTATTGCCCAGGCAGTATTGGAACAGCTCGTTAAGAAGAATGTCTGGGGTTTGGCCACCACCCATTATTACAACCTCAAAGTATTTGCAAGTAATTTTCCTGGGATGCGGAATGGAGCGATGTTATTCGACACGGAAAATCTTCTCCCGCTATTTCGACTGGAAACAGGACAACCGGGAAGTTCATTCGCCTTGGAGATAGCGCGTAAAACAGGGCTCTCAGGGGAGACGCTGGAAGCTGCTGAACGAATCATTGGAAAAGATCTTACAGGTCTTGAAACGCTGATGAAGCAAGTTGCCGACGAGAAGCAGCAGCTTTATGAGAAAGAAAAAGAAATCAGTGCCCGTGAGATAACGCTTGCATCAACCTTAAAGCATTACGAAGAATTGGTTGGCAAGCTCGAATCACAGAAAAAAGAAATCCTTAATAATGCGAAAGCTGAAGCGTCAACATTGCTTCAGGAAACAAATCGCGAGATTGAAAAAACGATCCGCCATATTCGTGAGAACAAAGCGGAGAAACAAGAGACGAGAAAAGTCCGCCAGGGATTAAAAGATCTCGAACGAAAGGTGAAGCCAGTCGCGAATACAGTGGTAAAGCCATCGGGACCTTTGGTGGAAGGCGATAAAGTCAGAATGATCGGAGGAGAAGTTACGGGTACAATTCTTTCGTTAAAAGATAAAACAGCAATTATTCAGTTTGGAGATTTACGATCAACTGTAAAAACGGACAGACTTGTAAAAAGTGATCAGGTCCATACGCCTAAGTTTGCAAGACCGGTTACGAGAGGTGTGGAACTGCATCAGCGCCAGTCGGATTTTTCTCCTGTGTTGGATATACGTGGCAAGAGAGTAGAGGAAGTTTTGCCATTGTTAATGCGATTTATAGACGATGCAATTTTATTGAGCCAGTCGCAGGTGAAAATTCTACATGGAAAAGGAGAAGGGGTTTTGCGAAAAGTAGCCCGTGAGTATTTAAAAAAATTGAAAGATGTTACCTCATGTGTCGATGAGCATGCCGATCGCGGTGGAGACGGAATGACGATTGTGACGTTGAAGTAATTGGTATTAAATGGGTCCGTTTCGTCTTAGGACGGGACTTACTGTCAAAGAATATCCTGGCAGATGTCCCCTATTGTCAGTAACTGCGGATTAAAACTTTGAAATTAAACACTCTCCTATTATCAAATTCTTTTCCTTCCTTTACGTTCTTAATAAGATACAATGGAAGTAGAGGACAGTAATTGCAATATCTTCGCTGATGGAGACCCCGTTGTACTTGTTAAATACCTGAAAGTAAGAGGATCATCGATCAATCGTAAGCTAGGAGCACCCGTAAAGAACACTAAGCCAACGGACAACAAAGAAGAAGTTGATAGCCGCACCGATGGATCCCATATCATTTTTCACACAGAATTTATAAAGAAAGTCTAGGATATGCTTATTCGCATTGTCCGTATGCATTTCAATGAAGCCATGATAAATGACTTTATTGAAATATTTAATCATAATAAGAAGGTAATCCGCCATTTTCCAGGTTGCACACATTTACAGTTGCTGAAAGATCCAAATGATCCATTGTGCTATACAACACTTAGCCATTGGAATAGTCCTCAGGACCTGGAAAATTATCGAACGTCGGAACTCTTTGGAGAGGTGTGGAAAAGTGTAAAGCCACTCTTCTATAAAAAGTCAGAGGCATTTTCATTGGAGCAATTAACAGAACCCGGAACGGATACAGATTTGTTGGAACACATTAATAAGCATCGTTAAATGGAATCAACGTATAGCAATCATCATAAATTATCTGTTGGGGGTGTTCTGATAGCATTGGGTATTATTTATGGCGACATCGGGACCTCACCTATTTACACTCTTAAATTTATAATGGGCGATAGAGTGATTACAGAAAACCTTGTACTCGGTGGTCTTTCCTGTATTTTCTGGACACTCACAATGATCACATCCCTGAAATATATCTACCTCGCATTGAATGCTGATAACAAAGGAGAAGGTGGAATATTTGCGCTGTATGCATTGGTAAGGAAATATAAAGCAAGTTGGGTAGTATATCCTGCAATTATTGGATGTTGCACACTTATCGCAGATGGTTTTATCACTCCTGCCATCAGCGTTTCATCTGCTGTGGAAGGGATACTGTTAATCTATCCTTCCATTCCAACAACGGGTATTGTGATCGCTATTTTAATTGGCCTTTTTCTTTTTCAACAGTTTGGTTCATCCGTTGTTGGAAAAACATTTGGACCTATCATGTCTGTTTGGTTTGTAATGCTTGCCGCTTTGGGAATAAACTATTTATTCAAAAATCCAATTGTACTTAAGGCATTGAATCCTGTCTATGCATTTAAATTGATCTATCAATATCCAAAGGGCTTCTGGCTGCTTGGTGCTGTGTTCCTTTGCACTACCGGGGCTGAAGCGTCGTACTCAGATTTAGGTCATTGCGGCAAATCCAACATTCGCATTAGCTGGATTTTTGTTAAAGTTTGTCTCCTTATAAATTATTTCGGCCAGGGTGCATGGTTGCTTACCCAACAAGGCCGTCTTCTGAATGGAGATATCCCATTCTTTTCGATTATGCCTCAGCAATTTCTTTTCATTGGGATTATCATCGCTACCATGGCAACTATCATCGCCAGTCAGGCACTCATATCTGGCACATTCTCATTAGTGAATGAAGCTATCAAATTAAAATTATGGCCATCGACACTCGTTCTTTTTCCGAGCTCCTCCCGGGGTCAGATGTATATTCCAGCTATTAATTGGATTCTTATGATTGGAAGTATCCTTGTGATAATAATATTTAAAGAATCATCAGCAATGGAGGGCGCATATGGTTTGGCTATCACAGTGAACATGCTGATGACAACTTCATTGCTCGTGTTTTATTTCTCGGTTGCTAAACGCGCCCGCATTACCGCAGCATTCCTGGGTTTTGCGTTTTTCTCCCTTGAAGGAATGTTTCTTATTTCCAATCTGGACAAATTCAATCACGGAGGATGGTTTACGTTCTTAATAGCCTTCCTATTCTTTATAATGATGTTTATACTTTATAAAGCAAGACAACTCCGTCAGCAGCATACTGAGTTTGTCGATTTGAGACATTATGAAAATATTTTAAAAGATCTCCAGAACGATCTCGAAATTCCAAAAGAAGCTACGAATCTTGTTTACCTTGCTGTCGCCGACAGTAGAAGATATATTGATTCAAATATTATTTATTCAATTCTTAGAAAACGACCCAAGCGCGCAGACGTCTATTGGTTCATTCATGTTGAAACCGTTGACAGTCCATTTACCAGCAAATATTCAGTAGACACAATTATACCTGAGCGCTGCTTCTTTGTCAGGATTAAATTAGGATTTAAGATACCACATCGTGTCAATCTGCTATTCAACAGAATTGTTCATGACATGGCAGAAAATGCTGAGATCGATTTGGTAAGTCCTTATGCACCGCTGCACAAACATAGTATGACGGCAGATTTCAAATTTATAATTCTTCATTCGTGGGCATCAACAGATAGTGAGATCTCAACATTTGACAGTATTATAATACAAGGCTACCGTATCATTAAATCATTTAGTCTTTCAACAGAAGAATTGTATGGACTTGAAACTGCCAATGTTGAAGTTGAGAAAGTTCCAATTATGGTTGGGCCGGTGGCAAAAGTGAGGATCAAGCGGGAATCAGGGAATGTATAAGCATTTTTTTACATTTTCAAAAATCTCAGGATATCCCCAGCTCAAAACTGAACACACTCCCCTTCCCCGGCTCGCTCTCTACCCAAATCGTTCCACCTTGTGCTTCGATAAACTCTTTCGATATCGCCAGGCCAAGTCCTGATCCGGAGGATGATCCTGGAACCTGGAAAAATTTTTCAAATAACCGATCCAGGTACTTCTTCTCGATACCAGGACCGAAATCTTTAACGTTAAATACAACCTTGTTATTAATAACATCACAATCAAGATCGACTTCTCCATTCTCAGGACTGTAGCGAATAGCATTTGTTAAAAGATTAACAAGCACCCATATTGTTTTGTCAAGATCTGCCTTTATTGGTGGAAGCGTCCCTGGCACAGTAGCGTTAATATTCACTCTTTTTCTTCCTGCATGAAATTTCACTGCATCAATTGCATATCCTGTAATGTCCGATGGTGATACCACTTTAATATTAAGTTTAATATTACCCGTTTCAACTTGCGCAAGATCCAGCAACTCGTTGGATATCTTAGAAAGTCTGCCGGTTTCATCAGTTAGAGTAATTAATATATCGCGTTGCTCCTGATTCAAATTACCCACACGTGCATCCTGAAGAAGTTTGATGCCCATCAGCAGGGATGCTATTGGCGTTTTTAATTCATGAGAAACTGTGGCTATAAAATTGGTTTTAGCAAGATCAAGCTCTTTATAAGGAGTTACATTTTTCAACATAATAACCTTCCCAATAGACCGCAATTCTTTTTCCCCCGTAGCTTTTAAATTGATGTCAATATTTTCTCTTGAAAAATAATTCTCTTTGCTATTGATAACGACTTTGATAAATGGTGTAGCAGGTAAAGGGTCATTGCTTGATTTAACCAGGTTACTAAACAGGTCATTATACAAAGCAATATCGGGTGCATACCGTCCGATCATCTCACCAGATTTTAAATTCAATAAGCTCAATGCCTGGTCATTTACAAAAACAATCATTGACTTTTCATCCAAACCGATCACCGGATCAGACATTCGATTAATAATGGTTTCTATTCGCTTTTTCTCAAATAAGATACTAGCAAGGTTACTGTGCTCATATTCATCTAATTTTTCTGCCATTCGATTAAATGCTTCCGCCAGCTCACCAAATTCATCACTCCTGTTAAACTGAAGTCGCTCTTCATAATTTTTATTACTGATCGACTTAATACTATTTGTGAGTGCCATAATTGGATCAGCAATGTATCCTGGAAAGTTTACAATAAACGTAAAGGCTACAAGTGCTATTATAGAACCGATTATTAACAGATACGTTGTAGCACTATGGGCGGTATCCAATGTAATCTGGTTTTTTATTACAATCGCCTTCATATTGATCTCTTGTAAAGCAAGAGAAAGCCGTCTTAATACCACGACATCATCACGTACCACACCTTTATTTCTGATTTTCTCAAACGCTTTTCGCAACTGGATCGTCAATTCAAGCTCCCCAGCTTCAGTAATGTTTCGTTCTTCTGAAGATAAATTCTTTTCAATTTCCTGAAATGCCATTGTTGAGTCTGTTGAGATCGCATCACACGCTTCTATAATGCCTTTCGTATATTCAAGCGACTCGTAATTATCTTTTAAAATATTCTTTGCATCGCCCGAAAGCTCGCTTATATAAAAAATACTTGCTCCGATAACACCCAGAATGACAACAAAGAGTAATATAAGTGCCCACGCAACTTTACTTTTTATTTTCATATCGCCTAATAATTAATTGGTATTCTATGAGTCAAAGCAATTTTTCATCAAGATAATATTATTAAATCGATGTCTGATTTTGATAATCGATTCAACAACTGATTAAATCCATTGGTATTTAAAATTACTTGTATAAGATTCAGATGTGGCTTGCCAATACAAACTGTAGTAATCAATTTATCCTTGGCTATTTTGGCAATAGAGAGGGGAATATTATTATCCTTAACCTGAAGCACCTCTGCACCTAGTTGGGTTGCCATTTTGAAATTATTAATCAGATGGCGCTGTGCTGATAATTTAATTCTGTTTGGATCTTCCTTCTTTGTTTGCACATATAATACGTACCACTTGGAATGATAATAACCCGCCAGCCTTGCAGTCTTTCGGATTATCCTTCTGGCAGTTTCAGGATTGCTGCTAATGCAAGCCAGGAATCGTTCATGCCTTAAGCGATTATCAATTGTAACTTCGGTATCAACTTTCCTCTCAACCTGGGAAGCAACTTCTTTCAACGCCAATTCCCTCAATTGCAGAATTTTTTCAGCTTGAAAAAAGTTACCCAATGCTAACGCGATTTTATCGGGTTGGTAAATTTTCCCCTCTCTCAGTCTTGCAATAAGCTCGTCGGCCGTCAGATCTATGTTGACCACTTCATCTGCTAACTGAATAACTTTGTCGGGCACCCTTTCCTTTATATCAATTCCTGTTATTTGCTGAACTTCACTATGAAGACTTTCAATGTGTTGAATATTCACAGCACTTATCACATTAATTCCAGCATCCAATAATTCCATTACATCCTGCCAACGTTTTTCATTCTTACTTCCATCGACATTGGTATGAGCAAGTTCGTCGACAATCACAATTTCCGGATGAAGATTTATAATACGCTGAAGATCCATCTCTTCAAGCTCCTTACCTTTATAAAACGTTTTTCTTCTGGGAACAATCGGAATGCCTTCCAACAAATCGTGCGTCTCTTTACGATTATGCGTTTCAATATAACCAATCGTTACATTGATATGGTTTTTTAAAAGATTATGAGCTTCAAGCAGCATTCTATAGGTCTTCCCTACCCCGGCACTCATACCAATATAGACTTTGAACTTGCCCCGTTTCGATTTACGGATCAATTGCAAAAAATGCTCTACCGATTTCTCTTTTCCTTCCATCACACCTCAGAATAAAAATTCCACTTTCAGAAATTTTAGTCAAGAAAATTAAAAACTAACGGCAAGGGATGTGTTAATAAATGTATTATTATTCGATGTGCCTGATCCCTTTTCAAACACAGCATCTGCGCTATTCAGATTTCTTAACTCAATTCTCCACAATGCGTTTGGCAGTACCTGATAATCAAAGTTTGCGGAAACTCCCGTTGTTTTAAAACCATTTACCGTCCTTGTGGATATTATAATTCCATTTCTATCATCATAATATTCGCCCCTAACAGCAACAGAGGCTTTATTACTTATAGAAAACCTGGCAATAACTACAGGCGAATACCATGCATTTGTTGAACTAGTCAAATAACTTTTCTCCTGAACCCCGTAATCAAAACCAACTGTCAATCCAAACCTGGGAGTTATCTGGAAGATCCCATAAAAATTATTAAAATAACGCATGGCACGCGTGCTGTCTGGTTTATCGCTGCCAATAAATGTGCTGCTATTTAACGTGATAGTATTACCTGGCTTGAAAGTAACTTGTGTACCAAACGATGGCAGGGTGTTTCCATTCAGTCGATGAATACGTTGCCATCCGTTTAGGATCATTCCAGATAAAAACCATTTTCCATTATCAGAAGTGTAAGAAATTTTTGCTCCTGATTCATAATACGGTGTATTATCAGCGAGAATACTACGTGTCACATTCCAACAATCTTTTCCAATGGCACTTTCAAAACCAATATGGGACGCAAAAATTCCTGCATCCACCCAAATATTTTTAGTGGACGATATTTTCACTCCTGCGTTTGCTTCAAAGATGTTTTTGAACACTCCTGGCTCAGATACATAATTTGCGTTCGCATACGTCCCTGTCATTAGCGCCAGGTTAGCACGAAGATTCTCAGTGCTGTAGGCAGCTTTGATAAATCCAAGATTAAGATTCACCTCGTTGTGCCTGTTATACGAATAAATAAAAGAAGGCCTGGTATTATTCGCTGGTTTATTAAAGTCAAAGGAATAGTACAGGTCCACATAACCCGTTATCGTCAGCGGCGAAACCTTCACTTCTTCCTGTGCAATGAGCATGTTGCTCAATAAACTAAAAATTAAAATCACTAATATATTTTTCATGTTACTTCAATTAAAGATCTGGTTGATCTTATTTCAATGCATCCAATGCGATATTGAGTCGAAGCACATGCACTCGCGCCGTTCCAATTCCAAGTGTGGGGTGTTCGGTATAATCTTTCACTAAAGCTTCCACAAGGCTTGCGTTCATATTTCTCGCCTGTGCAATTCTCGCAACTTGTATCATTGCCGCTTTTGGCGATATGTGAGGGTCCAATCCACCCCCCGAGGCTGTAATTAAGTCTACAGGAATATCTTCTCTCTTCACACCGGGATTTCTTAAAAGAAAATCATTGATTCTTTCTTCCACTTGTTTTAAGTAATCCAAGTTGTTCGGGCCCTTATTTGAACCCCCCGTGGCCGCCGCATTATAATTTACTGCCGATGGACGCGAATTAAAATATTTATCTGACACAAAAGATTGACCAATCAGTTTAAAACCAACAGCTTTTCCGTCGACCTGAATTAATTCGCCATTGCCATCATCAGATGCAATTACCTTTGCTGCTAATACAATGAAAAGTGGATAAACAATTCCAAATAAGATCGCTGTAAACAACGTGATCTTTATAGCTGGAAGAAAATAATTTTTCATACCGATTATAATAAAGGTGAAATCAAAAGATCAATAAGCTTGATCCCAATAAACGGAACAATAATACCTCCTACTCCATAGATAAAAAGGTTTCTTGTAAGCAAAGCGGAAGCTCCGATTGGTTTATATTCCACTCCTCTCAGTGCAAGCGGAATAAGCATTGGAATAATGATAGCATTGAATATTACCGCAGAAAGTATTGCACTTTCAGGACTTGTCAGATGCATTATATTCATAGCTTGCAATCCGGGTATGGAAGTAATGAACAATGCAGGTACGATAGCAAAATACTTCGCAACATCATTCGCAATTGAAAAAGTAGTGAGTGTTCCTCTTGTAATTAACAACTGCTTCCCGATTTCAACAATCTCGATAAGCTTGGTTGGATCATTATCAAGATCAACCATATTGCCTGCCTCTTTTGCTGCTTGCGTTCCGCTATTCATAGACACACCCACATCTGCCTGCGCTAATGCCGGAGCATCATTGGTTCCATCACCCATCATGGCAACAAGCTTTCCTTCAGCCTGTTCTTTACGGATGTATTCAAGTTTATCTTCTGGCTTGGCTTCAGCGATATAATCATCAACACCCGCTTTACCAGCAATGTATTTTGCAGTAAGCGGATTGTCACCTGTAACCATAACGGTCTTAACTCCCATCTTACGAAGACGTTCGAAACGCTCCGTGATGCCAGGTTTGATGATGTCCTGTAATTCAATAACTCCAATTACTTTTTCATTTTCCGAAACAACTAATGGCGTTCCTCCATTCGATGAAATTTCTTTCACTTTATCTTCCGCATAGTGAGGAACAACGTATCCGGCCTTTTCAGTAATATTTTTAATCGCATCAAGTGCACCTTTACGAATGCGACTTCCGTCGGCTGTTGTAATACCGGAAGTTCTTGTCTCCGCAGAGAATTTTATGAAGGTTGCACCTGGCAGGCTGGTTCGCAAATCAAACTTCTGACTTACTGTAGCAGGGTGTTTGTACCCTTTGCTTGTCGAAAGTTCAACGATAGATTTTCCTTCAGGTGTTTCATCGGCAAGTGAGGACACGGTTGCGATTTCCAAAAACATTTCCGCATCATATCCATGAATAGGATAAAAATTTGTTGCCTTACGGTTTCCAATTGTGATTGTTCCTGTTTTATCAAGTAACAACACATCGATATCACCGGCAGTTTCCACCGCCTTTCCAGACTTTGCAATTACATTCGCACGAAGCGCACGGTCCATCCCGGCAATCCCGATCGCAGAAAGCAATCCCCCGATGGTTGTTGGAATAAGGCACACAAAAAGTGAAATCAAAGCTGCTATTGTAATGGGTGTGTGTGCATAATCACCAAACGGTTTAAGCGTAACCGTTACCAGTAAAAACACAATGGTAAATCCCGAAAGCAAAATAGTCAGGGCAATTTCGTTGGGGGTCTTCTGACGGCTTGCTCCCTCTACCAACGCGATCATCTTATCCAAAAAACTTTCTCCTGGCTGCGTTGTAACCATTACTTTGATTCGATCCGACAAAACTTTTGTTCCACCGGTAACACTTGACTTATCGCCACCTGATTCGCGAATGACCGGAGCGCTTTCACCTGTGATTGCACTTTCATCGATGGTAGCGATCCCTTCAATGATCTCACCATCCGTTGGAATCAGTTCACCCGCTTCACAAAGAAAGACATCACCTTTCCTTAACGTGGATGAACTTTTTACAACAATCCTTCCATCAACCAACACATTGGCTGGCGTTTCTTCACGTGTTTTTCTTAAACTATCTGCCTGCGCCTTCCCCCTGGCCTCGGCAATTGCTTCAGCAAAATTTGCGAAGAGCAAGGTCAATAATAGAATCAAGAATAATGTCACGTTATATCCAGGACGACCCTGATCGTTATAAAAAAATGAATAGCCAGCCACAAGCAACATGATCAGCGTACCAATCTCAACACAAAACATCACCGGATTTTTGACCATCATTGCCGGGTTGAGCTTAACAAAGGACTGACGCACAGCAATATTCAGCAGACCGGAGTCAAATAGTTTTACAGAATTTTTATTTTTCATAATAGGCCGATTGTCTATTTGCTGAAATACTCAGCGATAGGTCCAATTGTTAGTGCAGGGAAGAAAGAAAGTGCAGCAATGATTATTATCACAGAAAGTAATACCGCTATGAATGCAAAGCTTTCAACCTTAAGTGTTCCGGCACTTTCAGGAATAAATTTTTTCGATGCAAGAGAACCAGCAATGGCAAGTGGCCCAATGATTGGAATAAAGCGACCTAAAATCATTACCGTTCCACAGGCTATATTCCAGAAAGGAGTAGCATCACCAAGACCCTCAAAACCAGAACCATTGTTGGCTGCAGAGGAAGTGAACTCGTACAGCATTTCACTGAATCCTTGATACGATGGGTTGTTAAGCCACCCTATAGCGGGATTTTCTGTAACCACATACGCCGCCATTGCAGTACTGACAAGAATAAAAAACGGATGAGCCAGCGCTACGATCGCAGCGATCTTTACTTCTTTGGATTCAATTTTCTTTCCGAATAATTCAGGAGTTCTTCCCACCATTAATCCCGAAATGAAAACGGCAATTACTACAAAGACAAAGAAATTGATAAATCCTACACCCACCCCGCCATAGATCGCGTTGATCATCATGTCGAGAATAAATATTCCACCGGATAATGGCGTATGACTGTCGTGCATTGAGTTTACCGAACCATTGGAAGTTGATGTCGTTGAAACTCCCCAGAATGAACTTGCTGCAGATCCGATTCGCACCTCTTTGCCTTCCATATTTCCCATTGAATTATCTATTCCCATTTGAGATAACTGGGGGCTACCATGCATCTCAGCATAAATTGATACAGATACAAAAGCGACAAATACAATGGTCATCGCGCCAAAGAAGGCATATCCGATCTTTGGTCTGTTGGTATAAAATCCAAAAGCAAATACAAGAGCCATCGGAACAAGAAGGATAGAGATATTCTCAACAGCATTTGTCACATAATCAGGATTCTCAAAGGGATGCGTTGAGTTTGGACCAAAATATCCACCGCCGTTTGTTCCGATTTGTTTAATAGAAACCATTGGTGCAACCGGACCACGTGCCACTGTTGTTGAGTCACCTTCCACTGAGATAATTGTTTCCGCACCTTTGAAAGTTGCAGGAACACCATTCAATACCAGGATCAAAGAGACGACAAGCGACAATGGAAGAAGTATTCGCGTACAGCTTAATAAAAACAAATGATAGAAATTACCAATATCAGTACGCTGCTTTTGCAAAATAGCTTTGAACAACAAAGCCATGGCAGCAATACCAGTTCCCGCGCTCACAAATTGAAGGAAGCAGAATACCAGCAATTGAGTTAAGTAGGATGCACCCGTTTCTCCGGAGTAATGCTGAAGGTTGGTATTTGTCATGAAACTGATGGCCGTGTTGAATGCAGTGATTGCCTCCATCGATTGGATACCATCCGGGTTCCAGAAAGGATGAAAGGATTGTGTAAGCAAAAACAGCATTGCCCATAAAAAGAAAATGAAATTAAGCACAAGCATGGCTTTCATATTTTCTTTCCAATCCATTCCGCGCTTAAAATCGATGCTACTGAAACGAAAAATAAAACGCTCCACCGGAGCAAGGAAGTCGAGCCAGGTCTTTTCACCTTTAAATACTTTTGAGCAATACCTGCCAAGAGGAATGGCTAGCATTACCGTCAAAATAAAGAGTACTATTACCCCTGCTATTTCTGTGTTCATAAAAGTTAATGCTAAAATTTCTCGGGCTTTAGTAATGCATACATCAAATACCCAAAGACTGCAATGCAAATAATCAGTAAGAAGATCATGGCGTTATATCTTGTCAAAGAATTCAATAGTTCTATATAGAATATAAAAGGAAGCAAGACCCAGAAGGATCATTAGAAGCACCATCATAAATTTGTTATTAAGGATTATTAGCAAGCTGATCGTGACGCATAACATTCAAAAGGCCAGCGTTTAGTATTTTCTTGGCCATTAGCAGAAGCTCCGGCTTTCTTTCAAGCGTGTGTGACAGAGAAGAGATATAAACCTTCTCCATTACTTCTTTTACCTGTGAATTCCCTTCAACATACATCCGATCAGAAACCATTAATTGAGTTTCAAATCTCTTCAACTCACCATTCTCACCAAGGTGAATAACTGAGTTCGCAAATACTTGCATGGATTCATACAACTGTTTTATCTGAAGGTGTCGCAATTCATTGGCGGGTAATTCATCTCGAATCATCATTACCGCCTGGCTTTCTGTTATCATAATCTTACTATTCTGAAAGACTGATCACCAAAGTTGATGCCCCAAAGCCGGTGGTATCTTAAAGTACTGGTCTACTGATAATTACATCAACACAGCATGTTTTCTTTTCATAATTCCACACCAAAATGGGTTAGTGTTTTTCCAGAATGACTCGGATGATAACATACACGCTAACCGGAGCTCTTAAAAAATAGCGAGCACGTTCAAGAGTTCAATACTTTTGAAATTTTCCGTTTCTGAAACAAATTAAAAGTCAGATCCGTGTTACGTTTTATTACAGTCTAAAAAGTATAGCGAAGATTATTTTTGTTTCAGATTTAACCAGATCAGGTCTCCACGACGGATCAAGCGGAGTCGTTATCAATCCGGTTTGCGATGTAACTCCACCTCTGCCTGCGAAATAGGGTATGCTGGATTCTCTGTGAACAAATTCCGCACGGAACGTTATATGCTGCGTAGGCATGAAATCTATATTCGTGGAATAGTCCCATCCTTCAAACTGATCTCCCGGGTTAGCACTAAAAGGAAATGCGCCAGCCGTTTGCGTTGGATTGTATGGATTAGGCAAAGGACTTGACTGCCCTGTTGGATACAAAACCAGATAACGCCCTGGATTTTTCATTACACCCCCGCCTAATGTCCATGCCAATTTGTTTTGTGCAAACCATACCCTATTATAAACCATGGCGCTAATAAAATACTGCGCAGGATTATTTACCGGATCACTGTCATTAAAACCATTTACACCTCCACCTTTCTCCCACCCAATATCACCCGTAAGCGAAAACGCCATTTTGTTTATTCCTTTTTTCCCTGGCTTGTTATAATATCGTACCAAAACGCTGTTATCAGAATGAAATCTTTTTCTGTCTGGTATGCCGGCAGCATCAGCTCCATAGTAATTATTAGTGATGAATTTAATATTGCTATTGCTTGACATCCACGTGATACTTCCTCCTATTCCGGGCATACTGTTAAATTTTCCATAACTCTGCCATCCATTAATGATCCATGGCTCGATCTTAAGATTTTTTGTTGGAAATATCTGGATACGAATTCCATTGAAAAACCACGGCGTATTGTCGGAGGTGTAAGAAGCCTGATATTCCCAGTTCTCAGCCTGATAGAACGAGTTCAATCCAATGTATGACATGAATAACCCTGCATCAAGATTGATTCCATACCACTTATTAATATGATAACCTGCATACGCTTCACTTAGGTAGCGGTACACATTCGCGAGTTCGTATTGACCCCTATAAGGGCTGAAATCATTTCTTGGTATTACCGTTGATCGCATTCCAAACTGAGTCATTATTCTTCCCCGAACATTATCGACATTAAAGTCTCCCCCGAAATGTAATGCCGCCAATTGTAACTCATTATGTCGAGCTAAGGCAGTTGAACCAACAACCGTATTGTCAATCGGATTATTAAATGAATAATTATAATTAATGTCGATTAGAATTGAAGGGGTGAAATATTTCATTCCTTTGAAAATCGAAGAATCTCTCCTATCTGCACCATTTTGCCACGATTGATCAATTCCTTCAAAAGGTGTCTTTTCCTGCGCAATGGCAGTTCCACAGTAAGTGAAGAATAAAATAATTAACAAATTTGTCATTAAAGCTTTCATACACTATTTTTTTTGTACCGATTTTAACTGCCTAGAGAACATTTAGACATTGTACACGTGACAAAGTCGATGCCAACGAAATTATCTAATACATTTAAACTGATTACTAGCAAGTTGCGGCCAGACGATGTAATGTACCGAAACGATAGTACCCCAAAATGGAAAAGGATTTTTCAAAACAGCTTACAAAGAATACTCTTCTACTTTACGATAAAGAGTTGTAAGTCCAATGTTTAAAAGTCGGGCTGCTTCCGTCTTATTACCATTGGTGTAGCGCAATATTTTAAGAATATGATTTTTTTCAACTTCCGCAAGTTCAAAGGAATTGACCACATCGTCCGAGATAAAATCTGATGGAAGTAATGACGAGGAGAGACTTCCTTCCGCAAGAATAATACACCGCTCAATAATATTTTTCAGCTCCCTGATATTCCCTTTCCAGGAATGCTTTTGCAAGACTTTAAAAAAGTCTCCTAATACAATAGGCTCCTGCTTATTTATTTTAACCGAAAACTGCTTTATAAAAAATTTCGCAAGCAATGGTATGTCCTCCTTCCTTTCACGAAGGGAAGTAAGTGAAATCGTAAACACAGACAATCGATAGAAAAGGTCCCTTCTGAAGGCCCCAGAAGCTGATTCATCTTTTATATTCCTATTCGTAGCAGCGATAAATCTGACATTTACCCTCCTTGGCTTGCTGTCACCAACACGATAATACTCTCCGCTTTCAAGAACACGCAACAACTTGGCCTGAAGATCCAGGTTCAATTCACCGATCTCGTCAAGGAAGAGCGTGCCTTCGTGAGCTTCTTCCAAAAATCCTTTCTTGGATTTGATCGAGCTCGTATAAGCACCTTCAACAGAACCAAAAAGTTCGCTCTCCAGCAGGTCCTTTGGAAACGCACTGCAGTTCAACGCGACAAAAGATTTTGATGCCCGCGAGCTTTCATAATGTATTGCTTGTGCAAAAACTTCTTTGCCAGTACCTGTTTCACCTAGAAGAAGGACTGTTGTATCAGTCACTGCTACTTTTTTTGCCAACTCAATATTTTGGATGATGAGCTTGGTTGTTCCTAAAATATTTGAAAACCCGAATTTCACTTGAAGTCGTGACTCAAGATTGATCACCTTTTGTTGAAGCAATGCTTTCTCAGAGGCCTTGCTCAGTATCGGAATTATTTTCTCCTGGTGATCTCCTTTGGTAAAATAATCAAACGCACCATTCTTAATAGCTTTTACTCCATCTTCAATAGTACCATAAGCGGTTATCACAATAACTTCAATACCCGGAAATTCTTCTTTGATCTTGTGCGTAAAATCAACACCGTTTCCATCGGGTAACTTTACGTCCGTAATTACTACCTGGAAAGATTCCTTATGAAGTAGTTTAAAAGCATCTTTAATCGTAGATGCCTGAAATACCGTGTAGCCTTCGAGTTGAATGACGCGTGCGATCAATCCCCGCAAGGTTACTTCATCGTCAATAACAAGTACTGTTGTCAAGATTACCAATTAAGATGCCCCAAAGGTACAAAATCGGAAATCTATTATAAATATTCACTACTCGCCAAGAAACGACCGGTCGTACCCATTGAGAAACGCATGCTGTGGCACGCGATAGAATCACGCACCAAGGCGATTAAATTGCCTGGTGATTGAAAGGCTGTAACACCATTTCACTTACCACCCCAGATGAAGGTTGCTGGCACAAAAACCAGATGGCTTTTGCTGCATCTTCGGCAGTAACCATCTTTTCACGTTGAACTTTAAGATCTATCTCATCCCAGAACGGTGTGCTTGTGCCTCCCAGAAAAATATTTGTAATTCTAATATCCGTTCTCTTCACTTCTTCGCGGATACTTTGCATCATTCCTACCAAACCATACTTACTCGCACTATACGCTGAAGCACCCGACATAGGAACTTTACCAAGAACTCCCGGAACGTTGATTATAAGTCCTTTCTTCGCTTCTTTCATAGAAGGTAAAAATGCTTTCAATAGTAAAAATGGTGCGATAAGATTTACCTGTAACGAACGAATAAATTCATCTGGAGTAAGCTGGTCGACAGGTTTTATTATCCCGATTCCCGCACAATTGACAAAAATGTCTATCGCATTAAACTCTTTGAATACAGCTTCTTTCAATTGTTCAATGTCCCCGGAATTCATAAGATCGGTTCTATGAGATCTTGTTTCCGGGATACCGCACTCAGCGGCTAAAGAAGCTAATTTCGAACCGTTTCTGCCGGAGATGAAAACAGTTGCATTTGACTGAATCAGTAATTGAGTCAATTGGATACCAATACCACCTGTGGCTCCGATCAGCAGTACATTCTTATTTTTCAACATTTAATGCGTTTTGTAAGATAACAATCCATCGGCGGAGATGTTTAACTTGCACTAAGGTCCGATCAAAATGTGATCCTCAAATCAGGTATCAAATCACGTATCATAAAATGAAAATACTACTGACAGGATCAACAGGTTATATCGGGCGCAGACTATTACCGGCATTAGTTGAATCAGGTCATCAGGTGATTTGCAGTGTGCGTCACAAGGCACGCTTTGATTGGGAAGATTTTACCGAAGATTTTTTAAAAAATGTAACTGTAATAGAAGCGGATCTGAATGATGACAACTCGCTTGCTGCACTTCCAACGGATATTGACGCTGCATATTACCTCGTCCATTCGATGAGTTCATCACACGCTAATTTCTCAGAGCTGGAATCGAAATCCGCAGAAAATTTTGTCTCCTATATTAATCAAACATCGTGTAAGCAGATTATTTATTTAAGTGGAATTGTTAATGACAGCGATCTCTCACAACATCTCCTTTCTCGAAAAAATACAGAAGATATATTAAAACATGCCAATACACCTTTAACTGTTCTACGCGCCGCTATTATTATTGGATCTGGCAGCGCTTCGTTCGAGATTATACGTGATCTTGTCGAAAAGCTACCGGTAATGATTGCTCCCAAATGGCTTAGAACAAAATGTCAGCCAATTGGAATTAGAAATGTAATTCAATACCTCGAAGGAGTGCTTCAAAAGCCCGAAACATATCATCATGTATTTGATATTGGAGGAACAGAAGTTCTTACCTATAAACAAATGCTCTATCAATTTGCAAACGTCAGAGGGCTTAAGCGACTGATCATCAGTGTTCCTATCCTTTCTCCTAATTTATCTTCCCTATGGCTTATACTGGTAACTTCTACTTCTTACTCGCTCGCAAGAAGTCTTGTCAGCAGCATGAAAAATGAAGTGATCTGCAAGGAAAATAAAATTCTGGATATCGTTCCATTAAAAAGACTGAGCTATGAAGAGTCACTAAGGATGGCTTTCGATAAGATCAGTCAAAAAAATGTGATCTCAAGCTGGAAGGATTCTATTGCGCTGGGAACGATCGATAAAGATTTCTTAAGCTTTATAATGGTGCCGGAGCACGGCGTATTTGTTGACAAGCGTGAAGTAGTTTTTGCGCGCGATAAAAAAGAGGTAGTAGCAAACATCTGGCATATCGGTGGAGAAAATGGTTGGTATTTTGGAAACTGGATGTGGGGCGTTCGCGGCTTGATGGATAAATTGGTCGGGGGTGTAGGACTTCGCCGGGGGCGAAGAAGTCAGACTGACTTGAAATCAGGAGATGCACTTGATTTTTGGAGAGTACTTGTTGCCGATAAACCGAATGGCCGGCTGTTATTATATGCCGAGATGAAACTTCCGGGAGAAGCATGGCTCGAATTCAAAGTAAAAGATACAGATGAAGGTAAGACCGTCCTGTATCAGACTGCAAC
>Ga0123338_10001050_pt1 | contig 27164 bp, 27 predicted proteins | sample grotaG_FD_89793 | JGI IMG/M metagenome (GOLD analysis project Ga0123338, IMG submission 89793) | Glacier valley bacterial and archeal communities from Borup Fiord, Nunavut, Canada, to study Microbial Dark Matter (Phase II) -... | ecosystem: Environmental > Aquatic > Freshwater > Ice > Glacier ...
ATCGTGGGCCCGTTCTGCGCCAGCACGCTCCAGCAACCTGAACTGCACCTCCCCCACGTGCTCCACCACTGTCAGTTCGATCGCCAGCTTGCGCACAAGCGCGGCCGCCAAATGCGCGATTGCTGCGCGAGAGCCGATCACGGAAGCCGCCGCGCCGCCGAGGATCTCCGCTTCTTCTGTGGCCAGCGCGGCGTCCGGCCCGGTTGCATCGATCTGCCAGCCCTCAGATGCGCAATGCACGGTCACGAGCCCGCCGCGTTCGAGCGCCTCGGCCGCGATCATTGCGAGCGCGAGCAGCAGCCGCACGAACGGGCGCGCCAATGTTGCATCCGTCTCGCGCCATTCGAGCGTAACGCGAGCGTCTGCGGCCAGCCAACCGGCCAGCACGGTCCGCGCCGCAGCCTGTGGGATTGCGAGATCGCTACCGTCGGCGAATAGCGTCCGCAGCAGTCGCAGCCGCGCGGCGAGCGTGGTCGCGCCCGCGCCGATAAGCGCGACAAACTCGGCGCGCACGGCTTCGTCGGTTTCGTCGGCGAGAAGCTCGGCCCCGTTGGCAAGCACGCCGATCGGTCCTGCCAGATCGTGGCAGAGGCGGGACGCGATCAGGCCCGAGAACTCGAGGCAGTCGACAGCGCATCTCCTCGTCGGATCAACGATGACGGTATCACAAATCGTCACCCGCCGGAACCACCTCGCGTTCGAGCGGGCGCAGACCATGCGCGCTCAATCGACCGTCGCCATGTTGGCTGAGTTCGAATTCGAAGCGCTGGCCCTGGACGATCGCATCCAGCCCCGAGCGTTTGATCGCGGTGACGTGGACGAACACGTCACGCGGGCCCAGATCGGGGGTGAGGAAGCCGAACCCCTTTTTGGCGTTGAACCATTTGACTGCGCCGGTTGCCATCAGACGATGCTCAGCGTCGCGGGATCGAAGCGCGCGTGCAGGTGCCCGCCGATACGACTATGCCATGCCGCGATGGAACCGTCCGCAACGATCAGCCAGAGCGCGCCGCCCGAGCCGACCGCAGCGGCATCGGCGACCGACGGCCGCGGATCGCCCGAGGGGTGCGAATGATACCAGCCGATGACTGCCGCGCCGCCACCGCGCGCTTCGCGTTCGGCAGCGGCGCGCGCGGCGGGATCGAGCACGAAAGCGGTGGCGGGATCGGGCGCACGGTTCGCGCACTGTTGCACTCCGACGATCGCGTTCGCATCACCCAACAGCAGGCCGCACGCCTCGCGCGGGAGTTCGGCGGCGGCGTGGGCGAGGATGGTCTGGGCAAGTTCGGCGGGAATTGTGACGTCCATGTCATCCGTGGATAGGGCAAGCGGGGGCGGCGCGTCCATGGGGGTGGCGGTGCACACCATAACGCTCGCGCCCGGATGCGCGGGGTGGCGGCTGGACCGTGCGCTGGCGGCCGCGCTGCCGACGCTGTCGCGCGAGCGGCTAAAGGCGCTGGCGGCCGGCGGCGCGGTGGCATGGGGGGACGGCAGCCTCGCGCGCGATCCCGCCTTCAAGGTAAAAGGCGGGGAGCAGTTACGCGTGGCGGTGCCCGCGCCGATGGCAGCGGCGGCGGCGGCGCAAGATATCGGGCTGGTGGTCCCCTATGAGGACGATCATCTGCTGGTGGTGGAAAAGCCCGCCGGGCTGGTGGTGCATCCGGCGGCGGGGCATCTGGACGGCACGCTGGTCAACGCGCTGCTGCACCATTGCGCGGGCCGTTTGAGCGGCATCGGCGGGGTGGCGCGGCCGGGCATCGTCCACCGGATCGACAAAGATACGTCCGGGCTGCTGGTGGTCGCCAAGACCGATCCCGCGCATGAGGGGCTGAGCCGCCAATTTGCCGCACACACGGTCGATCGCCGCTATGTGGCCGTCGTTTCAGGACATCCCGTGCCGTCTGCGGGGCGGATCGAGGGCAATCTCGCGCGATCAAGCCACAATCGGCACAAACAAGTCATCGTGGAGCAAGGCAAAGGGCGTCATGCCGTCACGAACTATCGGACCGTGCAGCTTTTGGGCAGCGCGGCGGTTGTCGAAGCGAAGCTCGAGACCGGGAGAACCCATCAGGTGCGTGCGCATATGCTCTCGATCGGCCATCCTCTGGTAGGCGACCCGCTTTACGGCCGCCCCGGCCCGCTGCGGGCCACGCTCGCGCGGCTCGGCTTCGCGCGTCAGGCGCTCCACGCGCGCGTGCTCGGCTTCCGCCATCCGGTGACGGGTAACGATCTGCGCTTCGAGAGCGAAACACCCTGCGACATGACGGAACTTATCGCCGCGCTTGCGTTCTAAACCGGACTGTTTTAGTAAGAGTTTAACACCGCCCGACTCGCAGGCGGATCAGGAGACCCCATCATGGCCGCTATCGCAACCATCCCCGCGCTGGGCGGGGAGCAGTCGCTCAATCGTTATCTGAGCCAAATCCGCCAGTTCCCCATCCTCGCGCCCGAGGAGGAGTTCATGCTCGCCAAGCGCTGGGAGAACCATCAGGACCCCGACGCAGCGAGCAAGCTTGTCACGTCGCACCTGCGTCTCGTCGCCAAGATCGCCATGGGCTACCGCGGCTACGGCCTGCCCGTCAGCGAGTTGATCGGCGAGGGCAATATCGGCCTGATGCAGGGCGTGAAGAAGTTCGACGCGGACAAGGGCTTCCGTCTGGCCACCTACGCGATGTGGTGGATCCGCGCGTCGATCCAGGAATTCATCCTGCGCTCGTGGAGCCTTGTGAAGATCGGCACGACGGCGGCGCAGAAGAAGCTGTTCTTCAACCTGCGCCGCATGAAGGGCAAGATCAACGCGATGGAGGACGGCGATCTGAAGCCGGCCGACCGCGCGTATATCGCCACGACGCTCGGTGTGACCGAAGACGAAGTGACCTCGATGAACCGTCGCATGGCGATGGGCGGGGATACTTCGCTGAATGCGCCGCTGCGCGAGGAGGGCGAAGGCGAGTGGCAGGACTGGCTGACCGACGAGGGCCCGTTGCAGGACGAGATGGTCGCCGCCGCCCAGGAGCGCACGCAGCGCCACGCGCTGCTGGAGGGCGCAATGGACGGCCTGAACGCGCGCGAGCGGCACATCATTACCGAGCGCCGTTTGACCGAAGAGCCGCAGACGCTGGAAGAACTTTCGCAGGTTTACGGCATCAGCCGCGAGCGGGTACGCCAGATCGAAGTGCGCGCGTTTGAAAAGCTGCAGAAGTCGATTCGCACCAAGGCGATCGAGCAACGCTTGATGCTCGAAGCCGCGTAAACGTCATCGAATGGCGCGCTTCTTCAGCGCGGTAAGCCAGGCCATCTTGATCGCGGCCGCGTCGGTATCGCCCGATGCGGCCGCTGCTGTAAGGCATGCGCAAGCATCAAGCTCGAATAGCGGCTAAAGGCGCAACCCAAACCCCGGCCCGATCCAGATCAGCGCGCGGTAGAGCATGATCGTCAGCACGCAGCCCGCGAGCAGCGCCCACCAGAAGCCCACCCCGTGCCGCAACAGCACGGGCATCAGCAGAAACATCGGCAGCGAGGGCAGCACATACCAGAAGGTCGCGCCTGCGTGCGCCGCCATGTTCGCGGCATCGGGTTTGTCCCGCCAAAGCCAGATCATGCCGAGCACCGAGACCAGCGGCAGTGACGCAATCATCGCGCCAGTGCCCGGATAACGCCGCGCGACCTGCGACGCGGCAGCGATGAGGATACCCGAAATGAGGGCTTTGAGCGCGAGATACACCATGTTTTACGCCTAACGCGCACGCTGGACGGCTTGGCAAGCGGCTTGCACGCGGGTTCGCCGCGCTGCAACACGCGGCCATGACCGAACCCGATCCCGTCGCCCGCCTGTCTGCCCTGCTCGATCTGGAGCGATTGGACGACAATCTGTTCCGCAGTCTCGCGCAGGAAGAAGGGTGGAAGCGCGTGTATGGCGGGCAGGTGCTGGGCCAGGCGCTGGTGGCCGCGCAACGCACGGTGGAGGCAGCGCGCCCCGTCCATTCGCTCCACGCCTATTTCATCCTGCCCGGCGATCCCGCCGCGCCGATCGTCTACCAGACCGAGCGCACGCGTGACGGGCGCAGCTTCACCACGCGGCGTGTGGTGGCGATCCAGCACGGGCGACCGATTTTCAACCTGACCGCGAGCTTCCAGGTCGCCGAACAGGGGTTCGAGCATCAGGACACGATGCCTCGGGTGCCCGGCCCCGAGGGCCTCGCCGACGATCTGACGATCCTGCGTGCCAATGCAGACAAAGTGCCCGAGCCGATGCGCGCCTTCTGGCTGCGCCCGCGCGCGGTTGAGGTGCGCCCCGTCGACGGACGCGGCCCGTTCGATGCAGCGCCCGCCGAACCGCGCCGCGCGCTGTGGTTCCGCGTGGCGGGCCGGTTCGAGGGGGACGATGCGGTGCAGCGCGCGGCGCTGGCATATATTTCGGACAATATGCTGGTCGGAACCGCAGTGCTGCCGCACGGCCAGCGCTGGTTCGATCCGGGGTTCCAGATCGCATCGCTCGATCACGCGATGTGGTTCCACGAACCGTCGCGCGCGGACGAGTGGCATTTATATGTGCTCGAATCCCCGCGCGCGGTGGGGGCGCGCGGGCTGGCGTTCGGCGCGATCTACACGCAGGACGGCCGTCTGGTGGCGAGCGTGGCGCAGGAGGGGCTGATCCGGGTGCTGGGGTAACTTATCACAATCCAGCAGCAGCGTAGCATCATGGGCCAATCGACAGCAAAACGTCCTAGAAAGCACCACTACATTCCTGAGTTCTACCTAAGGTGGTGGACTGGGGATGATGGGCGATTAGAGCGCTATTCAAAGCCGATACCGAGTAAAGTTGCGGTCAGGCGTGTGTATCCGAGCGAAGTTGGTTGGCAGTATAATTTATATACATCGCCCGATCAGCAGTCTCAGACGGCCGACATTTTGGAAACAGACTTCTTTCAGTGGGTCGACAACCGTGCGGCACCTGTCTTGGAAAGGCTAAACGAGCGCAAAAGTCCTGTGCTTTCGGACGATGAAAAGTCTGCATGGGTGACATTGATAATGTCTATCTTCAACAGGACTCCCGAAAACCTTGAAGCCGTAAAATCATCGGGTCAACGCGTTTGGGAAGGTATACGTCCGACACTCTCCGAGGATGTCAATCGCCTGAGCGGCTTTGATCGAAGCGGCGAAGTTGACAGCTACTTGGCGACTGTTCGCCCGTCGCACACGGACCAGATGAGCCTGGACGCGCTACCCCACTTGATTCAAAACACACGCCTAGTCAGTTTTATCAATAACATGCACTGGGCCGTTTGCGAATTACCTGAAGAGTGTTTTGATCTACTGCTGTCCGACAATCCAATCGCGTATACGAACGGTCTGATGAAAAACGATGGACATCTGGCGATGCCGCTGTCGCCACGCCGCCTGTTTGTGGCAACTTGGAAGCGCGAAACCCTCAAGCAAATGATGACGTTACCTGCAAAACAGCTTGTTCAAGGCATGAATCAATGGACGGTGGAGAGCGCCCGACATTTCGTGGCGTCGCCGAACCGATTACAGAGTCGATCCATTTCTAATCGAATGGGGTCACACCTTAAACCGGGCTATGGGCGCGGTCCGCTCTGACTCCCTACCCCCAACCCCCGCCCGATACCGCCCCCTCAGCACATCCAGCGGCACCAGCTCCCGCCGTTCCTCCACGTGCCAGAAGGTCCAGCCGTTGCACGCGGCCGCCCCCATCGCGCGTGCGCCGAGTTTGTGGATCGATCCGGTCCACTCGCCCATGCTCAGGCTGCCGTCCACGCGCACGTGGGCGTGGTGGCGGCGCTTCACGTCCATCACTGGCGATCCCGCGCGGACCAGCCCGGTTTCCACCAGTGCGCCGAACGGCACGCGCGTGAGGCCGCGCGCGCCCTGCTCGAACCCCAGCGCATCGGGCCCCAGCGGCAAGATACCCGCAATCCGGTCGCGTGCCAGCGCCACATAGGCGGGTTCGCGCTCGATGCCGATAAACTTTCGCCCCAGCAGTTTCGCGACCGCGCCCGTGGTGCCCGTGCCGAAGAAGGGATCGAGCACCACCTCGCCCGCTTTCGTGGTCGCCACCAGCACGCGATGCAGCAGTGCCTCGGGCTTTTGGGTAGGGTGCGCCTTCACTTTGCCCTCGCGCAACCGCTCGGGCCCGCCGCACAGCGGAATGGTCCAGTCCGATCGCATCTGCTGATCGTCGTTCAGCGCCTTCATTGCGTGATAGTTGAACGTGGGGCGGCTGCCCTCGGCGCGCGCGGCCCAGATCAAGGTCTCGTGCGCGTTGGTGAAGCGGCGGCCCAGAAAATTGGGCATCGGATTGGTCTTCAGCCAGACCACATCGTTCAGCAGCCAGAAGCCCAGATCCTGCAGAGCCGCGCCGATGCGGAAGATGTTGTGGTAGCTGCCGATGACCCACAGCGCGCCATCGGGCTTGAGCAGACGGCGCGCCTCGCCCAGCCACGCGCGGGTAAAGGCATCGTAATCGGCGAACGAGGCAAAGCGGTCCCACGCATCGTCCACGCCCGCCACCTTGCCGCCCTCCGGACGACGCAGGCATGCTCCCAGTTGCAGGTTGTAGGGCGGATCGGCGAAGATCAGATCGATCGAACCGGCGGGCAGCGCGGCCATGGCGGCCACGCAATCGCCTTCCAGAATCGTATCGAGCGGCAGGCCCACCTGTTTGCTCCCCTGTGGATAAGCAGGGGTGAATCCTGTGCGCCGCGCCGTCAAGCCCGTGCGCCACGATTTCAGGCGGGCTGTGGCGCGCGCGACTCAGCTGCCGCCACCGCGCGAAACGATCGGCGATGATGCGGGGTGGGGCCGTGCGCGCGCAACGCGGCCTGGTGCGCGGGACAGCCATATCCCTTGTTCTGCGCCCACCCATACTCCGGGTGCGCGTCGTGCAGCGCCGCCATCAGCCGGTCGCGCACCACTTTGGCAATGATCGAGGCCGCCGCGATCGAGAGGCACACGCCGTCCCCGCGGATGACGGTGCGCGTGGGATGCCCGCATTTTGGATCCGCATTCCCGTCCACCAGCACCAGTCCGGGCACGCACGGCAGCGCCGCGACCGCGCGGCGCATCGCCAGCATCGTCGCCCAGTAAATATTAATCGTATCGATCTCCGCCACGCTCGCCTCGCCCACACCCCAACGCGCGCACGCGGTCAGCTCGGCATGTAGCACCGCGCGGCGTTCGGGCGAGAGGGCCTTGGAATCCGCGATCCCCGGCGGCCAGCGGCGCGGCAGGATGACCGCAGCCGCGATGACCGGCCCCGCGAGCGGCCCGCGTCCCGCTTCGTCCACCCCCGCGACCACCCCGCCTGCGCGGCGTTCCAGCGTGTAGGTCGCGCGCGGCATCGCCCATGGTTAGCCCAGCGCGCGCGCGCCCGCCAGATGACCGAGCGGACCGTGACCGCGCCCCAGCTCCGGCGCAGTGCGGATCGCAGCCGCAACGAAAGCGTGCGCACGGCCAACCGCATCCGGGAGCGCCATCCCCTGCGCGAGGCCGCAAGCGATCGCCGAGGCGAGTGCGCACCCCGTGCCATGCGTGTGCGGCGTGTCCTGGCGCGCCGCGGTAAACGCGTGCTCGCGCCGGTCCGCCTCGATCAGAGTATCGGTCACGGTGTCGCCCGGCAAATGCCCCCCCTTCACAAGCACCGCCGTGCCCCGCGCCGCGAGCGCGCGCCCCGCTGCAAGCGCATCCGCCGCCGTCTCCACCCGCATCCCCGTCAATACCGCCAGTTCGGGCGCATTGGGCGTGACCAGCGTCGCCATCGGCAGCAGCCGCGCGCGCAGCACGGCCACTGCATCGCGCGCCATCAGCGACGCACCGCCCTTCGCGACCATCACCGGATCGAGCACGATCGGGTACACGACGGCTTCGAGCACGTCCGCCACCGCTGCCATCGTGTCCGTCCCGCCCAGCATCCCGAGCTTGATCGCGTCCGCGCCGATATCGTCGAGCACCGCGCGCATCTGCGCGGCGACAAACGCGGGGGGGACGGCCAGGATGTCGCTCACGCCCAGGGTGTTCTGCACCGTCAGCGCGGCAATCGCGCTCGCCGCGTATCCGCCTAGCACGGTGACCGTCTTGATGTCCCCCTGCACCCCCGCGCCGCCGCCGCTATCCGATCCGGCGACGATCAGGACTCGCCCCCGGCTCACCCCTTGCTGCGCCGCGTACGCGATACGCTGCTCGCGGCCGCCGCCACCAGCAAAAGTGCCAGCAGACGTGGCGGGAACCAAGCGTTGGGCGGCAACGCGTGATCCTGCGCGCGCCAGATCCCGAGCACCACCGCGACGCCGACCGGCCACGCGAACCACGGCACGCGCGCGACACCCCGGCGCAGATCGGGAAGCGGAGCCAGACGCGTCATGCCGCCTCGCGCACCGCGTCACACACCCAGTCCACCATTTCATTGACGATCGCGGCATCCTCGCCCTCGGCCATGACGCGGATCAGCGGCTCGGTCCCGGATTTGCGGATCAGCAGGCGGCCATTGCCCTTCAGCCGTGCCTCAGCCTGCGCGATACGCGCCTTGACCGACGCCTGCTCCAGCGGCGCGCCGCCATTGAAGCGAACGTTCTTCAGGATTTGGGGCAGCGGTGTGAACAGCTGCAAAGCCTCGCTCGCCGGACGGCCCGAGCGCACCAGCAGCGCCAGCACCTGCAACGCCGCGACCAGCCCGTCGCCCGTCGTGGCGTAATCGCTAAGGATAATGTGCCCCGATTGTTCGCCACCCACATTATAGCCGCCCGCGCGCATTGCGTGCAGCACATGGCGGTCGCCCACCGCAGTACGCACCAGTCCCAGCCCGATCGCGTTCAGATAGCGTTCCAGCCCGAGATTGCTCATCACCGTCGCCACCAGCCCGCCGCCGCGCAGCAAGCCGCGCTGTGCCCAGATCGCGGCCACGCCCGCCATCAACTGGTCGCCGTCGATCACGCGGCCCTTCTCGTCCACCACGATCAGCCGGTCCGCATCGCCGTCGAGCGCGATCCCGATCGCCGCCCCGGTCTCGACCACCTTGGCCTGTAACGCCTGCGGGTAGGTCGAGCCGCAATTTTCGTTGATGTTGAAACCGTCGGGCTTGTTGGCCAGCGTAATAACCTCCGCGCCCAGTTCCCACAGCGCGGTTGGAGCCACGACGTAGCCCGCGCCGTTTGCGCAATCGACGACGATCTTCAGCCCGTCGAGGCGCAGATCGTCGGGGAAGGTGGATTTGGCGGCATGCATATAGCGCCCGCGCGCATCCTCGATCTTGCGCGCACGCCCGATCTCGCGTGGCTCGGCGAGCGTGGGAGCCTGTCCCAGCAATGCCTCGATCTCGGCCTCGTCCGCATCCGAAAGCTTGTAGCCATCGGGGCCGAACAGCTTGATGCCGTTATCCTGATAGCCGTTGTGGCTGGCCGAGATCATCACGCCGATGTCGGCGCGCATCGATCTCGTCAGCATCGCCACCGCGGGCGTGGGCACCGGGCCGACCATGACCACGTCCATGCCCACGCTGGTGAAGCCCGCAACCAGCGCGGATTCGATCATATAGCCCGAAAGCCGCGTGTCCTTGCCGATCACCACCTGATGCTTGTGCGGCCCGCGCAGGAAGCGCGCGCCTGCTGCCTGGCCCACGCGCATCGCGAGTTCGGCGCTCATGATCGGCGAGTTGGTCAGGCCACGGATGCCGTCCGTGCCGAAATATCTGCTCATGCGGGTCTCCGGGGCGAGCGCATCTTCTAATGCGCCTTCGTGATGGACGTGTGAACCGGGAGGCGTCTGCTGCTTCCCGGCGTCGGTTTCGGTGGCGCGAACGAGGCGGAGCAGGCCTGTCTTCATCGGACGTCCTTCGGCAGAGCAATCGGACTGAACGTCCTGCTCTTACGTGGGGTCCGCGCGCGCCTCGCGACCATGTCCGCGACCTGATGGTTTGCCGATGATTGGCCGATCAGCCCGGTTTTCCGTCAGGGCCGCCGGTATCTCAGCGTGAGATCGCCGCGCTGAAGACCGAGGTAGCGATCCCGCAGTTCGGTCTGGCGCGAGGTCATCGGCTGTGGCCGTCCGTCAATGAACACAGCGACAGGCGCGCTGGTCTCCTCAAGCGGATCGCCCGACCACAGCACCACGTCGGCGATCTTGCCCGGCGCGAGACTGCCGAGTTGTGCGCCCATCCCGAAGATCGCAGCGGGCGCGGATGTGATCGTGGCGAGCGCCTGCGCATGCGTCAGCCCCGCCGCGCCCGGAATCCGTCCAAGCGCCACCAGATTGCCCGCATCGGTCGGCAGCAGCCGCGGCTGGCCGTCGGTGCCTGAGCCGAAGCCCGACAGCGCGACCGTCACACCGGCACGCACCATCCGGCCCACGTTGGACTGGGTGGCAGCGAGGCTATCGAACGATTCGGGGAGATCGGTGAGCGCGGCGGTGATCACGGGGACGTGCGCGGCCGCGATATCGGACGCGACGAGCCAGCCCTCCGCCGCGCCCACCAGCACGAGCCGCAGCGCGGGATACTCACGGCGCAGTGCCAGCACGTTGCGGATATCCTGCGCGCGTTCGACCTCGACCAGCAGCAGTTGCCGCCCCTGCACGACGGGAACCAGTGCTTCCGCATCGCGCCGCGTGATTAGCGAACCGCGATCGCGCCCGCCCACGAACGCGGCGGGCGCGCGCGCATAATCCATCGCATCGCGCAGACTGCTGCGGAACATCGCAAACGCCGCCGGACGTGAGCCGCCTGCCGTGCGGCCGCCACCCTGGCTAAGATCGACATACTGGAACGCGCGCGCACGCGTCACCGGATCGGCGGCACCCAGATCGATTAGCGCGCCCTGCCCCGCGAAAATCGACTTGCCATTCTCGGGCGTCACGGCCGCGCGCGTAACGCCTGCAATGCGGCTGATGGGGATATGGATCGAGCGCGGATTGATCGCGGTCGAGATATCCAGCGCAGCATTGAACGGCGAATCGCTCGCGCGCGCATCGTTGGTCTCGGGAACGCCCTCGAACACCTCGCTCTCGCCGATGTTGGTCAGGCCTGCGAAGATGCCCGGCGTCACCCAGCCGCCATGCGCGTCGAGCGTCTGCGCGCCCGCGGGAACCGCTACACTCGCGCCGACGCGGGCGATGCGCCCATCGACGATCAGCACGGTGCCGTTCTCGATTACCTCGGGACCGCCTGTCCCCGCTGCAACGCGCGCATCGACGATCGCGTAGGTTTGTGCCGCCGCCGGAGCGGCCGCGAGCAGCAAGAGCGCAAGGAGCCGCTTCACTTCACATCTCCTTCGCCGGGCTGGCCGAGTTCGAAATCGCTCACGGGACGCAGCTTCGGATCGTTCGCGTCGAATACTAGCGCGCCATCGATCCACACGCGTTCGGGCCGCGTGTAGATGCTAAACGGATCACCATTCCACAGCACCACATCCGCCATTTTGCCCGCTTCCAGACTGCCGGTGCGCTCGGCGATGCCCAGCGCCTTCGCCGGGTTGTAGCTGATCCATTCCCACGCGGTTTCGGGCGCGATGTTCAGCCCCGCGCGGTTGCCCGCCGCCATTGCTTTCGCTGCCGCCTGATACAGCCGCTGAATGCCGCCCGCATCGTCCGAATGCACGATCGCGCACGCGCCCGCCGCGTGGACGAAGGGGATATTCTCCTGAATACCGTCGAACGATTCCATCTTGAAGCCATACCAGTCCGCCCACATCGCCGCGCAGATGTTGTTGGCCTTGAGCAGGTCCGCGATCTTGTAACTCTCGACCGCGTGGTGGAACGCGCTCACGTGATAGCCGAATTCTTTCGACATATCGATGATGTTTGCCATCTCGTCCGAACGATAGCAATGGTTCTGGACAAGGATTTCGCCGTTCAGCACCCCCACCAGCGTATCCATTTGCAGATCGCGGCCCGGCGCATCGGTCGGCTTGGCTTTCCCGTCTTTGGCGCGCGCGGTGTAATCGTCCCAGCGGCGCTTATACTCCACCGCACGCTGCCACGTCTGGCGCATCAGGGCGACATTGCCCATGCGGCTGCCCGGGGCCTGGCCCTTGCTGCCGTAAACACGCTTGGGGTTCTCGCCGCACGCCATCTTGAGCGAATAGGGCGCGCCGGGGAACTTCATCGACTGGCTGGTTTCACCCGCCACATTTTTGATCGTCACGCCGCGCCCGCCGAACAGATTGGCGCTGCCCGGAAGGATGTGGAGCGTCGTCACGCCGCCATTGCTAAGCGCGCGCGTGAAGCCTGGATCCTGCGGCCAGATCGAGTGTTCGGCCCACACTTCGGCGCGGACCGGGCCGGTGACCTCGTTCCCGTCGCTGTTCGCCTCGACCGAGGGCGTCGGATAATCGCCCAGATGGCTGTGGATATCGATCACGCCGGGCGTGACGAACTTACCCGCCGCGTCCACGATCATCGCATCGGCGGGGGCGGCAACGCTCTGACCGATCGCCGCGACCTTGCCGCCCTGCAGCAGCACCTGGCCGTTCACGATCTTTTGCCCACGCCCATCGTACACCGTCGCGCCGCGGATCAGCGTAGTGCTGCCCCGCAGCGCGCGGTAGGTGCTGGGGAAGGGATCGCGCGGGATCGACACGATCTCGGCCGGGTGCGCGGGCGTGCCCGACGCTGCGGTCTGTGGCCGGTGCGCCTGCGCGGCGCACCCGGCGGTCAGAGCGAGCGCCACGGTTGCAATCAACGGACGAAAGGCCAACGCGCTCCCCCTCGGTATAGAGTCGGGTGTGCGTTGCGACACCGCCGCCCGGCGCGCAAGCCGGGCACGCATGAACGCTGCGACAGCGTTGCCCGGCTGCAACGGCTAGTTAACGCCGTGCATCCACTTGCGCAGCAACGGCGACACCGCGAGCAGCAGCACGCCCACCCCGATCGCCACCAGCCCGATCGTGTGGAACACGCCTGCATAGGTCTCCAGGCTCAGCCGCGGGTTGGTCACTTCGCCGCCCACGGTCGCCACGCTGGCGATCTGCGCGATCGCGCCGCCAACATATTGCGCCATCGAAATCGAGAGATACCACATGCCCATCATCATGCCGACCACGCGCGCGATCGACAGCTTGGTGATCATGCTCAGCCCCACGGGCGAGATGCACAACTCGGCGATCGAGTGGATCAGATACAGCAGCGCCAGCCACCAGATCGCCACCTTGAAGTCCGGCCCGGCATAATGCGTGCCCCACACGAGCGCGAGGAAGCCCAGCCCCACGCCGATCAGCGCGATGCCGAACTTGATCGGGATACCCGGCTCGATCCCGCGTTTCGCGAGCTCGATCCACAGCGAACTGAACACCGGCGCAAGCGCAACGATGAAGAAGGCGTTGAAGAACTGCGTTTGCCCGGCGCTGAGCGAGAACAGCCCGAAGACACTGAGATCGGTGTTGCGATCCGCAAACAATGTCAGCGACGATCCCGCCTGCTCGAACAGCGTCCAGAAGGTCACGTTGAAGACGATCAGCACGATGGCCGCCAGCATCATTTGCGCCTCCGCCTTCGTCCCCACGCGTGCCGACCAGACCGGGATACCGATTACGGCCGCGAGAAAGGTGAAGAACAGCGCTTTGCCCAGCACCGTAAGGCCCATAATATAGCCGACGATCCCCTGCCCCGGCACCGCGGGCGCAGCCGCAAGCGTGTTCTGGAACAGCAGATACGCCACGCCAACCGCGCCCGCCGTGCCGAGCGCGATCATCGGCAGCGGATCGCGTCCGGTGCCAGTGCGCGGCGGGGGGTTGCCCACGTCGGCAAGGCGGCCGCCATCGAACTGCACCAGCGCCCAGCTCACCAGCATGCCCGCCGCCGCCAGCCCGAAGCCCGCCCACCACCCGAACATGTCCGCGAAGACGGGGCACAAAAGCTGGCTCAGGATCGAGCCCAGGTTGATGCCCATGTAGAAAATCGTGAAGCCCGCATCGCGCCGCCGGTCGCCTTTCGCGTAGAGCGCGCCCACCATCGTCGCCACATTGGCTTTGAAGAAGCCGTTGCCGATCACGACCATCGACAGCGCGGCGAGCATGATCGCCAGAAACATCGGCGAGCGTTCCGCGCCTGCGTGGAATTCCGCTCCGGCGATCGTTCGCGCAGGCGTGCCGTCCGCGCGCAACAGTTCCACCGCGTCGTCGCTACGCCCGTGGACGCGCAGCTTCTGTCCGCCAACGGTCACGAAGCGCGCATCGCCTTTCGAGCCTGCCTCGATACTGACCGCGTGGCGCGTGCCATCGAATTCGGCGTAGGGCCTCGCGTTCTCGCCGCCGAAGCACAAAGTAAAATAGCCCAAGCACATCACGATCGCGCCGAACTTCACCGCGCGCTTCGATCCCAGATAGCGGTCTGCAATAATGCCGCCAATGAACGGGGTCAGGTAAACCAAGCTCATGTAAGCGCCGTACATCCCGCCCGCCGCCTCGTCTGGGAAGACGAAGTGCTTGGTCAGATACAGTACCAGCAGCGCGCGCATGCCGTAGAAGCCGAAGCGCTCCCACATTTCGGTGGTGAACAGCCGCGCGAGCTGGCGCGGGTGGCCGAACCAGCTTGCGTCGGCGGCAATCGGCGCGGGCGTGGTATCGGCGGGCGTGGTGGCCATGTGGTCGAATTCCCTTGGCCGTTCGGCCTTCCCCAAGTGTGTGGCGCGTTCGTGCGGGGTTGGGAAGTGGCGCGCGCGCGCCTAGATGCGCGGCCATGCTCAACGACCGCGCGACGACGATCGACTTTCTACTCACCCGCCGCTCGGGCAAGCCGCGCGATCTGACCCTGCCGGGTCCGGACGCCGCTGAAATGCAGACGATCCTCTCGATCGCCTCGCGCGTGCCCGATCATGGCAAGATCGGGCCGTGGCGCTTCGTGATCGTCCCATCTGCCGCGCGGGAAGCCTTCGCGGCCGCAATCGATGCGGCGTTTATCGCAGAGACCGAGGGCGACCCCAAAGAGCGCGGCAAGCTGCGCGAGTTCGCGTTCCAGGCCCCCTCGCTGGTCGCGGTGCTGAGCGTACCGGACCGTGCACACAAAATTCCCGTGTGGGAACAGGAAATGAGCGCGGGCGCGGCCTGCCTCAACCTGCTGATCGCTGCGACCGCGATGGGCTATGCGGGCGGCTGGCTGACGGGCTGGGCCGCCTATTCGCCCGGCGTCTACGCGGCGCTCGGCGGCGAACCGGGCGGGCGCGTGGCGGGGTTCGTATTCCTCGGGACCCCGGCGCGCGAGCTGGAAGAACGTCCGCGCCAGACTTTGGCGCAGGTCGCGCGCGTATGGGCACCGCAACACAGCGCTTGACCTAAGGGCTGTCCCACCCGCATACGACAGCGATGCGCCAGCCCGGCCCGCCCATCTATCTGCGCATTCGCGACGGCATCGTCGCGGGCATCCTCGACGGTAGCTTCGGCGGCGAAGCACCCCTGCCTTCGGTGCGCGCACTTGCCGGCGCGGAGGCGGTCAACCCGCTGACGGTCTCCAAGGCGTATCAGGATTTGCAGGCGGCGGGGCTCGTTGCAGCGCGCAAGGGCGTTGGGCTGTACGTCGCACCGGGTGCGCGCGAACGGTTACTGGCGAGCGAGCGGCGCACGTTCCTCGCGGAGGAGTGGCCGCGTGTGCGCGCACGGATCGAGCGGCTGGGGCTGGAAACGGCCGACCTGTTCGAAGCCGCTTGAACGAACGGCTGGGCCGCGACCCGGCCGGTCTGGCGCGGGCGGTGGACATATTGCGCGGTGGCGGCATCGTCGCGCTGCCGACCGAAACGGTTTACGGACTAGCTGCGGACGCTGCGAATACGGACGCGGTGGCGCGCGTGTTCGCAGCGAAGAACCGGCCTGCGTTCAATCCGCTGATCGCGCATGTGGCCGATGCGACGATGGCTCGCGCGCTGGTGGAGATCGAACCGCTCGCAACAGAACTCATGGCGCGCTTCTGGCCGGGGCCGCTGACGCTGGTGCTGCCGGTGCGTCGGGATGCGCCCGTGGCTGCGCTCGCGCGTGGCGGCCTGGACACGCTCGCGGTGCGCTCGCCCGCGCACCTTGTCGCGCAGGCGATGATCGCGGCGTTCGGCGGCGCGCTGGTTGCGCCTTCCGCCAATGCATCGGGCGGGTTGTCGCCCACGCGGGCAGAGCACGTGACGCTGGACGTGCCGGTTATCGATGGCGGCCCGTGCCTCTGGGGAGTGGAATCGACGATCGTCGGCGTGGCACACGGGCAAGCGACGATGCTGCGGCCCGGCGCGATTGCGGCCGAGGTGCTTGGCATACCGCTCGCAGCGGCGAGCAACGCAATCGTCGCGCCGGGTCAGATGGCAAGCCATTATGCGCCCGTGCAGCCGGTACGGCTGAACGCGACCGGTGCGCGCGCCGGGGAGTTTCTGATCGGGTTTGGCGTCGTTGGGGGAGACGCGACGCTCTCGGCGCGCGGCGATACAATCGAAGCAGCGGCGCGACTGTTCGAGCTGTTGCACCTCGCGCAGGCGAGCGGGGCGGTGGGCATCGCGGTGGCCCCGGTGCCCGAGGCGGGGCTGGGCATGGCGATCAATGACCGGCTGCGGCGCGCGGCGGCTCCGCGGGGGTGAGCAGGCAGCGCAGTTCGGATGCATAGACACCGGCTCGCGGATGACGTGCCATCGTCCACAACCCGAGCTGAAAGGCGGAGTAGAGCAGCCCGTGCAACGCAACGAGGCGCGGATCGGCATCCAGTGCCGCAGTGAGCGCAACGGGATCGATCCCGAGTTCGATCGCAGCACCCGCAATATCCCACGCAATATCCTGGCAGCCGACCAGGTCGTGCCCCTCGCAGTGATCGAGCGCGTCCGCCTTCAGCAGCCGACCGTCCGCATCGCGGAGCCATTCCCACGCATGGAGGCGGTTGTCGGTTGCCACGGGGCGCCAGACGAGCGCGTCGCCGCCTGTCGTGCGCGCGGCGAATGCTGCGGAGGCGTCGGCGCCGAGCGCTTCGGCGATGTTGGCGCGCGCCATCGCGATCAGCGCCGACAACGGTGCGCCCGAGTTGGGCGGCGCGAGCCGACTGCGCGCTGCGAGGTAGCGCGCAGTCTCGGGCGCGGTGGGCGCGGCGGGCGGGCCGTCCGAGACCCAGCGCTCGACGAGGAAGCCGTGCGCGAGGCCCACGGGTTCGGGAACGAGCGCCTCTGCGGCCAGCTCGCGCGCACGGGCGAGCTTGGCGGTGCCGATCTCCCCCAAGCCCGCAAACTTGACCAGGTAGACGCCGTGCGCGGTGGTGGCGCGGTATTTGCGCCGTTCACGGGCTGGATCGGTGGGCCACGTTCCGCCGGGCATTGGCTCCCAAAGGGTGACGGGTTCGCCCAGCACCTCGGTGACCCATTCGGGCAGTCGGGGCAAAATGCTCGAGTCGAAGTTGGCCGACACGCGCGTGCAAGCGGACCAGAGCGCGCGCACGCGCGCCGATGCCATCGCGCCGGGCGGGTTCGGGTGGCTGGGGAGCAACGTTATCCGTCCGGCCGGAGTGCCGCCCTGCTCCAGCCAGTCTACAGCGGCAGCGAAACTGCTGCCCGACAGGCCCGGGCCTTCGTCCACCGCCAGCGCGCGCACGGCTGGCGGCGGCAAGTCCGCAGCGATACGGCGATCGAATGGATGGCCGACGGGACGCAGCGTGATCGGCGCAGCGCGCGGGCGCAGCGCTGCGGCTGCCATTGCGGCAAGCGCGGTGCCGATGCCGCGCAGACCGACGATCAGCCTATCGCGCCCCGGCCCGAGCCTCGCGGCCGCTTCGAACACCGCTTCGGGGTAGAGCGCGTAAAAGGCGAAGCCCTCGGCGGGTTTGGTCTCGACCGCGCGGTCGAGCGGCGCGGGGGCGAGGCAGGGGACGGGCGTGCGGCGTAAGCGGCCGCGCCATGAAATGCCGACCGCGCGCGCAAGGCGCACGAGCATAGCCATGAGCGCATCCCCATCGGGCGTTGTCCGGTCGCGGCCGTGCGCGGTGAAATCGGCGTCGGCTGCGGCACGCGTCAGCTCGGCCCATGCGATAAAGGTGGACACCAGCGCGGCATGACGCGCGAGACCGGGATCGGCAGCGCGTGCTTCGGCGTGCCGACGGACGGCCAGCGCATGCAGCGCATGGAGCGTCGTGGCGCGCGGGTGATCGCCATAGACGATCATGCCAGTGCGTCAGGAGGTGGCGAGGTGGCGATAGGCGATCGCCGCGAACGCCTCGAACGTAGGTGCCTCCCAGGCGGGCGATGGCCGGCGGGCGAGCCAGCGCAGCCAGCCGGCGAACTGGTGCGGGCTGGGCGATACCTTCGCGCGGGCGCTCTTCATTGTTTCGAGCGCGTCGAGCGGCGCGGTGCCGCGCGCCACCAGCACGCACAGCGCGAGCAACGCCGAACGGCCGATGCCATGTTCGCAGTGGATCAGCACGCGCTGCCCGGCATCGAGGTGGCGCACGGCGAACACTACCCCTGCATCGAGATCGGTATCCGCAAGCGCGAAAGTGTCGTCGGTGGGCAGATGCAGGAAGGCGATCGAGTGCCGCGCCATCAGCCCCGCGTCGTCGACATTCTCCGCGCGCGCATCGATCACAGCGGCCACCGCGTGATCGCGCGCAAGGGATTGGATGGCTTGTGCAGGGAAGCTGCCGCCGACCGCGAGGCCCGGCGCGACCCAATCGAAGTTCAGCGGATCGGGCACGGCAGTCACGCCGCCGATGCCATCCGTATCCGCGCCGGGGACTCCAGAGGAACATCGGCCGCCTGCTCGGCCGCAAACCAGGCAATCGTGGGGGGCAAGCCGTCCGCGAGGGCGACGCGTGGCTGCCAGCCGAGCAGGCTCTGCGCACGCGCGATATCGGGACGGCGGCGGCGCGGATCGTCCTGTGGAAGCGGGCGGCGCACGACCGGCGAGCGCGAGCCGGTCATGGCCAGCACACGCTCGATCAGATCGAGAATCGTCAGCTCGACGGGATTGCCCAGATTGACCGGACCGGGCAGCGGACCTGGATGCTCCATCAGCGCGACCAGTCCGGCGACCAGATCGGAGACATAGGCAAAGCTGCGCGTCTGCGAGCCGTCGCCATACACGGTGATCGGAGTGCCGCCGAGCGCCTGACACACGATGTTGGACACCACGCGACCATCGTCCGCGCGCATCCTTGGTCCGTAGGTGTTGAAGATGCGCGCGATACGCGCCTCCACCCGACGCGCGCGCAGGAAATCGAACGCGAGCGTCTCGGCGGCGCGCTTGCCTTCGTCGTAGCAGGCGCGCGGGCCGGTGCAGTTGACGTTGCCGTGGTAATCCTCGCGTTGCGGATGCTGATCGGGATCGCCGTAGACTTCGCTGGTGGACGAAAGCAGCAGGCGCGCACCGTTAGCTTCGGCAAGACGCAACAGCGCATGCGTGCCGACGACCGAGGTGAGCATCGTATGTTCGGGATCGGCCTGATAATGCGGCGGTGAAGCAGCGCAGGCTAGATTGTAGATGCGGGTAAAGTGCCGCTTTCGGACGGCACTGGGGAGCGGCGCGATGATATCCCCTTCGAGAAAATCGAAACGCGGGTGCGCGCGCAGATGATCGAGGTTGCTGCGACGGCCTGTGAGCAGACTATCGAAGCCGGTCACGTTCGCACCGCTCGCGAGCAGCACATCGACAACGTGCGAGCCGATGAACCCCGCAGCACCGGCAACGAGGATGTGGGGATGTTTGCCGTTGATCATGCTTCAACCTTTGGGCGGGAGACGCGAACGGTGGGACGGCCGGCAGCGAGAAGTTCGGTTTCGAGCTGCGCGGCGCGGACATCGGCGCTGTGTTCGCGCAGCACGCGCGTGCGCGCTGCGCGACCGATGGCAGCGACGTCACGGCGATAGAGTGCGGCGATTACGTCTGCGGTGCTGGTGGCGAGCAGGATTTCCGTCTCGGGGACGAAAAGTTGGTCGAGGCCCGGCCAGCGATCGCTGAGGATGGGCCGGGCGCAAGCCGCAGCCTCGAACAGACGCACGCTAGGCGACCATCCCGCATTGCGCATATCTTCGCGTGTTACATTCAAAGTGATGCGTGAAGCGGCATAGAAGGCGGGGTGATCCGCAGGGCTGACGTGCGGGATACGCTCCACATTGGCGGGCCAATCTATCCCGTCGGGGTACAGCGGCCCTGCAACCGCAAAGCACAGGTCCGGGCGCGCGCGGGCGGGCGCGATCAATAGTCGTTCCAGCGCAGGCTGGCGATCGGAGGACCATGTTCCGAGGTAGGACAGGGCCCAGCGCTCGGGCATGTCCAGCGGCGGATAGGCGTCCGGATCGACCGAGCAATAGAGCGCGACCGCACGGCGCGCGTGCCAACGACTTTGGAGCGTATCGAGCGTGGGACCGCCGGTGAAACTGAAATACAAATCGAAATCGGGAATGTCGTCAGCGGACAAATAGTCGATGTTCCCCGCCTCCAGACGCGCGAGCGTGATCGGGGTATCGATGTCGTAGAACGCGCACACCCCGGTCGCCCAGCGGTGGACGCGCGCAATCACCTCGGGACCGTCGGCGACGTAGCTGCCGATCATGATCGCGTCTGCGGACGCGATCTCGTTCGCGGCCGCCGCCAGCCCGCCGGGATCGGCGTAGAAGGCGAGGCGGCACCAGTCCGGATCGGGCAGATCGCGGTGCTCGGCATACCAGGGCTGGTCGCGTTCGAGGAAAGTGACGCTGTGGCCGCGCCCGGCGAACGCTTTCAACAGCGCGCGGTAGGTGGTGGCGTGGCCGTTCCCCCATGAGGAGGAAAGCGAGAGGCCGAGTACGACCAGCTTCACGCCGCCATCCTCTCGCGACGCGCCGCAAGTGCAGCGCGGAGCAGGCGGTCCACTTCGGCCCCACGCTTCTGGTAGGTATGTTCGGCCAGAACCCGCGCCAGTGCCGCGCGGCCAATGTCCCGGGCGCGCTCGGGGGTGAGCGACGCAACATGCCCCGCAACGTCCTGCCCGTCGCGTGCGACGAGAACTTCGGTATCGGGCGCAAGAAATTGCTCGATCCCTTCCCATGCGTCGGTAATCAGGCAAGCCGCTGCTCCGGCGGCTTCGAACACCCGGGTGGCTGGCGAGAAACCGACGGCCGCCATGCTGTCGCGCGCTACGTTCAGGACCGCGAGCGGAGAGGAGTTGAACGCGTTATGATCGGCGGTGCCGACGTGGCCTGTGCACGCGACGTTGGCGGGCAAAGGTTTATCCTGCCAGCCGTTGCCGCCCAGGATAAACCGGCGATCGGGTGATCCCGCGGCAGCGGCGAGGAAGAAGGCATCCACCCGCGCTTCGCGGTCGGGCAAGCGATTGCCGAGGAAATTCAGATCGGCCGCGAAGCGCGGTTCGGGCGTGACAGGATAATGCGTCGCAGGATCGAGCGCATTGTAGATGGGTATGCACATGGCCGCGCCCATTCTCTCGTAGGCCGTCACCACGGGCGGACCGCCGCCATAGGTGAACACCGCATCCAGTGTGGGCAGCGCGGAATGCAGGGGGTGATCGGGAGCTGCGCGAAGGTCGTCGAGCGTGGCGGCGGCATCGACATCCCAGAACAGGCGAACTGCATCAGGGCGCGCAGCGGCAGTGGCTGCGGCAAGCAAAAGATCGTCGAAGACGCCGACGCCGCTGGCTTTGACGACGACATCGGCCTCGGCTGCTCGGGCGGCAACGCGGTGGGCATCGGCCTCCGTAGCGGGGTAGACAACCGAGGTGGCCCATTCGGGCGGATCGATGTCGCGATGGTGCTGACGATCGAACGCATCGGGTTCGTAGAAAGTGATCGCCCAGCCACGCCGCGCGAGATCGGACAGGATCCCGCGATAGTATGTGGCCGCGCCGTTCCAATAGCTGGAGACCAGGCTGGAGCCGTAGAAGGCGATACTCGGCTTGCTGGTCATGCGGCCATCGCCCCGAGCGCCCGATCGATCCCGGGCAAGCCGGAGCCCGGCAATGAGGATGGATGCAGGGTGCCGGCCTGAACGGGATCCGTGTCGGTGCGGGAATGATGGCGGGCGATCACCGACAGCAGCTCGGCCGCGCGATGCGCGCAGGTGTGGCGGGTGCGCACGGTCTCGAGGCCCGCCGCGGCAAGGCTCGCGCGCAGCCCGGCGTCGTTCGCCACCGCGCGCATCGCGTCCAGCATCGCGGCTTCACTATGCAGCATCAGGAAATCGGCCCCGATCCGGAACAGCCCCTCGCTGTCGCGCCACGGCGCGCTCAGCAGCGGGATGCCGCAGGCGAGCGCTTCGAACACGCGGATGGTGGGGATGCCGGGAAGCTGCGCGACATAGTGGCGGCGCGGCACATGCACCGTGGCAAGGTGGCGCGCAAACACGCCCGGAGCGGCCGCATTGGCGAGCCAGCCATGATAGCTCGCGCCATGCTCCGCCAACGCCGCGAGCGCGTGCGGTGGATAGCGCACGCCGTGGATATCGAGCGACAACCCGGCGACTGCGGCCGGCCTGAGCAGATAGGTCTCGAGTTCGGCCGAGCGCTCGTCGTCCCCCCAGTTACCGATCCAGACCAGCCCCTCGCGCATGCCTTCGGTCGACGGCGGGTGGAAGTGTGTTGTGTCTGCAGCCTCGTGCCAGGTGTGCACGCGCGCGCCCCATCCCCATCGGCGGTAAACCTCGCTCAGCGCGTCGCCGAACGCGAGCACCGCGTCATAACCGGCCAGATCGAAGGCACGGATCGCCTGCGGATCGCTGACCGCGCGGTGATGGGTATCGTGGAACAGCAGTGTGTAGCGGCCGGAGCGGACGCGATGCGCGCCGATCGCCGCTACGAGCGCGGGATCGTTCCATTCATGGACGAGAACCGCATCGGCGCCGTCGAGAGCGCGGTCGAGGTCGAGGTCGAGCGGGACCACCAAGGCCGGTGCGACAGTGTAGGATATGGAAGATAATTCGGGATAAGCAGCAACGTAAGCGGAAACGCTGTGGCCGTCGGCACGCAGACTGGCGAGGCTCCACGCGTCTGCGGGCTCGTAGACGCGCACCGTATGACCGCCTGCGATCAGCGCGCGCGCGACGCCGCGCAGAAAGTGCGCATTGCCGTGATTCCAGCAAGAAGCGAGGCTGTGGGCGAAGATCACGATCTTCATAAAGCCAGGCCTTCGAGCACGGCCGCGAGGCGGTCCGCCATCCGGTCGATCGTGTAGCAAGCTGCACGGTCGCGCGCGGCCTCGCCCAGCGGACCGCGTTCGCGCCGTGCGCGCGCGATGGCGGTGAGCCACGCGGCGGGCGCGCGCGGATCGGCGAACAGGGCGGCACCGTCCCACAATTCACGGAAGGTCGGAATATCGGCCAACACGAGTGCGCAGCCCGCCTGAGCGGCTTCGAGGACGGCAAGGCCGAACGGCTCGTAAAGGCTGGGTGCGGCAAAGATCGGGCGCGCTGCGAGCGCAGCGCCGAGCATGGCGGAAGCGACGTGGCCATGGACGGTGGCGTAAGCAGCGGTGAAACGCTCGCCATTGGGGCCGATCGCGTCGCCGTAAAGGTGGACCGGCAGGCCGATCAACGGCACGAGCGCATCGAGCAGCCCCATATTCTTGCCGCGATCCCAGAGGCGGCCGACACCGACGAGCGCGAGGCCCCCTCCGGCTCCCTGCGCGTCGCGCTGTGCCTCTCCCGTAAGGGAGACGGATGCAAAGCGCAGCGGAGCGGGCAGAGGGAGGGCGCGGCCGTTGTGGATCGTCGTGGGCGTAGCGGCGAGGCGGTGCGTTTGCGCAAGCGCAGCAGCAAAGGCAGCGCTCGGCGCAATCGCTGCGTCGGCCGCCCCGAGGCCGTCGCGCGTCAGATCGGCCTGCCACTGCAAGCCCGGGGGCAGATCGACCGCCGGTTCGACCGCGCTCCACCATGTCGCCACGCAGCTATGCGCGGCGGCGACCACGGGCGCGGGCCAACGTGCGAGCGACCCAAAGGCGGGCTGGTTGAGCTGGACCGCGTCATAGCCCTCCGCCAGCGCGGCAAGCGCCCGCGCAGCGGCGGAAAGCGCGGCCCGGTCAGCGCCCGCCCAATCGAGCGGCAGGCCGGTCGCGATCAGGTGCAGACCTGCGGCTTCGGCCTGCTGCGCGGGCGACGGATCGGGTCCGATCACCGCAAGGCTCACCCGATGGCCGCGCGCCTCCAGCGCGCGCGCGGCATCGAGGCCGTACCGCCACACGCCACCCACAGCATCGGTGGTCATTAACAGGCGCACGAGGCCTCCAGCTCGGCAAGCGGGCGGGGGGCTTCATCCTGGATGTCGCTGAAGCGTGCAAAATCGGAGAGGTAGGCGGCGTGCGCGCGTTCCCAAGCTTGCGCGTCGGGCGCGCCGAAGCGCGCGTGGTAATCGGGGGAGGAGGGATAGGGGTAGAGGGGGACGGGATCGTTTGCCCAGACGTTCGCAGCGGCGAGGCGCGCGCGCCAGGCGGCGACGAGTGCCGTGTCGTCGGCAGCGGCTTCGATCAGATTGGCCTGGACGAAGGGCACGCTGCGGCGAGCGTGGATCAGTCGATCGGCGAGTTCGTCGGTGCTCATCCGGCATTGTTTGCGCAACCGTTCGCGCCCTTCTTCGGTCAGCGACTCGACCCCCGCTTCGATGCTGACGCACCCCGCCGCGCCCAGCAGATCGAGCATGTCGGGCTTCCAGAGATCGATGCGCGTCTGAATGCCGAACTGGAGCGGGCGTGCAACGAGGGCCTCGAGCAGCGGCCGGTTGGGGAGAAAGATCTCGTCGACGAAGTAAATATAGCCGACGCCCTTTTCGATTAGACCATCGATCTCGGCGAGCAACGGCGCGAGATCGCGGCGGCGGTAGGCGTCGCGAAAATCGATCTTGGCGCAGAAGGAGCAGTGATAGGGGCAGCCGCGCGACGCTTCGACTTCCGCACCGAAGCCCGCGCCCTCGCTGCCGTAGCGGTGGTGGTGGTGGGTGTGCCGCTGGAGCCACGCGGTCGGCCAGCGGAGCGGGGGGAGATCGGTGAAGTGCGCCGAGGCGGGGGGGCCGGTGACGGTATCGGTGAAGGCGATCGACGGAATGCTCGCGAGCGGCAGGCCTTCGGCGAGGCGGGTGACGACTTCCTCGCATTCGCCGAGCACGACGATGTCCGCGCCGAGCTTGGCGCGCGCGGTCTGGGGCGTGGACGAGCCGTGTGGGCCGACCGCGACGGTGGTGCCGGAGCGCGCGCCGAGCGCATCGAGGAAGTCGCGGGGGATGCGCAGTTCGGGCTGAGCGCAGCGCCAGAACAAATAGGTGGGCGCGGTAGTGACGACCGTCATGTCAGGGGCGAACGCGGCAGCGCGATCGGCGAGTTGAGCGTTGGTGAGGCTGTCGAGCGCGCCGTCGAGCATCAGGGTTTCGTGGCCCGCTGCTTCGAGGAGTGCGGCAGTGCAGCCGAGTTCGAGCGGCAGGTGGGGTTCGCGGCAGCCGAAATAGGTGGACCCGGTGAACGACCAGGCGGGGTTGACGAGGGCGACTTTCACGAGAGCGCCTCTACCGGCGCACGCGCTCCCTCTCCCTCGCTCCGCTGCGCTCCGCATATCCCTCCCCCCGCCGGGGGGAGGGTGGACCTGGCCTCCCGGCCACCCTCCCCCGAACCGGGGGAAGGAAATGCAACCGAAGGGAGCGAGGGAGAGGGAGCGCGTTCGGCGCGGAGCCACTCGGCAAGCGCCGCGATCCCTTCCTTCCATCCCCGGAACGCGTCCAGCCCCAGCGCCGCCCGCGCAGCGCGCGCGTCGGCGACGAACCAGCGCTGGTCGCCCGCGCGCCAGTCCTCGTAAGTCGTGGCGGGAGCGCGGCCGAGCAGCCCTTCCATATACGCCAGAAGCTGGCGCAGGCTCACTGCATTGCGAGGCCCGCCCCCAAGGTTGAATGCGCGGCCTGCAGTGTCCGGCGATCCGAGCGCGCGCATGTAGGCGGCGACAACGTCAGACACGTCGAGCACGTCGCGGACCTGTCGGCCGTCGCCGAACATGGTGATCGGCTCGCCGGTCAGCGCGCGGATCAGGAAATGCGCCACCCAGCCCTGGTCCTCGGTCCCCATCTGGCGCTGACCGTAGACGCAGCTCATCCGGAAGACGGTCGCGGGCACGCCGTAGCTGCGCGCGTAATCGAGCACATATTGATCCGCCGCGCCTTTCGAGCAGCCATAGGGCGTGTGGAAATCGAGGCTGCGGCTCTCGTCGATGCCGTGCGCGGCGATGTCGGCGTCGAGCGGCGCATAAGCGTCGTCACGCACCGCGAAGGCCAGATCGCCCAGATCGCCGTAGACCTTGTTGGTGCTGGCGAAGAGAAAACGCGGCCGATGCGCGCGGCTGGCTTCGAGCAGGCGGACGGTGGCTGCGACGTTGGTCTCGAAATCGGCGAGCGGATCGACGAGGCTGGTGGTGACCGCGACCTGTGCTGCAAGGTGGATCACGCTAGCGGCCGCGCGCGCCGCGTGCGCGAGGCGGTCTTGATCGCGGATGTCCGCGACCGTGGCCTGCACGCGGTTGCCGTGGCGCGATTGCAGCCATGCGAGGTTGCGCTCGACACCGGGGCGTTGCAGCGCGTCGTAGATGTGGACGGGCTGGCCACTAGCGAGCAACGCGTCGGCGATGTTCGAGCCGATGAAGCCCGCGCCGCCGGTGATGAGGGTGGTCATAACCCTCCCCCCATCGGGGGGAGGGACAGCCGCCGAAGGCGGCAGGGAGAGGGAAAGCAGGTGCGACCGGGGGCCTCCACCTGGCGAGTGCGCTCCCTCTCCCTCGCTCCGCTGCGCTCCGCAATTCCTTCCCCCCGGCAGGGGGAGGGCGGACGGGTGGTGAGGGCAGTCTTCATCACGCCACCAGCCCCCGCGCTTCCAGTTCGGCCTTCGCCTGATCGACGCGGTCGTCTGCCGTCTGGCTGGCGACCCAGCCCGCGAGTTCGGCAAGGCCCGTGGCCCAGTCCGCCTCCGCGCGCCAGCCGAGCTTGTCCGCCGCGAGCGACGCATCGCCGAAGCAGTGGCGGATATCGCCCACGCGTGCCTTGCCCGCGACGATGGGGGTGAGGTCCGGCCGGCCCATTGCGTGCGCGAGATCATGCGCAACCGAGGCGATGGTGCGTTCGTGACCCGAGCCGATGTTCAATACATGGCCAGATACGCCGGGCGTGAACAACGCGGCCTCGAACGCGGCAGCGACGTCCTCCACGTTGACGAAATCGCGGCGTTGTTCGCCATCCTCGAAGATCATCGGACGCTGCCCGTTCAG
>Ga0123338_10001052_pt1 | contig 27147 bp, 25 predicted proteins | sample grotaG_FD_89793 | JGI IMG/M metagenome (GOLD analysis project Ga0123338, IMG submission 89793) | Glacier valley bacterial and archeal communities from Borup Fiord, Nunavut, Canada, to study Microbial Dark Matter (Phase II) -... | ecosystem: Environmental > Aquatic > Freshwater > Ice > Glacier ...
CTGGCACGATGTGGGAGCCGAGGCCGCGGTAAAAAACGCACCCACGGCGCTTTTCTTCGACAACACGCGCATCGGCATCTTGCAGGGCGGACACTATGATGTTGCCTCGTTTGCGTGGACGGCTGCCGCCGACCCCGATGACAGCGCGATCTATTCGGCAGACAACCTCGCGCCGGGTGGACAAAACAATCTCTTCTGGAAAGACGCCGTTGCGACCAAGGCGATGAATGACGGTCTCGCGACGGTCGATTTTTCAAAACGAAAGGCGGCCTATTCGATCGTTCAGCAGCGTTTGGCATCGGAAGTGCCGACGATCGTGCTGTTCTTCCGCGAGGCGCCGATCGTCTATAATAGCGATCTCAAAGGCTTCACCGCATCCCCCGTCATCTCGCCTTTCTGGAATCCCTGGGAGTATTCGATCTAATGGTGTTGTCCAAGCCGCTCGCTGCGCTCGCTGTAGCCGCTACGCTCGCACTCGGTGCTACGGCATCGACGGGAGCCGCAGTCGAGCGCCATTCCTACACGATTCCGCACACGCTTCGGCTTGCAACCTCGGAAGAGATCCCCGGACTCAATCCGCATCTCTACAATCAGCTCGTCGTCGGTTTTCTCGACGAAATGACGATGGCATATTTGCTGAAGTTCGACAAACACAATAATCCACGCCCGGAGCTTGCGACGAGCGTGCCCACGCAAGCGAACGGCGGAATCAGCAGAGACGGAAAGACGATCACGTATCATCTGGTCAAGACAGCGAAATGGTCCGACGGCGTGCCCTTTACGTCCGAGGATGTCGCGTTCTCGATTAAAGTGGTTTTGAACCCGGCAAACAACGAGACCAGCCGAACCGGGTTCGACCAGATCACGAAGGTCGAGACGCCCGATAAATATACGGTCGTCGTTCATATGAACAAGCCGTTCGCTGCTTATGGGCCGACGTTTTTCGGAACCGCGGGCGCGAATCCGTGCGTGCTGCCCAAACATCTGCTTGCCGACGCGCCGAACATCAACGAAGTCCCGTACAATGCTCTTCCGGTAGGAATCGGGCCGTTCAAATTTCAGGAGTGGAAGCGCGGCGATCACGTCACGCTCGTTCCCGATCCGCTCTATTTTGGCAAGAAGCCCAAACTCGAACGCGTGATCATGAAGATTATCCCCGATCGGAATACGACGCTCACACAATTGCAGACCCATGAAATCGATCTCTGGAATCCGATTTCCGCTCAATATTATGGCCGCGTCGCGCATCTGCCCGGCGTTACCGCACAGATGAAACCGGGTGGCACGTACGATCATATCGACTTCAATTTTACGACCCCGGGACTGGATGACGTTGCCGTGCGGCGCGCACTCCTCTACGCGCTCGATCGCGTGACGATCAATCAAAAGATTCGTCACGGCCTCGGCATCATCCAAGACGCGTTTCTACCGCCAAACAACCCCGCATTCCCGAAGCATCTCAAGACGACGCCGTTCGACCTTAAGAAGGCAAATGTGCTTCTCGATGAGGCCGGATGGAAGCGTGGATCTGATGGTGTGCGTGAGAAAAGCGGAAAGCGTCTCGAGTTTCGTTATATTACCGGTACGGGGACGCCGGATACCGACCAGCAGATCGAACTCATACGCTCGACCTGGGAACAAATCGGCGTCAAGATCAACGTGCAACGATATATTTCATCGCTGATCTTCGGCGCGCGCTCCGAAGGTGGAATTCTTTACAACGAAACCAAGTGGGACATCATCAATTTTGCTTGGCCGACCGATCCGGTTGGCGACATGACGTTTCTCTGGGAGTGCAATCAAAAACCACCCGCAGGACAAAACGTCGGGGGGTATTGCAACCCAACGGTCGATCGACTTCTCGAAGACTGGAAAATCCACTACTCGTATGCGGGTCGTCAGGATGACATCGATCGCATCTCGGCTATTCTCGCGCACGACGTGCCGTCGATCGTGGTCGATTTCCGCAGAGACATCTATGCCTATAATTCCGATCTGACCGGATACGAACCGAACTCCGTCAGTAAATTCGACGATATCGCCGACGTCGATATTTAGGGAATCGCCTCGCGGCCGCGCGCGCTCGCGGCGAGCGCGGCCAGAAGCGAGAGGCATCCGAGCAGCGGGAGCGTGCGAAGCAGCGACCAGGCGGCCTCGCGAACTTCGAGTCCGCTTGCAACTTGTTCGGCGTGCCACACCTGCGCGACGCTCCAACCAAGCGGCGCGTGCCAGCGTTCGGTGAGGAAGTCGGGCCACGTCGGGGCTTGATGCGCTTGGGCAAATGGTGCGAGCACGAGAATCAGTCCGACGGCGCCGAGCCCGGGGAGGAACGTCATACGCGTGCGCGCGCTGCCGGAGAGCGCGACGAACGCAAGCGAGAGGCTTGCGACGAAGGCCATGAGTTGCCACTGGCCGTTGGCGCGTTGCGAGAGACCGAGCCAGTCGGTGGCGGCGAGCACGGTGCCGGCGGCTGCAAACGAAAGCGCCGTACCGCGCGCGCGCACGGCGAGCACGAGCGCCGGGAACAGTTCGATCACGAAATCGTGCTCGTGAAAGAACGGTACGATGAGCGGCAGCGCGGCGCAGGCGGCAGCGGTCGATTCGAGGGCATCGAATCGAAACCGACGAGCGAGTACGAGGATGCCGACCAGTGCGGCGACGCTGACGAGCGTCCCGAGGATGGCCGCTGCCGATTGATTGGCCCCGAATCCATACGCAATCGCGGTGATCGTATGTTGGATCGTGATATAGCGTTCGGCCTGGGCATGCGCTGAGAGCATACGCACGTAGTCGATCAGCCCGCCGAAATTGCCACCGAACGTGAGTGTCGCGCTGAGAAAAATCGCAAATGCGATCGCTGCGGCGATGAACGCGCGCCGATCGCGCATTCGCGCCAAGAGCACGAGGGCAATATTCGGTTGGATCGCGCTGAGCGCAATAGCCGCAGTCGCCCCAACCAATGAACCCGCGCGCAACGCGAAGACGGCGGCAACGACCGCAGCAGCCGCGACGAGCGCGACCTGACCTAAGGCGATGTCGCTGATGATCGGTCCGCTCGCGAAGGCAACGAGAAACGCAGCGGCGATCGTTCGCGGATCGCGCTGTGCGCCGGCAAGCGCAAGCGAACCCAACACGAGGACGATGACGGCGCAGCCGAGCACGACGCCCCACACGCGCATGGCCGCGAGGTAGGGAAGCCGCGCGAGTAGCGACCACACCGGTCGAAACGCGGCCGGGCCGACGAAGGGGAGAAGTTCATCGCGCGTTGCGACGACGCCGGGTATCGTTCGTTCCGCTTGCCAAACGTCGCGGGTATAGGGATCGCCGCCGGTGTTCCAGGTCGCACCCGCCGCATAATACGATTCGAAATCGCGCATGAACGGGCCGATCGTCGGCGGCGGACGGAACGCGAAGAACGCCAGCAAGAGCGCTACGGCCGCTCCCGCGAGCGCAAGGTTACGGCGCAGTATAGATGACCAGGCGTTCGATCGTCCCGGAATTCCCCATCACGTATGCAAGACCGCCCGGAAATCGAATCTCATACGAGGTGTCGTACACGACCGTACCGGGGCCGCCAATCGCCGGGACGTAGCGAGAATCGAGCGCCGAGAACGGTGTGCCGAGCCCGACTTCACCCGGGATCAGGCGAAAAGCACCGAGGTTGCGCGGCTCGAGCGTTGGCGCGCCGTCCCCTTTGGGAAGATAGTGTTCGATGCCGACAACGTTGTCGTCTTTGTAGAAGAGGCTGATCAGCCAGCGTTCGCGTTCCGGTCCGCGCACCGCATACGTATGCCAGCCTTTGGCGGGATAGGGAAATCCGGATCCGAGCGACTTTTCGATTTCACGCTTCGTCGTGACGCCGATCGCAAAGGCTTGCGTTTCGTTGAAGAGCACGACGGGTCGATCGATCGGCGGTGGAGGAACGCCCGGCGTCGTGCGCGCGCGATTCGCGATCGATGCGAGCACTTCGACGGCGCGAAGCATCGCAAAATCCGGTGCGTCTTTCTTTTCGTCGTCCGCCATCAAACGTGTATGTTACTGGCCGCAGCCGCTATGCCGATGAGTGCGATCGAGCCGAAATACAGCACCATCACGGTCGCACGCTCGCCGGAAGCGATCGGCCGCGCATCGGGATCGGGAACGCCGCGCCACGCACGGATCGCGCGCGGAATCGACGTGAATGCAACCACGACGAGCAGCAAGATCATGATCGGATGGAACGAGCGCGTCGCGATCACGTACGTCGCGAGCAACACCAGGCCGAAGATGAAGAAGCGCGGCGAAATCGCGCCCGCCGCACGACCACCGTCGAGCGGCAAGACCGGAACCAGTTGAAAGAGATTGAGCAAGAGCCCCAGATGCGCGGCCGCAATCCAAAAGAGTTGACCCGTTGCGAGGCCGTACGCGTAGCAAAGGCCGGCGGCAAGGCTGCCGATGACCGGACCACCGAGGGCGATCACGGCGTCGGCGAGCCGACTCGGTGAGGGTTGCTGCTGTGTGACGAAGGCGCCAAATCCTGGAATGAAGTACGGCAACGAAGCACGCAATCCGTACGCACGCATCGCCAAGATGTGGCCGATTTCGTGCATGAGCATCAAGAGCACGAACACGACGCCGAGTTTCCAACCGAAGAACATCGCATAGGCGAAGATCGAGATGAAGATCGAACCGAAGCTCAGCGCGAACTTGCCGCCGATCAAAATCCACTTGAAATTCAGAAGCAGGAGCAGCAGGCCCTTGAACTTGGCGAACAGCAACCCAACCCCGACCGCCGCGCCGCCCGCCTTTTTCCATGCTCCGGCCGGTGCCGGCTGGTGGGCCGGTGGCTCGAGATATTCGCCTTCGCGAACCTCAGGCTGCGCTTGTTGATGTTCCATCCGCCGACTCTCCTTCGCGACTATCGTCCCGACTCGCTTCCGGATGGCGATCTTCGGTCGATATCGCTCCATTGGACGGGTGGTGACTATGAAACGGTCTACCCGGCCTATCACTTCGTTGTTACCGGCCCGCACGAGATTCTCGTCCACCAGACGCACGATCTGCGCGACAATATGCGCGACGTGCGCGCAGAACCGGAGCAACCGTATGCCGCCCACACGCGCGGACGCAATTCGTTTTCGATCGGACTCTCGATTGCGGCGATGCGCGATGCGACGCCCGGTGATTTTGGCTCGTTCCCACTAACGGATGAGTTGGTTGGCGGACTGTGCACGCTCGCCGCGCGACTCGCGCGTCGGTATGCGATCCCGCTTACCGCGATTCGAACGCATGCCGAAGCGGCGCTCGATGATGGCTACTTCGGCGCGGGCGGCGATGACGTGCGCTGGGATATCGCCCGTTTGAGCGCCGGGATCGAACCGCTGGTGCCGAGCGACGCCGCGCGGATCGGCGATGTCTTGCGCACGCGCATCGCGGCGAGCGTGTGAACGAAGCCGAAGCCATTCGCATCGCCGCGCGTTTCGGAATCGCCGGGTCGGTAGCAACCGAGCTCACCGGCGGCTATTCGAACGACGTGTGGCGTGTCGAGGCGGGTGACGCGCGCTACGTCGTGCGGCGGTACGGACGTCTGCACGTCTCGCGCGCGGCGATCCTCTTCGAACATGCGATTCTCGCCCACATCGCACCGCGCATGACCGAAGTCGTCGCGCCGCTCTCCGCAGCGGACGGATCGACGCTGCTTGCCGATGATGGCCGATTCGTCGCGCTTTTCCCCTACGTCGAGGGAACGACGGGCGCGCGCGACCTGCACGCCGCCGATCAAGCCGCGGACGTGCTCGCGCGATTTCATCGCGCGGGAACAGATATCCATATTGCCGGCGGCCTGCGCTCCTCACGCACGGTCGGGATGCTTGCGTGGTTGCGCGAGATGTTCGTGCGCTTCGCCGCGCGCGCCGATCTCGCGCAGCGCCTGCCGTGGGCTGCGCTGATCGCCGCGGTCGGCGGAGCGGTCACGCGCGTCGCACCCCACGCCGCGCGCTTGCCGCACGCGATCGTACACGGCGATCCGCATCCCGACAATTTCGTCCGCGACGACGAAGGCGTGCGGGCACTCATCGACTTCGATTTCGCGCACGAGAGCGAACGGGTCTACGACGTTGCAACGGCCGCCGATGCGTATGCCCGCGAAAACGAAGATGGTTTGCTCGATTACGATCGCCTGGCGGCATTCGTTTCCGCCTACGATCGGTCGGCGCCGCTGGTGGCGATCGAGCGGGAACTTCTCGCCGATGAAATGATTCGACGGAATGCGACCCTCGTCTGGTACGTGGTCTCTCGGCATGGGGAGCGCACGCCGGGCGATATCGGAGGAGCCCCGCGATATGCCGCGCGGGTGACGGAGATTGCAAATGCATACGAAACGATCAAGTCGTATGTCTCCCGATAGGACCGCGGTCGCGATTCGCGCGACGCTCTGGGTGGTGCTCGCCACCACCTCGATCCTCGTTATCATTATGGTTGCCCACCCGTGGGTTCATCCGTGGACGGGCGTTCCACACTGAAAGACACATGCAGAATATTCTGATTCTCGGTGGCGGCTTTGCGGGAATCGCAACGGCGCTGCGGCTCGAACGACGGTTGCGCACGGACGAGGCGACGATCACACTCGTGAGTCGCGACAATTTCACGCTTTTCACGCCGATGTTGCCCGAGGTAAGTTCGGGCGGAATCGAGCAGCGGCACGTCGTCACCCCGGTGCGCGCCCAATTGCGCCGCTCGAGCTTCGTGCTGGGCGAAGTGACGGCGATCGATCTTGCCGCAAAGAGCGTCAGCGTGATGCACACGATCAACGGCTCGCGGCTCGACCTTTCGTACGATCACTTGGTGCTCGCGCTCGGCAGCGTCACCTCGACGTTCGATTTGCCCGGCGTCGCGGAGCGGTCGTTGCCGCTCAAGACGCTCGAAGATGCCGAGGTCTTGCGCAATCGTATCATTGCAACGCTCGAGCTTGCCGACATCGAGAAAGATCCGACCGTTCGCAAACGCATCCTGACCTACGTAATCGTCGGCGGCGGTTACACCGGCTGCGAGGCGGCGGGCGAACTCGTCGACTTCTTTCGCAGCATCTCGCGCTTTTACAAGACCGTCAAACTCAGCGAAATTCGTATCATCCTCGTCGAAGGCGGAAAGGCACTCCTACCCGATCTCGCACCCGGCATGGGCAAATATACGGCCGGCAATCTTGCGGAGCGCAAAGTCGAAATCATCATCGGCGACGGCGTCGCCTCACTCAATGATGAGTCGATCGTGCTTGCCAGCGGGCGTACGATTCCGACGGCAACCTGCGTCTGGAGCGCGGGCGTGCGGCCGGCACCGATCCTCAAAACGCTTCCGTGCGAACACGCGCGCAACGGCGGGCTCTTCGTCGAACGCGATATGTCGCTGACGGGTTACACAAATGTCTGGGCGATTGGCGACTGCGCGTGGATCCCCACGGGCGAACCGGATAAATGGTATCCGCCGACCGCCCAACATGCCATTCGCGAAGGTCCGGTGCTCGGCGATAACATCGTCGCGGCCGTGCGTGGAGAGCCCACGAAACCATTCGTCTTCACGGCGCTCGGTACGATGGCGTCGCTTGGCGCGCGCCGTGGCGTCGCGGCATTCCCGGGCGGCTTCATTCTGACCGGATTTCTTGCGTGGCTTTTGTGGCGAACGTATTACCTCGCGCGCTTACCGGGACTCGATCGCAAACTGCGCGTCGCCTTCGATTGGACGCTCGGCCTGTTTTTCTCGCGCGACATTGCCGAGCTGCGCGTCTTTACCGAGCGTTCTCACGTGATGACGAATCGCGATGCGGGCATGCCGCCGCAACCCGTTGCGCCCATGGACACGGTCGAGAAACCGTAGTGCTCCCGCCGATCGCGGCTCTCGAACGGACGCTCGTGTATTCATCGCTCGACGGCACCACGTTCGAGCACGCACGCAGTCGGACGAGCGAGAGTGGAGCCGTCGCCGACGGCGCGATTGCGGGATTGCGCGACGGTCGCCCGATTCGTTTGCGCTACGAGATCACGTGCGATTCGCGCTGGCACGTTCGCTCCGCGAGCGTCGAGGCAATGGAACTCGGTCGCACGCTGCTGGCGCTTGCCGCCGACGATGATGGAACGTGGCAACGGGTCGACGGCGGCGTGCTCGATGAGCCGCTCTATCGATCCTACGACATCGGCCTTGCGCCAACGCCGGTGCCGACGGCACTGACGATTCGTCGTCTCGCGCTCGAACCCGGACAATCGGAAATTGCACGCGTGAGCGCAATCGACGTTCCGTCGCTCCGCGTTCACCTGGTCGAACACCGCTACACGTGCCTTGCGATCGAAGCCGAAGAAAGCCGCTATCGGTTCGAGTCGCTTACCGATGACGTGCGTGCGACGATCATCATCGATTCGGACGGCACCGTGCGTGAGTACGAAGGGCGCTTCCGGCGCATCTGGCCGACGTCTGACTAAGGGCGAGGCGCGCATTCGCGCCTGCCGAAGAACCTCGTTCGACGGCTAGAAGGGGACGAAAGCAATGCAAAAGGACGAACACTCGCATACACACGAGCATGCCGACGGGGTTCAGCACGCGCACGAACACGGGCATGGCGATCACGACCATCAGCACGAACACGCGGACCATCAGGATGCGCACAAGCATGAGGATGGGACGGAACACGCCCACGAACGCGGTCACGACGACCACGATCACGACCACGCGCAGTAACGATGGCACGTATACGCGGATCGGGAACGATGGGGCCGGTGCGGTCGACGCGCTTACCCGGCCCGCTCGACGCTTGGCTCGAATCGCGCTTGATGTTGCACCCGCATAAATCATCGAGCGAAGTCCTCGTCGAATTGATCCACGGTGGTTTGCGTCTACGCGAAGGCTACATGGCGATCCATCGGCGTGCGCTCGAAGCACTCGCGCATGACGTTGGCGCCGCGAGCGCGTACGTTCGCGCGCTCGAGGATACCTTTGGGTCCGAGTATACGAGCCATCTTCAGAAGTGGCTCGTTGCCGATGGAATCCGCGTCGAATTAGACCCGAGCGTACACGCGGGGGATTGACTCGAGCGTCAGAATATCGGTGCCGCCGGTGCGTGGTCCGTCCATTCCCGGTACGCCGCTCGGCATTCCCGGAAAGGTGATGCCGCGAATCGGTGGCCGTTCGCGCACGAGTTTCGCGACGATGGGAAGCGGCACGTGCCCTTCTACGATGTAGCGATCCACGAGCGAGGTGTGGCAGCCGGCCGTCGCCTCGGTGAGTCCGAATTTGCGAAGGCGTGCGCCGTGTTCCATGTCATGCAGATCGACGGTGTAGCCGGCCGCGCGCGCCGCGCGAACCCAGCCCTCGCAACACCCGCAGCCGATGTCGCGGTAGGTCGCGATTTTCGGGAGCCGGGCGGGCGCGAGTGCGAGTAAACCGAGCGGGAGAAGCGGGAGAAAGGCAAGTCTCTTCATTGTGTCCTTAGAGTTTGGCGCCGCGAAGTCGGAGCGCGTTGGCGATGACCGAGACGGAGCTGAACGACATCGCGAGCGCAGCGATGAGTGGGCTGAGCAACAAACCGAAGACCGGATAGAGCACGCCGGCCGCGAGTGGAATGCCGATGATGTTGTACGCAAAGGCGAAGATCAAATTTTCGCGGATGTTGCGCATCGTCTTGTGACTGAGCGAACGTGCGCGCACGATTCCCGCAAGGTCGCCTTTGACCAGCGTGATGCCCGCGCTTTGAATCGCGACGTCGGTACCGGTGCCCATCGCGATGCCGACATCGGCCTCGGCGAGCGCGGGCGCGTCGTTGACGCCATCACCGGCCATCGCAACGACGCGGCCCTTGGCTTTGAGTTCGCGAACGATTCGGAGCTTGTCCTCGGGGAGCACGTCGGCATGAACGTCGGTGATGCCGAGCTTCGTTGCCACTGCCCGCGCGGTCGTTGCGTTATCACCCGTCAACATCGCGATCTGAATGCCGTCGGCACGCAGTGCGTCGAGGGCGGCAATCGTCGTCGCCTTGATCGGATCGCCGACGGCGATTACCGCTGCCGCCTTTGCGTCGACGGCGACGAAGAGCGCAGTCGAACCGTCGGCGCGCAGACGCTCGGCGTCGGTGCCAAGTGTTCCGAACGCGATGCCGAGATCGTCCATCAATTTTTGATTCCCGAGCGCGACCGCGCGACCGGACACGGTGCCCGTCACGCCCTTGCCCGTCAGTGAGACGAAGTTCGTCGTGTCGCTGAGCGTCATTCCGCGCGTGCGGGCGGCGGCAACGACGGCCGCCGCCAGGGGATGCTCGCTCGATCGCTCGAGACTCGCGGCAAGCGCCAGTATTTCTGTTTCGGATGTGCCGACTGCGACGAGAACCGACGTTACGCTCGGCCGTCCTTCGGTAAGCGTTCCCGTCTTGTCGACGACGAGCGTATTCACGCGTTCCATTCGTTCGAGCGCTTCGGCCGATTTGATCAGCACGCCGACGCCCGCACCTTTGCCGATACCGACGCCGATGCTCATGGGCGTCGCGAGTCCGAGTGCGCACGGGCAAGCGATGATGATGACCGAGACGGCCGCGATCAACGCGTAGGCAAGCGACGGAGCGGGACCCCAGATTGACCAAACGACAAACGCAATCGCTGCGACCGCGAGCACGGCCGGAACGAAGTAACCGGCAACCGTATCGGCAAGCCGTTGAATAGGAGCGCGACTGCGCTGTGCTTCGGCAACCATCGCGACGATCCGCGAGAGCATCGTTTCCGAACCGACGCGGTCGGTTTGCATGACGAGCGTACCCGTCCCGTTGACCGTTCCACCGATGAGCGTATCGCCGATCGTTTTCGTGGTGGGCATCGACTCGCCGGTCACCATCGATTCATCGACCGCACTCGTTCCTTCGAGAACACGCCCGTCGACCGGAATGGCATCACCGGGACGAACGCGCAGGCGATCGCCGATCTGTACGCTCTCCAACGAGACTTCGTCGTCGATGCCGTTGTCGTTTACGCGACGCGCGGTTTTCGGCGCGAGATTGAGCAGGGCACGAATCGCGCCGCCGGTTTGTTCGCGAGCGCGTAGTTCGAGAACTTGGCCGAGCAGCACGAGCACCGTGATGACGGCGGCCGCTTCGAAATAGACCGGAACGACGCCGCCCATTTCGCGGAAGCCGAGCGGAAAAATGCCGGGTGCGAACGTCGCAACGACGCTGTAGAGATACGCCGTCCCGGTTCCGAGTGCGATCAAGCTGAACATGTTCAAGCTGCGGTGCACGACCGACGCCCAGGCGCGCACGAAGAACGGAAAACCGGCCCAAAGAACGACCGGCGTTGCGAGGGCGAATTCGATCCAACTGACGGTGGTCGGTGCAATCCAGCGATGCACGTCGAGTGCCGAAACGTGGGCACCCATTTCCAAAAGAAACACCGGCAGCGCCAAGACGAGACCCACCCAAAAGCGGCGCGTCATGTCGATGAGTTCCGGATTTTCCGGCGCTTCGGCGGTGACCGTGAGGGGTTCGAGTGCCATGCCGCAGATCGGGCAACTGCCCGGCCCATACTGCCGGATCTGCGGATGCATGGGGCATGTGTAGAGCACACCCGAGTCCGAAGCCGTCGGGGGAACCGACGGCATGCCGTTTGCGTATTTGGCCGGATTCGCTGCGAACGTCGCTTTGCAGTCGGCCGAACAGAACTGAACGAGTTTGCCGGCGTTCTTGAGTTCGTGTTCGTGGTCGAGCGGGTCGACATCCATGCCGCAAACCGGGTCGGTCGCGGTAGGCGTCTTGGTTGGCATCATCGTTTGATTCCTATCGAAGGCACAGCATCCACAAGACGTCGCTTACGCGGGACGGGGTTGCGCGCCGGTGGTCGGTTCCTCGGCCAGGATTCGGCGCCACGGTAGCGTACGTCATTGTGTAGTATGCTCGCTCGAATGGACCTTCACCCATGAGTCCACGCCGGAAAGCCGACCTCGGCAAATCGCTCGGCAGCCGACAGGCAGCGATCCTCGAGTATCTCTGGGCGAGCGGGCCACAGTCGGTCGCCGATTTGCATCGTGGTTTGAGCGCGATCGACGGCGTGGCGTACACGACCATCTTCACCGAACTGAGCCGCATGCTGAAGAAGGGTCTCGTCGCAAAGGGCAACGCGAGCGGTTCGCATCTCGATGTGCGCTATCGCGCCGCGCGAACCCGCGAAGGCGTCGTGTCCGCAATCGTAACGACGACTCTCGGCGGACTCATTTCAGCCCACGGACCGGCGGCAATCCACGGATTCATGGAAGCGCTTGCGGACGATGGCGAGGCGCTTGCAGAGTTGCGGCGACTTCTGAGTAATCGGAAAAAACGCTAAGGCTTGCGGTTTCTTCGTGCGATCTGGCCGCTTCTTTTTCTGATCCCGCTTACGTGGTGGGCGGACCGCGGGTGTCGCTACGCGGGCGTCGATCCGATCTATCACCTCACGCTCTGGGTGCACGAACGGCTCGGTTGGTTCGTCGCGCTCTTGGCGGCGGCGTCGGTCATCACGGTCGTCGTGAAAATCATCGTCGCGCGTCGTCGCTTTGCCAACTTGCTTCATCTTGCCGACGTGGCTCCGACTCGCGTAACGGGCGCCTTTTCCGCGGCTGCCGCGGAACTTGGCGTCTCCGTTCCAAAAATCGCGTTTCTCGATGTTGCGGATCGGATCGCGACGACGGTCTTCGGACCGGTCATCTTGCTCTCTCGGGGATTCAGTGACGAGCTCGACGATTCGGAGCTGTTGCTCGTTGCCCGCCACGAACTCGTTCACGCATCCCAGCGCGACGCAACGGTCGGCGTGCTGTGGCATCTGACATTCGCAGCCCTGCTGCTGCCGGGATTCGAGCCGTTGGAACGACGGTTGCACGCCCTACGCGAGCGACGTGCGAACGCCCTCGCCGCAGCCGCTCGTGAAGAGGCGTATCTCGCGCTCATCGCGCGCATCGCCGGTGGCGCCGTGCTCTGTGCGGGCGCCGGGCTCGGCCTCGAAGCGGCTTCACGACGCGCGTCCGATCGCTGGCTGATGTGGATCGCCCCGGCGTTGCTCATCGTGCTAGCCGTGAGCTTGCCGCTGAGTCACGCGGAATTCTTGCACGACCGCACGTACTTGCTCGCGCACCATTGCTAGCACTCGCTACGAGGACATCGCGCATGGGAAGCATACTACAGATGGTAGCATGTTAAGCAGAGTTCGAATTTCTCCGCACCTCGCTAGTCTCGCCTTGAGCCTCGTGTCTCTCGGGCTGCCGCTCTCGGCGCACGCACAATCGCCCGAAGCGACATCGACGATGGCACCGATGCCGGGCATGACCAATCCGCCCACACCTCGTTCGACGAAGGGTCCGCTTCCGGCGCTATCGCCGTCGCCCAAACCGAGCGTGACAATGTCGTCGATTCCGCTAACGAGCCCGACGATGGCGCCAATGCCGGCTACACCGGCGCCGAGTTCGACGATGGCCCCAATGCAAATGGGAGGCGCGACGCCCGGGGCCGGCGCGACGGATGTGTCGTCGCCCACGAGCATCGGCGAGTCGATGAGTCAGGAAGGTTCGGGGACGGGTTGGGTGCCCAAGTCGACGCAAATGTTCGGATGGATGCGTATCGGTGCACGTGACATGCAGATGAGGCATGGAGCGATCTTTCCGCGCTACGTTGCGAGCGGATCGCTGCGCGGAGACCGCCGCGCCGATGCGCCGAATTGGCTGATGTTCATGGGCACGCATGCCATAAGCGCATCATCGCAATTCGGCTACACGGCGATGGTGAGCGCCGATCCGCTAACCGAAAACCAATCCGGGTATCCGCTCCTGTTTCAAACCGGTGAAACCGCGCATGGTGTGGCGCTGCACGATCATCAACATCCGCACGATCTCTTTTCTGAACTCGCCCTCAGTTATTCGGCACGTCTGGGGAAAGCGGCGACGGGATACGTGTATCTTGGGTATCCCGGAGAACCGGCGCTCGGGCCGACCGCGTTCATGCATCGGCGCATCGCCTACGATATGCCCGAGTCGACGATCGGTCACCACTGGCAAGACGCATCGCACATCCAATTCGGCGTGGCGACGCTTGGGTTTTCTCCAAGCGCCCGCGTCAAGATCGAAGCCAGTGCGTTTACCGGTCGGGAACCAAACGAGATCCGCACGAACTTCGATTCGATCCATGTCGATTCGGCAAGCAGCCGCCTATCTTGGAATCCGAATGACGACAGCTCGGCCGAAGTCTCGTACGGGTTTATCAAAAGCCCCGAAGTGTTGAATCCGCAAATCAATCAGCATCGCTTGGTCGCCTCACTGCTCTTGAACAAGCCGCTCGGACTCGCTCGCAATTGGTACACCGGGTTCGTCTTTGGCCAGAATATCGAGTCGGGCGGCGCGCGTTCGAGCTCGTACCTCGCAGAATCCGATTATCAAGCGGGGCGCACGACCGTCTACGCGCGTCTCGAATCGGGCACGCGTTCAGCCCGCGATCTCGTGATCGCCGGCGTCGATCCGGAGTCGGTGTATCACGTCGGTTCCTACGGGCTCGGCGCGGTCTACGATCTTACGCGTACTCCATCTGCTGCAAACATCGGTCTCGGTGCGCAAATCACGCTCGGCTCGAAGAGTGCGTCGTTGAATACCGTCTACGGAACGGGAACGCCCGTGGGATTCCAGGTGTTTTTCCGCGTACGTCCACCCGATATGGCGCGTAGCATGAGTGGAATGTCGATGGGCGGTCGCTGAGATGGTGCATTTGCGCGGCGCGGTCATCGGGATCATCGTCCTTCTGAGTGTCGTGCTCGGAGTGGTGATTGCTCTCGTGTATTTGGGCTACGCGCCGATGGCCGCCGATAGTGCTCCATCCCGATTCGAAGCAAATCTGGCGATGACGGCGGTTCATGCACTGTCCGACCGCGAGATGGGCGGCCGCACGAACCCGTTGCCGTTTACCGATGCGACGATGGCCGCCGGTCTTGCGCTCTACAAGCAAAACTGCATACTCTGTCATGGCGCAGCGGACGGAAAACAGTCGAACGTCGCGAGTGGATTCTACGTTCCCTCACCGCAGTTTGCATCCGACGGTGCCGAAGACGATCGTGAAGGGTCAACGTATTGGAAAATCCATCACGGCATTCGCTTCTCGGCAATGCCGGCGTTTCAGCACTCGCTCACGGAAACGCAAATCTGGAGCGTGACGATGTTCCTCAAACATATGGATAAATTACCGGCTTCGATCAACACGAAATGGAAAGCCGTGAAGTCGGTTGGAGGTATGAGCATGGCCCCAAATTCCACGATGGATATGAAGTAGCTACACCTCTTTACTCAAGGTAAATCGGAGTAGCCGGCGTTCGATCGGATGAAAGTGCACGTCCGGGACGCCAACGCTGCATTGCGCGATCGGACACGATCCCGTGTAGCCAGGCTTCGTGTACGCGGGATCGCTTGGGATCGACGAGTTGTAGTAGTAGTCGATGTCGCTCGCTTTCGTATCGAGCAGGTTGAAGACATCGACGCTGAATCGCGTGCCTTTGGTCGGTTTGAAGCCCGCCTGTACGCTGACCGTCGTGGTCGGATTCGAACGCACGCTGCCGTCTTCGATGAGCGGGCGCGGGCCAAAGTAACGCAATCGAATGCTTCCAAAAATTTTGCTTTTGTCAACCGTCGCGCCGAGCGTTAGCACGTCTTTAACGGAGCCTGGGACCAGGCTGCCCGCGGGGTCGAAGTTGGTAAATTTCGCTGCCGAAGTCGAATAGTCGAAATCATAGGTCACCCCCGGCGAAGACGCCCAGAAATTGGCGAGTTCGATTCCGTAGCGATGGCTGGGACGGCCAGGTGCGGTTGTACCGGCATCGCCTTGAAAGATCAATTCCGAGGCAAGATTGAGGTTCCAGAGCGAGACCGTCGTGCGGACTTTTTGATTGAAAGCAAAGCGCGCACCGAGTTCCGCACCTTTCGCGCGAACCAGCGGCGTTGCGCCATGGACGACTTGTCCCGTGCCAGGATCGGTTGTCTGTCCGGTGCCAGGATCGACTTTCTCAACAATGCCGCGTGCGTCGTTGCTGTGAAATCCGGTGCCGAAATCGGCATACAGTTCGGTCGTGTGGCCGAGTGCGTAAGCAAACGCGATTTTCGGGCTTACGATTCCGGCCGACACGTTGCCGGAGTTCTCGGGCCGCAAGTCGCTTACATGAAAGCGAAATTCGTCCGCGCGAAGACCGAGTGTCACGCGCATTTGCTTGCTGAGGTGTTGCATCGTCTGGACGTAAAAGGAATTGTTCGTTTCGACGATCCGGTCGATGCGTGTCGTGCCGGTGTACTGGCGATCTTTCGAGAGAAAGAGCGAAACTGGCGTGATGTTGTCGTTACGAAGTTGATAGCCGATCGTATTTTCAGCAGCCGGCGTCGTCCACGTCTGGCTCGCATTGAGACCGGTTACCAACCGTTGATCGCTTTGACTGAATTGATCTTTGTTCACCGGGTCATTCAAATAATAGGTAAAATCAGAATACAGATGGAGGCTATAGTCCATGGCGTACGCGTTGATTTGAGTCGTTCGGTTGGCGGTCTCGCGCGTGTAGTCCGTCGAAAGGGCATAGCGGTGGGTCTGACCGCCGTCCGTCTGATCGATCTGACCGAATCGGTCGACGATCCCTCGCTGCACCGCGCGCAGCGGAATCTGATCCGATGACATCCACTTCGCTTGATAGGCTTGTGCCGTGACGCCGACGATCGCGTTCCCGCGCTGTTTCGTGAAGCGCAGCAGGCCGTTATATTTGCGGTAGTTGTCGGGGTCGAGGGCCGTATTGTCTGCGTGTTGATACTCGATCGCATAGAGAAGATGCCCGGTCGAGCCGACGGCTGGTGATCCGGCAAGCAACATGCGCGCCTGTCCGTACGGTCCACCTTCGAGGGTAAGGATGTCGTGCGGTAGCGTATTGACGTACGTCATGTTCACCGCGCCTGCCGTTGAGAAATCGCCTTGGTCGGCGTTGTACGTGCCCTTACGATAGTTCACGTAGTTGACGACTTCCGGTATCAACCAGTTGATGTCCGAATAGCCTTGGCCGTGTGCGTGCGTTCGCATGTTGGCGGGCACGCCGGCGATCGTTATGGCAATGTCGGTTCCATGATCGAGGTTGAACCCGCGTAAGTAATACTGATTTGCCTTGCCTTCGCCCGAATGTTGCGAGATCACAACGCCGGGAACGGTCTCGAGCAATTCGCCCGGTCGTAAGATCGGTCGCTCTTCGAGTTCCGCATGGCCGACGAATCCCTCGGCGGCGGAAGACGCTTTACCGATCAGGTTGTCGATACGTCCGCGGACCTGGACTTTTCCGATGGTCGCGATCCTCGGTGTCGTCGTCGGGCACGGCATTGGGGTTCGCTGCGCGGACACGGCTCCCGGACTCGCGGGCAGGGCCGATGCGCATGGTGACGGCGTGGCAAGCGAGATGACCGAGAGAAAAAGCGAAAGCAAGGGCGTTCCTCGGGGAGTGGCGTGGAAACCAGGCTACCCGACCAACGACGCTCCAAACGGCGGAGACGGTCTACGGTGTAGACATTTTGCTCAGTCGTGCCCGAGCATCGTCGGCATACACGGGATGGAACGCCGGATTGAGCGCAAGCGCTTGCGTGAAGTCGGCCTTCGCTTTCGCGTTGTCGTTGAAATGCTGCGCGATCACCCCCGCGTGGTAAGCGATGCGCGAGTCCTGCGTGTGGTAGCGCTGCGCTTTGGCGATCGCCGAGCGCGCCTCTTCCCACTTGCCGACTTTGGCTGCGGCCCAGGCGATCGTATCTTCGGCGAACACGTCGTCGCGAACCGCCACTTCCCGTTTCGCAATCATATAGGCGACGGGGAGTTTCATGTCGTGCTCGTCGTAATAGATGGCGAGAAGCCGATCGTTCACACGCTGCGCGTTCCCGATCTTTTCGATCGCCTCGATCTCATCCTTCGTCCGATTTGCGGCGGCGGCATCGCCGAGTGCGCGCTGCGCGTCGGCTTGGTAGCCGAGCGTCTCGGGAAGGGGCACGATCGCTGCACCCTTGGTGGCTGCATCGAGCGCTTCTTTATCGTGATGCTGCGCGAGCTCGAATCGGGCAAGTGCGTTGAATGCACGATTGAAATTCGGGAAGATCGCAAGCGCGCTGCGTTCCTCATCGACTGCTGCCGTAAGGTCGCCCGCCGTAAAGGCCATTTCGCCCTCACGCATGTGGAACCACGCACGGCGCTCAGCGGGAATATCGTAGAGCGAATCGATGTTCCCCGTTACCGTCCTCAACAGGCGGCGCGCGTCCTCGAGTCGGCCGGTGAGTTCATCGTAGCGCGATTCGATCGTCTGCACGGCGTCGGTCGTCTGACCGCGGGCCGAGATGTGCCTTAGTTCGTCGTGCGCGCGTGCATAGTCGCCCGTTTCAAGGTCGAGCGACGCTTCCTGAGCGACGAAGGCATCCTCGGTAGGCGCCGATCGAACGGCTCGATCGACGTGGATGCGTGCCTCACGAAAGCGATGCAAGGTGAGTAAGGCATCCGCAAGCGAGAGTTCTCCGGCAACGTTGCCGCGCGTCTGCGCATCGAGTGAGAGTTGCGCGTCATGCTGTGCGCGCAAGACGTCATCGATATCCCCGCGCTCGCGATAGCGCTGGAGATACTGCGCGGAGAGAAGCCGCGGCACGAGAAAATTGGGGCCGTTTTTTTTCAGTTGCGCTTCGAGCGAAGAAACGATCGAATCGCGACGTAGATCGTCGCGATTGGGGGGAGCCGGAGTGAACGTCGCCGTTGGCGTAATGGCGTGCGCAGCGGTGACTTTCACGAAAAGAGGCCAGACGGCGAGCGCGATTATCGCGCTCGCCGTCATCGCCCACAGGGTCTGGGGTCGCATGGGGTTAGTGAGGCGCTCCGAGATACGGGAACGTACTCGTCTCGCCGTTGGCTGCGCCGATTTGCGCCGGGGTCGCATACTGGGAATTCGCGCCGGCGACTTGGCTCGGAAGTCCGGTTTGTGCCGGAACATTCTCAACCGTGAGACACGGGCTTTCTTTTTTGTCATCGGGGATGGTCGAAAACAGGGCGGGGACGAAGCCGCCGAACACGACGCCGAGCGAGATGTCGATCACGGGATCGAGCAAACCACGTCCGCCGAACTTATTACCGGTAAAGCCGCCGGTCTCGACGCCAAGGTAAGCTGAGGTCGTCGCTGTTTGCGAGAGATCGGCTGCAATTTCGTCCGGAATGAGCACGCCTTGCACGGCGTTTGCAATCGCCGGCGAACGGCCGGCAACGCCGGTCATGAAGCTGTTGATCGCGCCCGGCAGAGTCGGATCTGCGTACGGCGTTGCACGGTTGGTGGTGTCGTGAGCTTGATAGTTTTGAAAGAGCTCTTTGACGGCCGGACGTGCGAGACGTTCGATCTGATGGTACGCATTCGGCGCTGCCGGAAGCGAGGTGGAACTGCCGCCGCCGCAGCTGACGAGGCCGGTGATGCCGACGACTGCAGCGAGCGTTCCGGCGAAGGATTTGATGAGTTCACGCATGGTGTTGTTCTCCTACGTTCCGGTCTGCGTGCTGGTCGTTGCGTACACGTGAATCGTGCTCGAAGCGCCCTGCAGAAGCGATTTCGGAACTTCGACAACGAGCGCGAGCACGTTGAAGCCGTTCGATGAGAGTGCGTCTGTGGCTTGGGCGGTCGAGCAACTCGTGCCGTTTGCTTGATTGAAGGCCGTGGTGAATCCGTTGAACGACGTGGCCGATGCAGCTGGCGGATTCGGCTGATTTGCCTGATTGCGATCCGGAATGATCTTGAAGAACTGGAAGAGGTCGAAGAAGAACGGATCGGCGCGCGGTCCGGCAAATACTTGCATGCCGTTGGAAAGCGTTGCCGAGTTGCCGTACGTGACGGATCCAGCCGAGGTGGAAAGATACGTCGAATCGACGCCGGTTTGATTCGGTGCGGCCGGGCCGTACACCGTGATCGTTTGATTCTGATCGGTTCCGTTGACCTTGAACTGAATGACCTGATCTTCAATGCCCGATGCGCTATGCGATATCTTGAGCTGATACATCACTTGCGGATCGAAAAACGTCGTCGGACCGGCACCCTTGGCGATGAGCGGGTGCGTGTCCATCGCGAGCACGACGTTTGCCGTATTGGCGCTCGGGAAGACGAACACGTCGGTGATGTCGGCCGCCGGGTGGGCGATGAGGGTCGGCGCATCTTGGTGATCCGAGCCGTGTGCCGGAAACACGTTGTAGATGAGTGCTGCGGAGGCGACGACGGCGATAGCCGCTGCGCTTCCGAGCAGACGCTGAAGTTTCATGAAATGACCTCTCCTGGGGGGGGTGCCATTGGGGCTGGTTCGGCGTTGCTGCGCGTCTTGATGAAGACGTACACAAAAACCGTAACCAGCGAGATCACGAGGATCCCGCTAAACGCTAAATCCGAGAGCGGCGATCGCCACCCCAAGACTTGCGCGAATTCATATGCTGCGACCGCAAGTGCCACGAGCGTGACGGACCAAATCCACGTCCGCATCACACGGGGCAGAGTCTCGCGCCGATAGGAAACGAGCCGATGCACGAGCACACTATCGAGCGTGTCCGTGACGATCATGCCAAGACAAAACATCGCGCCGACGATGACTGCGCCCATGACGCCGGATTCGGTCGCAAAGGCGACCGCGTACGTTGCAATCTGGCTCGAGGTCTCAAAACCAAAGCCGAACAGTAAGCCGATCGGAATCGCGAGCAACGCACTCTTTCCTTCGCGTAAGCCGCGCGGAAGCAGACGCGTTTTCATGCCGACGAGCTTGGTTCCACCGGAGCGTAGCGTGCGGATGTTCACGAGTGCGAGCGCGACGAGGACGGCAATCGAAAGATAGGTCCCGATGCGTTCGATCAAATCGCCGTGCGCGGCAAAGCGCGTGCCGAGCAGGCCGACGAGCACGGAAATCGCCATCACCATGACCGTATGGCCACCGGCGAAGAGTGTCCCGACGAAGCGACTCAACCGAGGTGAGCGCTCGTACGAATTACGCGTCACGTTGTCGATTGCCGCAAGATGGTCGGGATCGGCGCCGTGCCGCATGCCGAGCACGAAGACGGTGAACGCGCCGCCGACGAGCATCATGCCGTCACCGACTTCGCGCGATGCGTGTGAACCGGTGCAAACGCGTAGCCCGCGATCGCAAGCAGCGTGATCGCGGCGATGGCAAGGAACGGTATCGGAACGCCTTGCGCGGCAAGACCTTGACCCACGAGCGTGGAGCCGATGATGGCGATGACGCTCGCTGAGGCGAGCGGTGCATAGCGTGTGACGAGCTCGAAACGTTTCTGTTTGCCGAGCCAAGCGGCACTTCGTACGACGGCGATTCCAAGTCCGGTTAGGACACCCGCAAGTCCGAAACTAAAGGCGACGATGAGCGCCAATCCAAGCGCGACTTGGTGGATGGTGATTGCGGTGAGTAATACGACGAGCGCGGCAGGGCACGGAGCGATACCGCCGCTCATCGCGGCGACCACGGCCGTCCGAAACTTCAAGGGGGCGGTGCCGGGAATGCGATGTGCCAGGGCATGTGCTTCATCATCGAGGCCTTCGTGTGAATGCGCTACGCCTGCGGCGTGTTCGTGACGGTGTTTGGCGAACACGCGTGCGGCAAAGGCCGCGTCCGTCTCTTCGCCGTGTCCGTGTCCGTGATCGCCGACCGCAAGGCCGTGAGCGTGTTCGTGAACGTGCGCATTTGCATCGGCGTGTTCGTGAACGTGAGCGTGCGCGAGTGGCCGCCGAGCACGAACGTAACGCGCCAGCGCGAGTGCGCCGAGATAGGCGACGACGGCGCCCGAGAGTAGGGTAATCCAGGGATAGATCGTTTCCGGAACGATCCAACGCGCGGCAAAGAGCACGACGGCTCCGAGGGCGAGCACGCCTGCGGTGTGCGCGACGGTCAACGCGCCGGCGAGAATCGCGGCTTGCTGCATCGTCGCGCGTGCGCCGACGAGCGAAACGGCAAGCAAGGTCTTACCATGCCCCGGCTCGAGCGCGTGAAGGGCGCCAAGCCCAACGGCCAGCAACAGCGCGCCGACGAAGAACGTAATGCTTCCATCTCCATGCGAGAGCATATCGGAGAGCGCATTGCTGCGCGCGAGTCCCGCAGGCGCGCCGCTCGTTTGCGTTGCCGTTGCGGGTGCATCGGTGCGAACCGCTCGACCCTGTGCGTCGATTGCGAACGCTAAGGTCGTCGTCTGTCGCGGTGAGCCGAGTAACGCATTGGGATAGGTGGTAAGCTCGCGGGTCGGCTCGGTGGCCGGTGAAAGCACGGTATCTTTCCAGCCGAGACGGCCGGGATACGTTTCATCGCGCAACACGACGTGCGCATCGTTGCCGGGAGCCTCGCTCCGGTAGGTTGCGATCAAACGAATCGTTCGAAGACCACCGGCGCCCGGTTTGGTGCTTGCATGTGCAGCGATGAATTGAAGCGCGAGCGTTTTCCCATCAGCTGCAATGTGGAGATCCGTCGCAATCGTCGTTGCTTCGGTTTTCGCCCAGCGATCGAGCTCGGCAGCGCTCGGCGCAGCCGATCCCGTGATGTCGCGCAAGATCGTATATGCCGGAATTTCCGCGAAGTCGCCGACGTAGCGCACGGCGAGGGTTTTCTCGTCCGCATTCACGCGGACGAGATGATTGATCGTGAAATTACCGAGTGGATGCGCTTCGGCCGGCCGAGCGAACAACAGAGCGGCGAGGATCGCTAGCGGTATCAGACGACGCAACTTCATTCCAAACTCACCAACGGGGGGACGGTTGATCTTCGATGTCTACGTCGTAGACGAGATCGAAACTGTCCTTACCCCGTTTCTTGCCGCTCAAGCGTCTGGCGGCATTTTACTTTAGATCCAGGGGCTATCGGGTCCAGCATAGACGTTTCCGTAGAGGTCGGCTGCGACGGGAGACGCTTCGGCTTCGACGGCGTCTGTCGTGGCGTTCACGAGCGCCGTAACCTCTCTTTTCATCGATTCGGCGCCTTGCACATCGAGCAAATCATTCGCGATCAGCCATTTTTCGTAGCGCGGCACCGGGTCGTTGGCACGTTCGCGTTCGACCTCTTCGCGCGAGCGGTAGGTCTTATCGTCGTCGTCGGTTGTGTGTGAGAGAAAGCGGTAGCATTTGGCCTCGACCAGCGTCGGACCGTGGCCGGCAAGTGCGTAGTCGCGCGCCTCGCGAACGGCCGCATACACGGCGAGCGGATCGAATCCGTCGCACATGACGCCGCGCATGCCGTATCCGGCAGCACGTGCGGCGACGTCGGGAACGGCCATTTGCTTGCTGATCGGCGTCGAGATCGCCCACTTATTGTTCTCGCAGAGAAAGACGACCGGCACCTTGTGGACGGCCGCGAAGTTCATCGCTTCGTGCCACTCGCCTTCGCTCGTCGCGCCTTCGCCGAACGTGCACAGCACGACGCGATCGGTCTCCTTACGATAGCGAAACGCATACGCCGCGCCGACCGCGTGCGTACACTGCGATGCGATGATCGAACTGATCGAGGCGATGCCGCGCTCGCGCGCCGAGACGTGATTGATGATAGAACGACCTTTGGTGCGATCCGACGCCCGTGCGAATTGAGAACGAAAGAGATCTTCCAGCGGAAATCCGCAAGCAAGCGTAATCCCGGTGTTCCGATAGTACGGATAGAGCACGTCGCGTCCGCGGACGAACGCCAACCCCGCCCCGGCCTGCACGGCTTCATGCCCTTCGGACCCCATGGCAATTGCAATCTTGCCTTGCCGGTTGAGTTGGAAACCGCGCGTATCGACCGCGCGCTGCGTGAGCATGTTCCGAAAAACGAGCAGGAGTTGATCGCGAGTGAGGCCGTGCGGGAGAGCCTTGGTGGATTGCGCCATACGCGAAACGTGCTCCGCGCGGCGCGCGTGCCCCTACCGCCCGGGACGGTTCAGCGGCCTGTCGAACTCCGATGGCTGTGGAATCGCGCAAGCCCTACGATATCGACACGCTGACGGACGTCGCGCTCGCGGTTTTCGCCGAACGCGGCTATGACGGCGCCTCCATGGACGATGTCGCGCGAGCGGCCGGTATAACGAAGGCGAGTATCTACCATCATGTAACCGGCAAAGAGGCCCTGCTCGAGCGCGGCCTCAAACGTGCGCTCGATGCGCTCTTCGCGATTCTCGATGAGCCGGGTGCGCGCGACGGCCGTGCGTTCGATCGACTGCGATTTATCGTTGCGCGGGTCTCAGAGACGACGCTCGAACTCTTGCCGGAGCTCACCGTTCTCTTTCGCGTACGCGGGACGTCGCCGATTCAGCGCGATGCGCTCGAGCGGCGCCGCGCGTTCGATCGCATCGCGACCGACTTGATTCATCGCTCGCAAGAAGAAGGCGACCTCCGGCGCGATTTCGACGCACGCCTGATCGCGCGCTTGATTTTCGGGATGTCCAACTCGGTCGTCGAATGGTATCGTCCGGGCCGCTCGGCCGCGGGGTGCGGTTTGACCGAAACGCTTGTCACCTTACTCTTCGATGGTCTCACCCTGCCACGACAAACCTAACCGGCACGCAGCTCCTACATCGACGCTCGCGCGGTCCCCGAGAGCGAACCGGTGTGACCGACGATCACGCGCTCGCGCGGAATTTCGAGTGGAACCGATGCGGTTGCAAGAATGCGAACGTGCGGCGCCCCATCGAGGATCGCCGGAACGACCGCCCGCACGGCCGCGATCACGGGACCGCACCCATCGAGCACGAGTAAGAGCGAGCGGCTCCGCAAATGTTTGAGAAGGCGGTCCGTTGCGTGACGACCCTCCGGCAAGAGTCCCAGGGCCGCGCCGATTGCCGCGAGGACATCCGCCTCGCTTTCGATCGTCGCTAGTTCCGCGTAGAAAACGCCATCTTCGAAGGCGTGCGAAATCTCGACACCGGCGCGTAGCGCAAGTCGCATCAGATACGCCGCATCCGCGCCCACGAGGGTAACGAGCGGCGTACGCACCAGGGCGCGTTCGAGTTCGTCGAGCGCATCGTGGTCTTCATCGCTTGCGAGATGCGTGGGTAATCGAACATCGGTCGGTGCGGTGCGCATGATCGGCGACTCCGCGCTCTCATAGCCCGACGCGACGACGCGATTGCGTCCATTTTTCTTGGCGTCGTATGCGAAGTGATCGGCGCGCGCATAGAATTCGTGTGAGGTCATGGAGCCCTCGGGCACCATCGTTGCCACGCCGATCGTGACCGAAACGCGCCCGAGCGTCGATCCTTCATGCGGAATGTTGAGCGCGGCAATGGTCGTCCGCATGCGCTCCGCGATGAGGATCGCCGTCGCCGCATCGGCGGTCGGTAAGATCGCGCCGAATTCTTCACCGCCGTACCGTGCGAGGACTTCCCCGGCCCGCGTCGCGCACGATTCGAGCGCCTTTGCCACGAGCTGCAAGCACGTATCACCGCGCTGATGTCCGTAGCGGTCGTTGAACGCTTTATAAAAGTCGATGTCGATCATCATGACGGAGAGCGGCTTGCCGCTGCGACGCATGCGATCCCATTCATTGATCAGGCCGGCGTCGAAGCGGCGGCGATTCGCAACGCCGGTGAGCGGGTCGTGACCGACCTGATCGACGAGCGTGACGTTTGCCGCTGCCAGTCGCGCGCCGTTGAGCGCGACGGCAAAAATCGCGGCGCACGTTTCCAAGACGTCGAAATCGACGATCGGCGAGCCCGATCGCAAGCCGATCACCCCGAGCGTCCGCGTCGTGTACCGTACCGGTGCGAGCGTCACGCCCGCACGGGTAATCGTCTCGCCCGCTCGCAGGCGAGCTAAATCATTCTCGGGGAGATCGAAAACCAACCCATCGCGGCTCGCGTCGATCGGCGGGTATTCGATCGTGAGATCCTCACCGCTGAAGAGGCCGATGCGCACGTCCGCTTTCGAATACGCCCGATGGACGAGGTCGCCGAATCCAGCGACGAGATGATCCTCGGCGAGCGCTTCCGTGGCGAGTTCAGCCGCACGCCGAGCGACCGTACGGGAAGGGGCGCGATCCATGCCCCGTTCCTTCTCAAGGTAACCGAGCAAGCCCCGTTGCCTTGACCCCTGTGCCCGGGTTTGTTACCCTCTTGAGGCCAACCATTTGGTAGGGAGTAGACAGCATGGCGATCAGTATTCCGAAGCCCCAACTCGTGATCCCCGAAGGCGGGCTCATTCCGGCGCCGGCCGTACCGCAGCCGAATATCTATCCGATGGAGTGGCGCGTCGATACGCCCAAGCTCGTCGATATTTACGAGAAATCCAAACGCCATGCGTGGAATCCCTCGGATTTCGATTGGTCCTCGCTTCGTCCCGAAGATTTCACGCCCGAGCAGCGCGTCGGAATCATGTATTGGTACGCGGTGCTTGCGAACTTCGATGGTTCGGGCCCGGCGGTTTTCGCAAAGGCGATGATTCACTCGTTCGAACAGCATTCCGAAGACCCGGTGCGCAAGTGCTTCTTTGCGATCACGCACGATGAGATGAACCACGAGGAAGTGTGCCAGCGCGCAATCCAAGGATTGATCCCCGGCGGACCGCTGAACTTCACCGCTACGACCGATCTCGAACATGCCGCGCAAAACAACATCGGCTGGCTCTATCACAATGGTGGACGCTACTGGAACGGCTACTCCGACTCGCTTGCAAAGTATCCGCTCAGCGTGCTCTTCACCTCATTCATGATGGGCGAAGTCGCAAGCTCGACACTCTTCTTCGGCATGTCGAAGAAAGCAACGCACCCGCTCTTCCGCGAGATCTTCAAAAAAGTCGGACAGGACGAAGCGCGTCATCTCGCGATCTGCCTGACGATTCTCGAAAAAGATTGGCCGGGATTGAACGATGAGTACAAAGCGCTCATTACCAAGCAGTTGCGCGCCGGCTTCGTCTTTCTCTCGATGATTCTGTGGGAACCGCCGAATCAGTTTTGGGATATTCCGGATTATTTTCTTGCCAACCATCGCGTATTGGTGCAGCACGCGCGTGAGGGCGGACTCGGCGTTCTCAGCTACGACGAACAAAAAGACAACTGGCGCACGGCGCTCGCGCGCGTTCGCGCGATCGTCGAGGAGTGGGGCATCGCCTTCCCGGCGATCCCCGAACTCGATCTCGACGGCGTCGACGTCGGCGAAATCGGACCGGAAGACATCATCCC
>Ga0123338_10001057_pt1 | contig 27106 bp, 25 predicted proteins | sample grotaG_FD_89793 | JGI IMG/M metagenome (GOLD analysis project Ga0123338, IMG submission 89793) | Glacier valley bacterial and archeal communities from Borup Fiord, Nunavut, Canada, to study Microbial Dark Matter (Phase II) -... | ecosystem: Environmental > Aquatic > Freshwater > Ice > Glacier ...
CGGTGCCGTCGCCAGCATCGCCCAGAACGGCAAAGCCACCGCTATCGCCGCCGGTTCAACAACAATTAATGCGGCAGTGGGCAGCATCACGGACTCGGCGACCCTGACCGTAACGTCGGCTACGCTTACTTCGATCACTGTTACTCCTGCCATTGCGACTATTGTCGCTGGTGATACTCAGGAATTCAGTGCCACAGGAACCTTTTCGGATGGCACGACTCAGGACATAACCAACCAAGTCAACTGGAGTACGACTGTTGGCTCTAGTACCATTACTGACATTAACGGTGTTTACATCATATATACGGGCAGTTCATCAACAATTACTGCCGAACTATACGGTTTAAGCGCAACGGCGACCCTGACGGTCACCCAACCTTGATCAAGTGTAATACCAACTAAAGGGTAAATAGATTTCCTGAAATTGTTTCCCCTGTGAGCATCTGCAGCTCTCGCCCTGGTAAGGTGAGTGAGGCAGATGCTCTTTTTTTTGTGGTGGTTACAGAGCAGCTGGCTTTTGCGATTAACCAGCCCAAATAGTCGACTTCTTACCGTAAATCTATTCATCGGGTGCTTTTTGCGGCACCCGTTTTTTTGTTTTATGTATTCGGTGTCACATCGCTTTGCGTGGATCCCGGTAATAATGCGCCTAAGTGATGAGGTGTATTCGTACAAGGACGGTGAATGTAGTCAATAAACAGTCTTGTTATTCGGTGATACTAGTCACATTAATTAAAGCGCGGTTGTACGATAGTATGAACAACAAAAGAAAGTGCTGTTTCCGAAGAGGTAAACCCAGGGTAACCTGGGGACACAAAGCTGCGGGTCCTGAAAATATTCTAGATATATTCCAGGATGGCCGGGTTGGCGAAGGAACAGGTTCCCTGTTAGTTTATTTAACAATGGCGGACTGTCCCTTTTTTTTTGCTCAATTTCAGGTGGGGGCAATTAAGAAGATCAGGTAAACGCCGAAAATGTAAAGGAGCCATGTTTATGAAAAGCCATACCCACGCCCTGGTAAACAGGAAAAACGAACTGACTAAGCCAGCTTCTGTCGGCAAAGCGCAGAAATCGACTTCCAATTTACTAAATATTTTTTTCTACGTATGTGTCTTCAGCATGCTGACAGCCTCTGTCAGCCAGGCAAGGGATGTAACCCTGCAGTGGGATCCCAGTGCGGACACTTCAGTGACCGGTTATAAAATCTATTATAATGCCGATTCTGCAAGTATGCCCTTCAGCGGAACAGGCGCCATTCAGGGTGTTTCCCCGTACGATGCCAAAAAAATCACAACCACTGCCCTGACCGGGCTTGACCCGGCTCGGGCCTATTATTTCGCCATTACCGCCTACAATTCCACCGGGACGGAGAGCCTCTATTCCAACATCGTCAGCGTTGCCGAAGCTGCTGCGCCGACTGTGTCCATTACCTCGCCAGCAGCAAATTCGACAATAAGCGGCACGGTATCGGTTAACGCCAGCGCCACCGATAATGTCGGGGTAACAAAGGTTGAGTATTACCTGAACGGCACCCTCAAGGCCACCGATACGGCAACTCCTTACGTGTATTCGTTGAACACGACGTCACTTGCCTCAGGAACATACACGCTGATGGCCAAGGCCTATGATGCCGCCGGGAATGTCGGACAGTCGAGTAATGTTTCGGTGAATGTTGTGGTTAACGATACCACCGCCCCTACGGTATCCGTGACGTCGCCTGCCAACAATGCCACCGTAAGCGGAACAGCTACAATTACAGCAAATGCCGCTGACAACGTTGGGGTTAGTAAGGTCGAGTTCTACAGGAGCGGAGTTCTTTTGACCGCAAGCAACGTGGCCCCGTATCAATATGGCTGGGATACAACCACGATCGCCAACGGCAGCTACACGCTGCTTGCCAAGGCCTACGATAATAGCGGCAACGTTGCCCAGTCGGCGAATGTCATCGTGACGGTTAACAATGTCGTCGCCGATAAAACCGCTCCTACCGTTTCAGTGACCGCCCCGTCCAACAACGCCACGGTTGGCGGCACAGTTTCGGTCACCGCTTCCGCCTCCGACAACGTCAGTGTCAGCAAGGTAGAATTCTACGTTAACAACGCCCTGGCCGCCACTGATACCTCATCACCATTTAGCTACAGCTGGAATACCGCCATGGTGACCAATGGCACGTACAGTATCGTCGCCAAAGCTTATGATGCCGCCGGTAATATCGGTCAGTCGGCAGCTATTAGCGCAGCTGTCAACAATACGGTCACACCGCCGGCTGGAACTGTTACTGCCGTATTTGGCAACGTTGCCGGCGCCAACTTCCCGAATACCGTCGAAGACACATTTCTTAAAATAAATAATGAAGTCAACTCTACAAGTACGACACTTAATACATACACCTGGCCTGCAGGCAAGCCTGCCAACGCCATCCTGATGAACTGGAACCTCTCCACTCTTCCGGCCAACGCCCAGATCCAGAGCGCTACCCTAAGCCTATACATGACAGGCAGCGGCGGAGATGCCCAGTACGAAATCCCGGTATCAGGAATAGTCAATAAATCTCCGATTGTCGCCAAGAGCAACGGCAACAGCTACGATGGGACCAACGCATGGACTGCCAACTCTGTGCCTTACGGTGGTGTTCCTCTGGCACAGTCCGATATAGCTGCTGTTGTTGATGCACCACTTGTAGACAAGATCATCGGGTACAAAAACTGGGACTTGACTAACATCGTCAAGGACTGGGTGGCAACTCCTGGCAATAACAGGGGCCTTCTGCTGAATTCATCGAGCAAGGCCAGTTCTGACAGTAATCGCGTGTTTGCCTCCAGTGAGGCGGCTGATGCCAATCAGAGACCAAAGCTTGTTGTAACGTATACTCTCTCGTCTGACTCCACCGCACCTTCAGTTGCCATCAGTGCTCCGAGCGGTAGCACAGCCGTAAGCGGCACAGTTGCCGTCAGCGCTACGGCATCCGACAATGTCGCCGTGACCAAGGTTGAGTTTTATGTAAACGGAGCACTGCAAACTGCTGACACAGCAGCTCCATATAGCTTCAGCTGGAATACCGATAACTTCTCCAATGGCGCTTACACTCTTACCGCCAAGGCCTACGATGCAGCAGGCAATGTTGGGCAGTCTTCAGCTGTGAGCGTAAACGTAAACAATGTCGTAGCAGATACCACCGCCCCTGCGGTCAGCATTACCTCACCAGCAGGTGGAACAACTATCAGCGGTACAGTTGCAGTGGCCTCCTCCGCCTCCGATAACGTGGCCGTGACTAAGGTCGAGTTTTATGTAAACGGTGCACTGCAAACTTCAGATACGTCAGCACCATACGCCTTTAGCTGGAATACCTCGTCCTTTGCCAACGGTACCTATTCACTTTCCGCCAAGGCCTACGATGCAGCAGGCAACGTGGGACAGTCTTCAGCTGTGAGCGTAAACGTAAACAATGTCGTAGCAGATACCACCGCTCCTGCGGTCAGCATCACATCGCCAACAGTTGGAACAGCTATCAGCGGTACAGTTGCAGTGGCCTCCTCCGCCTCCGATAACGTGGCCGTGACCAAGGTCGAGTTCTATGTAAACGGTGCACTGCAAACTTCAGACACGTCAGCGCCATATGCCTTTAGCTGGAATACCTCGTCCTTTGCCAACGGTACCTATTCTCTTTCCGCTAAAGCCTACGATGCAGCAGGCAATGTGGGGCAGTCTGCAGCGGTGGGCGTAAGTGTAAACAACGCTGTAGTAGATACCGTCGTTCCTTCCGTCACAATTACTTCTCCAGCAAATAGATCGACTGTCAGTGGAACAGTCTGCGTAGCGGTGTCTGCAAGCGATAACGTCGGTGTGTCTAAAGTGGAATACTATGTGAGCGGTGGGTTGAATAAAACCGTTACAGTCTCTCCATTCGGTTACTGCGTCGCTACAACCGCGGCATATAACGGCACCTATACCATGTATGCCAAAGCCTACGACGCCGCAGGCAACGTAAAACAATCGAGATCGGTGACATATACAATTAAAAACTGATAAATATTAAAATGTTGTTGGATAACAAAAGCTGCCCTTTCCTTCGAGAGGGCAGCTTTTTCAGTCCAAGACCTGTGGTAGGACACCTACACAACAACCAGGACAGCGCAATTTCCCACCAAGAGAAGAGACCTGCAAAAAAATCCGAAAATAATGTCGATACAACTTACAATTACAATCTGATCATGGCTGGTGACAACAATTATCTCAATTATTATAGGTGTATACGATATGGCACGCTTGATGCTGGACTGTTGGCAGTATTCTGCCGGACTCTTGCGCAGGACTTCAGCCTGAAGGGGGAATGTCATGTTAATCAGAGTAAAGTACGTAGATGAGCGGTTTGATATGGTCCGTCCTGATATTCTGGACCGTCTGCTTGAAGCGGGGAAGGTGCGAGAGTTTCAACGCAGCGATGGCTGGGTTATGCCGGGAATTGGCAGCTTGCGGCATAAAAAGGACAGCGGCGACTATTCCGGCACTGATCGGCGCAAGATGCGGGGAGTTGACCGCAGAGCGTCGGGATAGTGGCGGAATGTAACCAGGTGATGAAAAAGTCTGTACTGAAATATTCGCTAACCTAAACATAGGATAGGCGGGTTTTATGGTAAACACTCTCAAAATATTCCGGGCTGCTGCGGTCTTGTTTCTGTTCAGTATTGTCCCCGCATGCAATTCCTCGCCCGGCTTAGTCGATGCGGCCGTCGATGCGGACGTCGATCGGACTGCGCCGGTCATAACAACCTTCTCGTTGCCGGTTACTTCCTCCACATTGCTGGTTACAAATCTCGTCCTGATTGCCGTCGATGACGTGGCTGTGACCGGGTATTACCTCAGTTCCGGCGCGGTGACACCCGGGGGGAGTGCCGCCGGTTGGAGTGCCGTTGCTCCGGTCAGCTACACCTCTACTTCGCCGGGGATGATGACGCTTTATGCCTGGACAAGGGATGCAGCGGGCAACGTGTCGGCCCGTCAGAGTGCGGTTGTAATCATCACATTGCCGACAGCAGAGGCGCCAAGCGCGGTCTTTGAGGTCAATGTGGCAGAATCCGGCACCGCTTTGCTCCGTTCTCCCTGGGATACCTGGGCACAATGGACACCCGCTCCCGTATCACCCCTGGACGCAACAAACTCTCCAATGATCCGCTATGTCGCTTTTTTTAACGCAACCGGGGGCATGCCCGCCTTGCCGGAAAACGAGCTGTATGACGAAGATGCGGCCGGTAACCCGGTTTACCACTTTGATAGGTTGACGTCGAAGATCGACTCTGTGCTGGCGGCAGGATTCAAGCCCTATATTGCACTGTCCTATACACCGCTCAAGCTGGCAAGCGATCCGGCGGCTATTTCACCTGAATTTGGCAATAACACCAGTCCGCCGGGAGACTGGAATAAATACTATAACTACATCAAAGCCCTTTTTGAAAATTTGAGTCTCACTTATGGTTCCGTGGAGGTAGCGTCGTGGCGTTTCCGTTGTGGTACCGAGCCTGACAATAGCGCCTGGTGGAGCGGGACCATGGAGGAGTGGTTCAAGTTCTACGATTACACCATTGCGGCGGCCCGGGCGGCGAACCCGGATGTGAATATGCGTGTCAACATCAATCCGGGCAACTACATGTCTCCAACTTCCCCGTTTGTTGCTGCGCTGGCAGCGCGGATCCAGGCCGGCACCTTCAGTATCCCAGGTGAGTCCCCCGTTGTGCCATCCGTTATCAGCTTCTCGTATTACCAGGACGACCCGTCACAAATTACCACTGCCGTCAATAATATCCGCTCTAAGCTGGCGCCGTATCCAAAGTTTGCCGGAATACCGCTCGGTATTGACGAGGGGTATATCCATGATGATGAAAATGGTGCGATCATGTACTCACGACTCGACGGGACAGAGCTTGGTGGAGCCCATTTTGCGTTACTCACCGCAACGATGGTGGAGCAGGATATGCTTTGGGGCGCATTGTGGAACACCGGTGCGGCTGAAGTACCTCCTCCTGCCCGGAACGTGCTCGATCTGTTTCAACAGCTCCTTGTCGGCGGCAACCGTTTAGGCTGGACGAAAGTCTCTGGTAACCCGCTGAATAACAACGTGGTCGGCGGGCTGGCCGCTCGTCCTGCCGGTGCGCCTGAAGGTCAGGCTCGTCTGATGGTTTTCAGCTATAACCCCTCTCGCGCCGCTAGCGGCAGTGAGTTGGTGCTGTTGCGGTTGCGAGGATTGTCGGCGAGTGGCGTCAGATTAACCTGGTATCGGATCGATCGCAATCACGCCAACTACTCTGCCAGGTGGCTCACAGACAGTGCCGGGATACCTAGAAATGCATATACAACCTCTGCACTGTCACCCTATGACCTGAATCCAACCGATGGAATAACTCAGGAGGGAATTGAGCTGTGGAACACCAATGAATCTATCTATGCCGCGCTCTCGAAGGTCGCTCTGGAGTCTGAAGAAACGGTTCGTATACCGGCTGCCGACGGTACGCTGGAAATCCAAACAGTTCTTCCTCCACATGGTGTCGTGTTTATTAAGCTTGATCCGGTTGGACAATAGCAGGCGGGTAACTCCAGCGTAATTATTGCCATGCGGCCTATTCACAAAACAGGGCTATGAATCCGTCGTATCGGAACCTCTATTCGGGTCCTCTGGATGTTTTTATTTTGTATGGTAAAATCACAACTGTAATGGTTGTGAATGACCAATCCTTGCTGAAATGAACAAAAAGGATCTGCCATGCTGCCGGAAAACCCAGATGTCTCCCTGTCGGAACATGAATATATCCTCCGGGCAAAAAAAGAGTGGGAGTATACCTTTGACGCCGTTACCGACCTGATTTTCATTATTGATCGCGATTGCACCATTACTCGTGTCAATCGCGCCATGGCTGAACGGTGTGGTCTGACCGTACAGGAACTGGTGGGGCTTAAATGTTTTAACGTGTTGCATGGCACCGACTGCAATCCGCTGTATTGTTCTAATGACAGGCTGTTGGCGTCCGGGGAGCCGCAGGCAACGGAATTTGAAACTGAGCAGCTGCACGGCATCTTTGAAGTGTTAGTGTCGCCTATGCTTGATGCCGAGGGGCAGCTGACCGGCAGCATCCACGTTGCCAGGGATGTTACCGAGAAAAGGTGCACTGAGAAGCTGCTGAAAACGCAACAAAAACAGCTTGAAAGCTTCAACCATGAACTGGAGTCCAGCATTGCTGGAGCCGTAGCAGAGCTGCGCAAAAAAGATGCCATCCTTATGCAGCAGTGCCGCCTCTCCGCAATGGGGACTCTGGTCAACAGCATAGCCCACCGTTGGCGTCAACCCCTCAACAACATCGGATTGATTGTGCAGAGCCTGCAACTTGCCTTCAAGTCTAACGACCTTTCGGTTGAGGAACTTGATGCAGAAGTTGCCAATACCATGGAGATCCTGCAGCAGATTTCCGACACCATTGATGACTTTCGCAGTTTTTTCCACCACGAGGAGGAACCTTGTTCGTTCTCCGTCAACGATGCCGTTTTCCGTTCGATCAATTTTGTAGTGCCATCACTCAACAGCAAAGGCATCAAGATTGTCACTGACGCTCCGTCGGAGATAGTTGTGCTTGGCTACCCGAATAAGTACGCCCAGGCACTGCTTAATATCATTATAAATGCCATGGATGCAGTGGTTGGTTCGCAGGTGGACAAGCCTGTGATCAGGATCAGCATTTTTGAGGATAATGGCCGTTCGATTGTAACTATTGTCGATAATGGCGGAGGCATAGACGAGGATGTCCTGCCGAGGATATTTGATCCGTACTTCACTACCAAAGGGCATGGTAAAGGTGCCGGGATCGGCATGTACATGTCCAAGATGATTATAGAAAAAAATATGAATGGTTGTCTGTCGGTACGCAACATTGATGGTGGTGCCGAATTCAGAGTAGAAGTGTAGGGACAGTCACCGCTTTGCTGAATGATGTTGGGGAGGTGATGCAATCGCAACGACAGAGCGTGTGAGTGCGGGGTACTTGGTTGTGAATGGTAGAATGATGGAGAATCAGCCCCATGATTGAGATAAAAAACGAACACTCCAGGAGACTTCACCAGATTGCCGAGGAGAAAGCCCGGCTGGATGAGGATGCGGCCTTAAAAACATTAACGATTGACGACGCGCGCCTGATGTTCCATGAGCTGCGCGTGTACCAGGTCGAGCTGGAAATGCAGAACGAGGAGTTGCGCCGAACCCAGCACGAACTGGAGGTTTCCCGGTCCCGTTACTTCGACCTGTATAACCTTGCACCGGTGGGGTACCTGACGCTCAGTGAACAGGGGCTGGTCATGGATGTCAACCTTGCTGCCACCGGCATGATGTGCACCGAACGGAATGAAATACTTAAAAAGCCGATATCAAACTTCATCTATCCCGAAGATCAGGACCTCTATGACCTCCACCGCAAAAAACTCTTTGAAGTCGATGGAGTGCAGGCTTGGGAAATGCGCCTGGTGCGTTGCGACGGCTCATCTTTCTGGGCACGCCTGCAGGCCGCGCCGGCAGACAACAATGAGTACTGGATCACTTTAATCGATATCAGCAAACGCAAACTGGCAGAAGAAGAGCTTCAGGCAGGAGAAGAAAGATTCAAGACCGTTGTTATGGTGGCCAACGACGGTATTATTCTTCAAGAGCAGAGTGGTGAAATTACCGTCTGGAATCATACAGCGGAAAGAGTCTTCGGTATCAGTGCCGATGAGGCGTACACTCTTACCTCCACCAACCATGACTGGAGGATGTACCGCGAGGACGGTACGCCCCTGCCTGGCAATGAGCACCCCTCCATGCTGACGCTGGCATCCGGAGAGCCCTCTTTGAACAACGTTATAAAGGTTGAGCGTGGTGACGGCAATTTTTCATGGATTAATGTTAATACCAGTCCGATCTTCAAAGATGGCGGACTGCGCTCCACTTCAGTAGTCATAACATTTTCAGATATCACCGAGAGCAGGCAGGTCGGAAGAGTTATGGAGGCCCGCCTGAGGATAAGCGACTATGCTTTTACGCATTCGCTTGATGAGCTGCTGACAAAGATTCTGGACGAGGCAGAGGCCATTACGAGCAGCCAGATCGGTTTTTTTCATTTTGTCGATAAGGACCAGGCAACACTATCACTGCAGGCATGGTCGAGCAATACCGTCTCAAGTATCTGTTCTGAAACGGCTGTTCGCCGGCACTACCCCCTTGATAGTGCCGGGGTCTGGGCCGACTCTATCCGCGAGAGGAAACCGCTGATTCATAATGATTACGAATCACTGCCCAACCGCAAGGGATTGCCGCCTGGACATGCTCCCGTACAGCGGGAGCTGGTCGTGCCGATTATGCGCAACAGTCTGGTTGTCGCGGTGCTGGGGGTCGGCAATAAAAAAAGTGATTACACTGTTCAGGAAATGGAAACCATCCAGCATCTGGCTAACATGGCTTGGGACATTGTCAATGATAAGCGTACCGAAGATGCCTTGCGGGTGAGCAGGGAACAGTTCAAAGCCTATATCGATAACTCCTTCGATGTTATTTTTGTGTTGGATGGAGAAGGAAAATTCCGCTTTGTCTCCCGCGCATGGGAGCGCCATTTCGGTTATTCGTTTAAAGACCTGCTCGGTAAAAAATTTGATTTTATCGTGCATCCCGACGATGTTCAGCCCTGTATTGATTATATTGCGCAAATATTGAGTGACGGTCACGGCAAGACAAGTCCGGCGTACCGGGTCAAGCGCAGCGACGGTTCCTGGCGCTGGTTTATTGCCAATGTTTCACGATATTTAGATGTTAATAAAAAGTGGCAGCTTATCGGCGTCGCCCATGACATCACAGAACGAAAGAACACCGAGCTGGAGTTGCAGCAGGCCAAGGAAACTGCCGAAGCCGCCAATCGTGCCAAATCAGATTTTCTCTCTACCATGAGTCATGAGATCCGCACACCGCTGAGCGCCATGCTGGGAAATGTCGAACTACTGGAAGGGTCACCGCTTACGCCGCCGCAGCAGGAATATCTGAGTGATTGCAAGTTTGCCGCCCAGATTCTCCTGGACGTAATCAACGATGTTTTGGACTTTTCTAAAATTGAGGCCGGAAAGCTGGTGTTAGCCAACGAAGTGTTCTCTGTTGCTTCAATGTCCAGGCAACTGGTGAAGATGTACTCAGCCGCAGCCCGACAAAAGGGGCTTGAGCTGTCTGTCTCCCTGGATATGGATCTGCCGGAATACATCAGTGGTGATCAGCAGCGCATTAGCCAGATTATTGCCAACCTGCTCAGTAATGCCATGAAATTCACTCACCATGGCAGTATCTGCCTGAAAATATCCCGTGAACAGTCACGTTCCGCTGTCAGCCACGGGGAAGCCGTTCTGCATATTACTGTCAAAGACACCGGAATTGGCATAGCTCCCGACAAACAGGGCCATATCTTCGAAAGCTTTACCCAAGTTGAAAACTTCTCGACGCGTAACGTAACCGGTACAGGGCTGGGGTTGCCCATCTGCCGGCGTCTGCTGGTATTGATGGACGGTAGCATTAACGTTTCAAGCGTGTCGGGTAAGGGGTCAACTTTTACGGTAGTGCTGCCGGTAACCCTAGCTCAACCGCAGCCGCAGGGTGAAGCCCAGACACACTCCCAGCAGTTTCAGGTCCCTCCACGAAATATTCTGCTTGCAGATGACGACGATCGCGGCAGGTCCGTCGCGCAGAAACTGCTGCAGCGCAGGGGGTACAAGGTGACAGCGGTAGGAAACGGTACCGAGCTGCTTGAAGAGTTGCAGAAGGGGACATTCGAGATTGTCCTGACGGACATATCCATGCCGGATATGGAGGGTACACAGGTTGCGCGTATCATCCGGTCCGGAAAGAGGGACGGCATTGATGCAAAAATTCCGATTATCGCCATGACAGCTCACGCTTTTTCTGACGATCGTGAGCGTTTTATTGCTGCCGGTATCAATGGTTATATTGCCAAGCCGGTTAATCTTGAGGAATTGTTCAGGCAGATTGAGGAGTTGTGTCGTGAATCTTCAGAAGTGGGAAAGGGGAAGGATGATGATGGTGGAATAAACTAATGATATCTGGAGGGAGAGGCCAGTACACCAAGCCATTTATCGCCCGATCGACTTCAGCCGTTTACTGATTGTCTGGCGTGTGACCCCCAATATTGACGCTGCAGCAGCAAAGTTGCCATCAGAAGCTTTCATTGCCTCGCCAATCAGGTGATCTTCAATTTCTCGAAAGGTCGGCAGTCTGCCAAAGAGTGAGTATATCCCGTCAGTTTCAGCAACTGGAGTTGTTACTGGGACAGGTGACTGCGGCGGTGACGCAGGAGGAATGCCCGGAAAGTATTCCAGGGACATCTCGCCTTCGTCATGTCTGGCTAATGCATCACTAACCCTGGCTTGCAGCTCTCTGATATTTCCGGGGAAGGCATATTCGGACAGTGCCGCTTTCAATTTTGCTGAGACTGCCGGTACGCTTTTGCCAAAGTGTCGCGCGGACTCCTCCATAAAGGTGCCAAGGAGCAGAGGGATGTCCTCGGGGCGCTCGCGGAGTGCAGGGATATGGATTTGATGAGTACAGAGCCGAAAATAGAGGTCGCGGCGGAAACGCCCTTCCTTGATCCGAGCTGTCAGATCCACGTTGGTTGCCAGAATAATCCTTGCTGAACTGGTTTTGACCAGATCCGACCCCACCGGATAATACTCGCGCTCCTGCAGAAGCCGCAGCAGCTTTACCTGCGAGAGTTCGTTCAAGTCACCGATTTCATCGAGGAAAAGCGTCCCCATGCCGGCCTTGCAGACCAGCCCGTCACGCACCTGATCCGCTCCGGTAAAGGCACCTTTCTTGTGCCCAAAGAGTGTGTCGGAAAACATGGCATCGTCAAGGCCGGCGACATTGATGCTCACAAACTGACCCCTCACGCCGCTGATCCTGTGGATTGCCTGAGCGAAGAGCTCTTTGCCGACACCCGTTTCGCCGGAAATAAGGACCGGCTGCGGTGAACGGGCAACAACTTCGGTGTACTGAAAGATTGAACGCATCTTCCTGCTGATGGTCTTTATTTCGGCAAACGCCTCAGCATGTTCCAGGCGGTCACTCAGCAGATATTCTTTCAACGACGATACTTCCTGTTGAGGGTCATTGAATTCCAGCGCCTTCTTTACCGCCTCAACCAGGCGTTCCGGTTCGGTCGGCATCACAAGGTAATCAAAGGCCCCGGACTTCATGCAGCTGACGGCAGTTTCTACATCGGCGGGTGCATTTTCCACTATAACCTGCACATGCGGATAGTCTCTGCGTAGGAGTGCCAGAAGATCTGTGCCGTCAAAATCAGGGGTAAGATTGAGAACTATCAGGGAGATGGCATTCTGTTCGAGAAGGGGTGTCACGTTCTTGCTGTCTGAAAGGATAATTTCGTTGCCGATTCCGGCATCAAGGAGCAGCGACCTCGTAGATCCCAGTGCTTCATGGTCATCATTAACCAGTAACACCGCGCGTTGTCCAACAGGTGGTGTCTCCATCAACAAATCCCCTTTGTTTGCCGTTAAGTACAAGATCAAATGTTCCGAGTACTTCTCTTTGTAGCGCACTCTTCCGCTTTGTCAAGCAGCCCAGTGTGCAGCAATTTATATGAGCGCCAGGGCTCTGATGTTAACAGCGGCAAGAAACTTTACATTCTCAGGAAATCGTTTTTTCAGTGCCTTTGCCCGGCTGTTTACCCTTTTCAGGGTTTCAATATAACATTTTATCCGAAAGTGCACCCTGTTGTGTAATTGAGTAACTATCAGTTATTGTTGTAGTATTTGTTGTTGGCTGGCTGGCATGGTCTGTGATAACTACCAAATGAGCGACAAGCCATCCAGGCAGAGGTAATGCAAATAATGCGCTTATCCTGTCCAATTCATATTGTGCCGGATATATACCGGATGATTTGTTGGTGACTTGATGCTGTCATGGGCTGGTATATGAAGAACATACCGTAGAGGATAAACCATGCCAATTGCCATTTCCGTTGCCGCAATTACAGCTGCAGTAATATTTACACTGTTTTTCACATTTCGGAAGGAGACGGATTCTTCTCATATTCCCCTCTCGATTGCCGTCTTGCTGACTGCGGCACTTGAGCTTTTTGATTTGCTGGCGTTTTACAATCCGGAGCAGATCTATCTCTGGAAGAAGTTCTCTCTCACTGCAGAAGCCCTCCTTGTCCCGGCCTGGCTTTGGTTTTCACTGTCATATGCAAGGCAGGAGGGTGAACCACGTAAAATATCGCTGACCTTGCGCTTCCTGCTCGCAGCTTCGCCGTTTCTTGCAGGCGCGACGCTGCTTTTGCCCACCGGTTTCTTTTTGTATTCACCTGATTTTACGACTGAAAAAATACTTTTTCTAAGCAATTACGGGTTCTGTTTCTATCTCCTGTTGCTCGTCTATCTGGTTATCGCTCTGGTAAATCTGGAATTCACCTTTATTCACGCTACACACTCATCGCGCTGGAAGATAAAGTTCGAGTTGCTTGGCGCCGGGGCCTTTCTGGCGGTTTTGGCCATATACTACAGTCAGGGTCTGCTTTTTCGTACGATCAATATGCAGCTGTTTCCAACACGCTCAGTAGTGCTGCTGGTTTCCCTGGCAATGATCGCCTATTCACGCCTGAAGCGTGGCAGTGGCGTAAAAGTGTACGTTTCACAGCAGATGGCATGCAAGTCAGCGGTGCTTCTTGCTGTAGGTCTGTACATCATAGGCTTCGGCCTGGTCGGGGAAGGGATGAAATACTTCGGCGACGGCTTTCAGCGAGCCATGATTCTGGCAACTGTATTCCTGGCCGGTCTTGGCCTGTTTGTGATCCTCCTTTCAGAAACGGTAAAGCGCAAGGTCAAAGTTTTCATTCATAAAAATTTCTATCACAACAAATATGACTACCGGAACCAGTGGCTTCAATTTACGGAGCATCTTTCATCATCGCAAACGAGTGAGGAATTGTTGCGGTCAATAGTTTCAGAGTTTTGTGACACCTTTGGTATGGGAACCGGAGCACTTTTTATCCTCAACCAGGAGCGTGATACCTATCAACAAACAATCGGCATTGCAATGGATGCCGAAGACATTACTTTTGGCGCCAATGATCCTGCCATTGAATCTCTGGTCGGGAGCCGATGGATTGTTGATCTGCGTGATAATATTTCAGTGACTGAAAACGACCGCAACAGGGATTTCTTCAAGGAAAAGGATGCCTGTTTCATTATTCCGCTTTTCATGAACGAGATTGTAGATGGTTTCATAATATTAGGGAGACCGCTTAATGCCAATGAACTCTATGGCTGTGAAGATTTTGATCTGATGCGGACACTCGCCAAACAGGCGTCATCGGCCCTGATGAACCTGCGCCTGTCGGATCAGTTGGCCTGCTCACGTGAGTTGGCGGCAATCGGCAAAGTTTCCACCTTTGTTATGCACGATCTGAAAAATCTTGTTTCGGCCGTGTCTCTTCTGCTTGAAAACGCACAGGAACATATTGCCGTACCTGCATTTCAGAGTGATCTGCTTATGTCTTTGGGGAATACCATTGTCAAAATGAGAACCATAATTTCACGTTTGAAGCACCTGCCGGAGAAAAGTTCGCTGCAACTCTCATCTGTTGATCTGCTGCAGCTGGCTCGTGACACTGCCGCGATGGTTAGCGGCAGAAAACTGGAGGTTACCGGTACGAGTGTTTTTGCAGATGTGGACAGGGAGGAGTTGCAGAAAGTAGCGCTTAACCTGATGCTCAATGCTGTTGAGGCCACAGATGGGAATGCAGCGGTTACGGTAGAAGTCGGTGACGATGAGGTACCATACTTCCGGGTAAAGGATGAGGGGTGCGGCATCTCTCCGGCATTTCTGCAACATGTCCTGTTTACGCCTTTTATAAGCACAAAGAAGGCAGGATTGGGGATAGGGCTTTATCAAAGCAAGCAGATTGTAGAAGCACACGGCGGCAAAATAGAAGTTGCAAGCACGCTTGATCAGGGAACTGTATTCACGGTCTGGCTGCCAAAAACGCAGACTGTCACATAACAAAGAAGGCGCCCATGGAAAAGCTTATCATAGTTGAGGACAACGACGAAATACGCGGTCAGCTGCGCTGGGGGCTTGCCGGTGAGTACGAGGTGCTGGTAGCGGGCAACCGTCTGGAAGCGCTCTCGTTATTCAAAAAGCATCTACCGAAGGTAGTTACGCTCGACCTCGGTTTGCCACCTGACGAAAATGGGTGTGAAGAAGGTTTTCGCTGTCTCGATGAGGTTCTGCGCCAGGCACCTGCCACAAAGGTAATCATGATTACCGGCAATGAAGATAGCGAAAATGCATTAAGGGCCGTGCAGAATGGAGCCTACGACTATTACCGTAAGCCGCTCAACTTGTCGGAGTTGAAGGTTATCTTGGCAAGAGCTTTTCACCTGGCCGCAATCGAGAAAGAAAATATGCGCTTGCAGCTCAGTTTGGATCAGCACCACCTCACTCCTGGCGGAATCATTGGCCAATCGCCGCAGATGCTGGATGTTTTTTCGTCTATTCGCAAGGTCGCTTCATCGGATGTGGCTGTCCTTATTACGGGTGAAAGCGGCACCGGCAAGGAGCTGGTTGCCAGGGCAATCCGGGAGCTCAGTCCAAGAAAATCCGGCGCCTTCATCGCCATTAATTGCGGGGCGATCCCGGAAAATCTGCTTGAGTCTGAACTGTTTGGCTACGAAAAGGGAGCTTTCAGCGGTGCTAACTCTCGTGTTCAAGGGAAAGTGGAATATGCCAATAAAGGCACTCTCTTCCTCGATGAAATAGGTGACTTGCCTCTCAATCTCCAGGTTAAGCTGCTTCGTTTCCTGCAGGAAAAAAACATCCAACGGGTAGGGGGGCGAGAGGACATCTCAGTAGATGCCCGAATCATAGCTGCTACCAACAGGGATATTATTAAAGAAACTGAAACAGGGGCATTTCGTGAAGACCTGTATTACCGGATTTCAGTCATACATATAAACCTCCCGCCGCTTAGAGAACGCGGCGGCGACATCATGCTGCTGGCAAATTTCTTTCTGCGCAGGTTTTGTAACGAACTTAAGAAAAAAACGAGGCGTTTCAGTGCCGCTTCCGTAAAGCTGCTTGAATCGTATGATTGGCCGGGAAATGTTCGCGAATTGGAAAACAGAGTGCAGCGGGCTGTCATAATGTCTGACGAGCCGGTCATTGAGCCGGAATCGCTTGACTTTTCACTTAAGACAGTCAAAGAGGGCATTCATTCTTTTACAAATCTGACCCTGAAAGATGCACGTGAAATGATCGAACGTGAAATGGTTGTTACCGCCATAGAAAACCAGAACAGCAACATGGCCCGGGCCGCAGAGGCGCTGGGTATCAGCAGACCGACTCTTTATGATCTGGTAAAGAAGTACGACATTTGCAGGCCGGCAGAGTAAAAAACGGAAACGATTCATCGGCCGTGTGCCGTTACCGCCCGGAAGTACGCTTTAACCTCAAGTCATTACCCGTTTCTACGGAATGCAGCGTACAATGTGCGGGCCGAGAAAGTTCGTCAGCAGCAGTGGCATGTGCTGCCACGTCTGAATCGCCAGGCGGTACTTCGGGTTGCTGGGGCTGACTTCCGGCATTGCCGCTCCGTTACGCAGCAGATACTGCCAGTATAGTGGTATCGGTTTGGCCCCCCACTGTTTTTTGAAACAGTAGGTGCCTTCGCCAGGGGTAGAGCGTCCGAAGTCGAATCTGGTGGCTTTTTTATAGATAGCGAATCTGATTGCCTCCCAGTACAGGAGGTTGTTTGGACAGAATTCCCGGGCATCTCTGATCGATGATGCCCACGGAACTTCAAGCGTATCCCTGTGCCAAGTCAGCAGGGCGGCTGCAACTGTCTTTTTATCCTGTTTCACTATGATAATCTCTGTCGAATAGGGAAATTCTTCAAGTGTGTTTTTAAAGAAGTTTTTATCGTATACCGGTGTCCCCAGATCCCGCATATTCCGGGAAAATACCTCATAAAAACCATCCAGAAGATTCATATGGCCGGAAATGGCGCGCAAGCCGTTTTTCTCCGCCTTGCGCACTTGGTTGCGCACCTTTGAATCCAGGCTCTTCCACTGATCTTCTTCACTTTTTTGCAGCTCAAGAATCATGCTTACCTTGTGCTGTTTCGTCTCTTTAACGTCAGCGCACTTTTTTAGGTGTCGCAGCTCTATGTGGGCTGCTCCAGTTCCCTCAAGCATTTTCATGGATGAGTCCAGTAACATTTTCTCGGTACTTTCTTCGTTGCACAGCAGTCCGCCATAATTGAAAAACGGAAGTGACACAAGAAAATTACCGAACAAAGAGCTCTTCATGTGAACATATGGCAAAACACCACAGATCTCGTCTCGACTGTTTTTGGCGATCAGGTACATGGTCCTGTGTCCGAAACTGTTTTCTATTACTTTACGCCATCCATACTGATGATAATTGGTGCTGTCCTTATGAGATGCGACATAAGCATCCCAAGCCGCTCCTTCTTCATTGTAAAGCTGAACAGTTGTTCCCATAATTTATGCCTCCCATGCCGATAGATATTGCTTGAGAAGAAAGCATTCCCGGTAAATATGGATGCTGTTTCTTACTCACGTTGCGTGCCACAATTGAAAACTAAATAATTACAGTGTCTTGCGCCTTTTGGCTGTGGCGGCTAGGTGTTAAACAGCAAGATGGTTTGAAGACGCTGAACGGTCCAAATGCCGCAATGAAGAGTGAGTCAGAGGAGTGTTAAAAATGTTCACGGTGTTACTTTATTTTGGTGGATGCGCTACCGGTAAGTGCCTTTGGGACATGTTCAATTATGGTCGGTTTTATTGATAGAACTGTCGATGTAATTTACATATTGCACAATCGAATGCGATTGTTTCATGGGAATGTTCTGGAGTTACAGAAGGTTATGTTGTGGCCTGGTAATTGCTATATCTGATCAGGAAAGGGTGGGTGGCATTATGGCCGAAAAAAGACAGTATCAGAGGATCAAGTGCGCCGAAAAATGTCTTTTGTTCTATGCCGATTCAAGATACAGCGGCGCGATTATGAATATTTCGATTTCCGGTGTCCTGGTTAAGCTGCATGACTTTACTCCAGCCAATGTTAAGGCCGGCGATACATGCAGTTTGATATTAAGTAACGAGCCGGCAACATCTTTTTGTCGGTACAAGGGGCGAGTCACCCGCATCAATTCCGCTGGTTTAGGTTTGGAAATCCTTGAACACGAATTCTGATATGGCGTTCAACGCCCAAGGTTATGACAACTGCCGTTAAAATATCCAGGCGTAAATTTTTAAGCATTGCTCTCGCAGCGGTCCCTGGTGCGACTTTTGCCCATGCCTTTGCGATGGAGCCGGAACAGCTTAAAGTCAACAAGCTTGCTTTGAAAGCATTCGGAGGACAGATCAGCATTATACACTTTACTGATCTCCATTATGACGGTGACACTTTTCTTACAGATGAAGTGACTGCGGAGTTTATGCGCCGGAAGCCTGCTTTTGCCTGTTTCACGGGGGATCTTATTGAAAAGCCGGAATATAAGGAGGGCGCTTTTACCTTCATAAAGTCGCTTGGATGTCCGGTATATGGAGTCCCCGGCAATCATGACCATTTGAGCGGCGTATCATCCGCAGATTATGAAGTGGCCTTTGCGGCTACTGGAGGCCGCTGGCTTGAGAACAGAAGTGCAGTCACAGCAGATGGACAGATTGAAATTGTCGGCATTAGCGGGATGTTGCCACCCGTCTTTGCCCCCCCGCAGGCCGCCCACCGGATTCTTCTGACTCATTATCCTGCAATTGTTGATGGACTTTATAACGATAAATTTACGGTGATTTTAGCCGGGCATTCTCATGGCGGACAGGTCAGGGCACCTCTTTTTGGGCCGCTCTATCTGCCTGATGGCGTCGGCAGGTATGATCGTGGCCGGTTTGAGACCACGGTAGGAGTCATGAATGTTAGTGCCGGCCTTGGAACCTCAATGCTGCCGATCCGTTTTAACTGTCCGCCGGAAATTACAATAGTCAGTTCAGTTTGAAATCCCTGCATGTTAAAAGTCACTCTTGTCAATGTTACAAGTTGAGCTACCGGTAAAAAAGGTAACGTTTCGAAACTTCCAGCTATAAGCAGGTATATCACGCCACAAACTTATATTGATACCACGCCTGATGAAATACCTTACCGCTGCTGATAGTACTGTTTTTTATAACTTCCCGAAAAAACTGGAGAAACAGAGGATTTTTTTTGGCACGCCTTGTGTAATACATATCCGGATATTTAAAATGGATCAGACGGGGAGGCTTGCATGACTATTCGCATGATTGGTGCAGAGGCACGCTTGGAGGGTGACTGGACACTGACAGGAGTTACCCGCAACATCGATTCACTGGCTCTTTCGTTACAGCTGCTGGAGTCGGGGTGTAAAAAAACCCTTATGATCGATTGTGGTCTGATGAAAGAGGCCGATATGTGCGGTCTGGAGCTTCTTAACGTGTGGATGCAGTGTGCCAGGTTTCGTGGTGTGGAGCCAACTCTGGTTAATGTGCCGGAAAGGCTGCGGAGCGCCATGCATGCATTGATGGGCTCTTGCAGTACAAAAACATATGCCGATTCGGCTCTGATCGCCGGTTAATCAAGGGGGCGGTATGTTCAGATACAGAGAAATAATATTCATTGCGCTGTTCATTACGGTCTGCACTCCGCCGGATGTTCGGGCCTTCACCCGGGATATGGACGACATTCTTGCGCAACAGGTGCACGAAGATGGGCAGAGGTCCAAGGCCCTCCTGAATCTGAGAGACGCACTGAGCGACACTGAACTGTCGGTGCAGCTGCTCCGTGATCATTCCCGCATTCACGCGATACTCCTGAACTCGGGGCTGCGTCTGGAGCTGCTGCAGCACCCACTATTCATGCGGCAGATGCTGCGGACAAGAGAGCTGCGCCAGGAGTTGCTTCAGAATGAGCAGATGATGCGCGAGATGCTCAGGGATCGGGATATCCGTTGCGAGTTGGAGCGTAACTGCGAAATGATGGCAGAAATTGAGAAGGTCGAAACGTATCGGCAAGAATATATGGAACAGGAAGCTGAGCTTCTGAATGAGTTACTTATGGATACTCCCGGATCCGGGGCGCTTTCCAGACTTCCTGCCCATGCCCATGAACAAGATATGAACTCTTGAGATCTTGACTGATAATATTCTTTAGGGAGAATAGGGATGGACCTTCAGACAAATTTACAGATAGCTCCGTATCCTACCGGCACGATAGAGCCGGATGAACTGGTGCTTATCAGCCAACAGCCTGGTGGTTTTTATATGGAGTCGGCATGAATAGGGTCGGCAGTACGCCAGCCTACTTTAAGCACCTCATTCCGATTTCCGCACAACAGTGGCAACTGCTCGTGTTGGAAGCGGTCTCTCGCCAGATCTGTGAACGGAAGCTCCCTCAGATAATCTTTTACCGCCAACTTGCCTTGTCTCTCAACAAGGCTCACTCGTTCGCTGTCCCGACGGTTTCTGCGGCGCAGCTGAATCTCTTTGCCATTCTGCAGGCAGTTTGTCGCTACATGATAGATGTCCTCGCTGAAAATGAACTGATTGGTGCTCTTGAACGGGCGATGCAGCGCGCCGGGTATGATCCCGCCGGTGACGAAGTCACACAGGCAGCGGCGAGTTTTGTGGCGTTGTTCCCGCCTGCCGAAGGACAGTCCGCCCCGGCCACTTGAGGCTCAGGGTTTCCAGGCGCTGGACAATGTTTATAGTTCCGGAATGACTGTAATGGTAATGGAGGCGGGTATGCCCATTCGTTTTGAAGGAACGGAGGTCCATCTGGAGGGTGACTGGACGGTTTCCGCAGTGGAAGAGAATATGGATTCATTGATGCTCTCCCTGGAACGAATGGAGGCTGGTGGCTCTAAGCTGCTCTGCATTGATTGCGGACAGATTGGTAAAGCCGATACGTGCGGTCTGCAGCTTCTTTCTGTCTGGCTGCTCTGCGCCAGGCTACGGGGTGTTGAGCCAAAGCTGGTAAATATGACTGCCAATATGCGTCGATCTATCCGGAAGTCCGGCCTCAACAGTTTCACAGCTTCTGACGTATCAAAAGGCTGACGTCAGGATTAATCAGGAGGTGCCGAATATGCGTAATAGATATTATCAGCCGCTTACTACAGCGGTGCTTGGCGTGTGCTCGATTATTGCAGCTGTCACAGCGGGCGGGTTGGCCGGGGTTGAGGCGGGAGCGAACGCCGGTGTCTGGAAGAAGGCAGTAAAGAGTCTGGATGTATTCGACATTATAAATGAACAGCGGGTGAGGTTTGTTGCTGCGCACGGGGTCGCCGATCCGGCAGCGCTTGTCGCCTCAGTCCGGCATAGTCCAATGGCAAACCTGCTGATCAGTGTTGCTATCGAAGAAAGTCGTGGCGATCCTGTCGCGGTGGGTTCGGCAGGTGAACAGGGTGCCTGGCAGGTGAAAGCCTCCAACTGGGGGGCGGTGCCGAAAGATCTGCATGGTCAGGCCGGTCAGGCCGAAAGAATCATCTCTGCTCTCTTGGTTAGCTGCAACGGGAACAAGGTAAAGGCACTGGCCTGGTATAACGGCGGGACAACACCACCGGGCAGAAGCTACCATTATGCGGAAAGAATCCTTAAGCGGGAAGGTCGTCTGTACGTTGCAGTTAATTATCTCCCGCCGAAAGCCTATAGATCCAGGCAAATCCTGCCAGGACTTACTGGAAAACCCTGGCTTATGTAGTCTGTCTGCATCTGGTCTTCTCGGCGGTTCAGCGGTTGCATCCAGGTTAAACGTTGCTTTTTTCGGCGACAATACGCCCATCGCTGACTTCCAGAATCCTGTCGAAGTTTTCCACCATGCGGTGATCATGGGTGACAACCATGATGGCGGAATTGTTCTCCACGGCCAGTTTTTTCAAAAGATCCATGACGTTTCTGCCGTTTTCCGTATCGAGCGCCGCAGTCGGCTCATCGGCCAGAATCACCCTGGGGCGATTGGCCAGCGCGCGGGCAATTGCAACCCGCTGGGATTCCCCTCCGGAAAGGGCGTTGGGGTAATTGTTGATCCGGTGTCCCAGATTTAGTGCGTCCAGTAGCTCAATCGAGCGTTGCTTCGCCTCAAAACGCTTCAGGCCGTTGATTTCCAGCGCCACCATCACATTTTCCTGAGCGGTCAGAAACGGGATCAGATTGTGCGCCTGGAAGATGAAGCCCAGTTTTTCCCGGCGCATCCGCTTCAGGTCAATGCCCCCTTGCCATCCATCATCGGCAACAGTTGTGCCGTCGATGACGACTTTGCCAAGGGTCGGTTCATTGATCAGGCCGATGCAGGTCAGCAGGGTGGTCTTGCCCGAGCCAGAGGGGCCGAGGATGGCGACCAGTTCGCCCCGCTTGACCTTGAAATCTGCATTTTGCAGGGCGGTGACGGCGGTCTCGCCCTTCCCGTAGATCTTCGTCAGATTGTCCACTTCTACTGCATACACGCTAACCCCCCAATGCTTCGGCCGGTTCGACCTTGAGCGCTTTTCGAATCCCCACAAAACTGGAAATAGTACAAATTACCATGACGATGACAAACAGCGATTGCAGGTCGAAAGCCTCAAGGACGATCCGGCGGGGAAACTTCTCGTACGTAAGGAGGATCACGCCGTAGCCGATTCCGTAGGCCAGTATCCCCATCAGGAGTGACTGCTGCAGGATCATGCCGACGATAACCCGGTTCTGGGAGCCGATCAGTTTCAGGGTGGCAATGGTCCTGATCTTGTCGAGCGTTGACGTGTAGATGATCAGTGAAATGATGACCCCAGAGATGACCAGCAGTATGGCCTTGAAAAGTCCCAACTGCATCCTGGCCTTTTCAATCATGCCCTTGGAAAGGATGGTAGTCTGTTCGGCGTCGGATATGGCACGTAGGTAGTTCCAGCGCTCGATTCGCTCCTGCACCGCTTTCAGGTCGGCTCCTGCCTCCAGCCTCACCATTACCGTGTTGACCGTGTGGATGGATTCCGTGGCCGCAATGATGTTGTCCGCCAGAAAATCAGCCTGCTGTTGAGAAAACGTTGATATTGCGGCTGCCCCGACACCGATTCGGGCTCTCTCGTTCCTGATGGCGTGGTTGCTCTTTTTAAACTGGATATCCTGGGCGTCGGCAAGGCTCACGTATGCGGCCGGGTCGCCGCTGGAGGACACGATGTTTTCCGCGATGCCGACGACCGTGTACTCGTTTTGCCCCAGCCGGATTTTCTCCCCCATTCCGATCTTCATCGACTTGGCAACCACCATCTCGTAATGTTTCTGGCTGATGTTTCTGCCGGCAATGATGGAAGGGGGACCGCCGAAGCTGTTAAGCGCGTAGCCGATCAGGAAAAAACGGAAAGGTTTGCCATTGCGCTCGATCTGAATGGTTTGCAAGGCGAGCGGTGATACCGATGCAACACCCGGAACAGCTGCAATTCTGTATTTGATGTCTTCGGGGATGCGCGAACTTTCGGCAAAGGGACCGTTGGTGTCCTGCTGCACCACCCAGATGTCAGCCCTGTTGGCGTTCAGTATCGCCAGGGCATCGGCAATAAGTCCGCGGTAGATTCCCCCCATGCTGATAACGACTCCCAACAGCAGCCCCAACCCGATCGATGTCAGGATAAAACGGCCACGGTGGTAGCGTATGTCGCGGAGGGCGAGATTCATTGCGTCCGGACCTTCATGCCGTCCCGGAATTTAGCCATTTGCTGCGGAGGGGCAACAACAACCCGCTCCTTGCCGTCAAGGCCGCCAGTGATCTCGGTGAAGTCGCCACGATCCCTAATCCCTGCGGTTGCAGCCATGAATCGGAGTTTGCCGTTATCGGCTACCCATACGCCCTGTTTTTTGCCGCTGGTTACCAGCGCTGCGGATGGGATGGAAGGGGCCGATTTTCTGACTTCGGTAGTGATATAGACCTCCGCCTGTTCTCCCAGTCTGAAGTTTGCGCGAGGCTGCTTAAAGGCCACATCCACCTGCAGTTCTTCGGTAACGCGGTCACTCTGGTAGCCAAGTCGGGCAACTTGTCCGGCCAACTGTTCACCCGGTGAAGAACGAAGCATTATTAAGGCGCTCTTGCCGACAACCACCCCTTTCAGCTGTGATTCGTCAACGTTGGCAGCCACCCAGATCGTGTCAGGATCGGCCAGCGTAAATATTGTCTGGCCCGGAGTTGTCGTCGCTCCCTTTTCCAGGTTACGGGTGATAATGATTCCATCCATAGGGGCGAAGATGCGTGTGTCTGCCAACTTGCTACCGGCAAATCCAAGGCCGGCACGATTGGCCTCTTGTTCCATTCTTACCGCTTCAATCATCGCTGCGCTGCGGGCCACGTCCTCCCTGGCAACCTGATATGTGTTTTCATACTGCTCGGCTTCCTGCTTGGAAACCATGCCGCCATCAAGCAGGGATTTGAAACGTCTGGCATTGTCTTTTGCCAGAACCAGATTTGCACGGGCTTTCTGAAGATTAGCAATTTCCACTTTCAGGTTGGCTGCTGATTTATTGACTCCCGCTTCGGACAGCTTCTGCTGCTGGAGCAGGTCTTCGCTTTCCAGCGTGGCGAGCAGTTGGCCGCGTTTGACGTGATCCCCCTGGTCAACATGTAGTGCCACGATCCTTCCGGTGATTTTGCTGGAAACACCAACAACGACCTTGGCCTCGACGGTGCCATTGCCATAGACCTGGGCGGTCAGGTCGCGCTTTTGCACCGATACGACCTTCACCAGCGGTGGTGCGAGGAGCGTCATCTTGACGATGACAACCACGACCACTACGGCCAGGCCCCATATCAGATATTTTTTGTTTCGTACCAGCTTATTCCGCAAAGTCATGCTGCACTCCTTTATGGGTCAATTCTTTGGTCGGGCGGCGCTGCAACAGCATGAACAGTCCATCCCCCTGGCCTTTTCGAAAGCCTCTTTACCTTCGCGGATGGTCAGCCAGGAAATCAGGAGGGCTCCAATGGCATCCAGACTGCCGATGCCGGTCAGCTCATAGCCAACACTGGAAAGCATCAGTACCAGCGACAGATAGAGGCACGCTCGGGAACAGGCGGCGTCAGCAAGTATGGCTGGTGAGTTGAGTGCGTTGCCGACGCTGGTCTTCTGGCGGATCAAAAACCACATGAAGGATATCGAAAGCAGCGAAATCACGATACCCCACAAGGTTGTCTCTGGCTTGTGCTGCTGGTAGAGGTTCAGGCCCGCCGTTACCACGAGCCCGGCCGACAGGATGTAGAACGCCCCACCGGTAATCCTGAGCGCACGCTGCTCGAATTCGTCTCTGGATTCTCCCCCGTTTGCTCTGATTCTGCGCAGCATGTGCCAGACACCAATTGCGGAAATGACTTCGATGAAGGAATCCACACCGAAGCCGAACAGAGCCAGGGTCTCATCGGCGGCTCCGAACCAGACAGAGGTGCCGCCCTCGACAAGGTTGTAGAAAATAGTGAACAGCGCCAGGTAATTAGCGCGGGCGTAGAGTTTTTCTTTCATATCAGGAAATTACCTTTCAGAGGATCACATGGAACCAAATTTAGCCCACTATTGCCCTGGAAATAGTAAGCGGAAGGGGTGATCGAACTTAAACAATATACGCTTGAAGTATATATGACTAATTAATCATATATGCTCAGAGGCATGGAATGTCAAGACTGTAATTATTAGCGGTGTAGCTACATGCTCAGCATGGAGTAGGTAAAACGAAGTGCTTGGTGAGGATATCTATAAAATAGTTTAGTGGCGAGTTTTGCTGCTGATGGCAATCACCATGAATAATCATGGTCCTATTGCGATGATGCCTGAAGCCATCGATACGGTGTTCGCATAGCAGACCGGCATCAATCTGGTCCTGAACAAGTTCACGGGACAGAAACGACATCCCCTGGCCGTCAAGCGTCAACTGAATAATCATGTGAAGGTCATCAATAACTACATAACTTTTGAAATCTGACAGCTCCCTTCCTATCGCCCGCAGATTTCCTTCCAGCAGAATTCTGGAGCAGCACCCCTCTTTGCGGACGAATACGGTTTGTGCAAACAGAGCTTCAGGGTCGAAGTCATGGGGCGGTAGAGCCAGTGCAGGAGAGCTCGCAAAAATCATATCATCACCCGGCAGGGCAATAGTAGACAGGTCAGAAAAATCAAAACGTTCGCAATGCTCGATAACCGCTAGATCATACATACCATCTCGAAGCGCTTCTACGATCTTGCTCGGGGTGTCGAACATGAAGGAGAGGTCGGCCAGGTCATTATATCTCATCATGAATTCGCACATGATTGCTGGCAGGTGAACAATTCCGAAGGTGGGCGTGCAGATAAACGCAATGCTTTTGTTTTCCCGCATCGACTTGAGACCGGAGAGCAGTTCTCGTTCTATTTCAAGCAGCTTTTCGGCTTTTTCAAATACAATTTTGCCGGCACTGGTAAGCGAAAGCACCTGTCCGGAACGATCAAGAAGAGGGAAGCCATACTGTTCCTCGATAAACTTGATTCGACGGGAAATTGCCGGTTGGGTGACGCAGAGTGTCTCAGCAGCCTTCGAGATGCTCCCCGTATTTATAACTTCTACCAACGTCTTCAAATATAAAGATTCCATATATAAGGTTTTTCTCCTATTTCAATTTGTTATTTAATTATGACAAACATTGACTTTCTTTTTACAGGAAAACTGGCAAATATGCCAGCGGCTTCATAAACGATCTTTGTATATTCAAAAGCCTCCTTACCCAAAGTTCTGCACCGGAATATTCATATATTCCTCCTCCATGTGATGCCGGCGGTGGCCCCCGCCGGCCTTTTTAAGGCAGATTTTAAACACGATAATATCAATTACACCTTAGATAGAGATGACTTTACTCATGTTTTTTACTGAAACCCTTTTTGATAAAGCAACATTCGTTCTGTAAATTCGTCATCCCCTCTTTGGGGTTTGGTATCTGATTACATTGTGAGGTATGTCCGGCCTGTTTCCCAGTCCTCTGATATTTCCATCAACACTGCGCTGA
>Ga0123338_10001059_pt1 | contig 27084 bp, 29 predicted proteins | sample grotaG_FD_89793 | JGI IMG/M metagenome (GOLD analysis project Ga0123338, IMG submission 89793) | Glacier valley bacterial and archeal communities from Borup Fiord, Nunavut, Canada, to study Microbial Dark Matter (Phase II) -... | ecosystem: Environmental > Aquatic > Freshwater > Ice > Glacier ...
ACGTAGCGCACCGAACATGGTGGGTGCTACCGTCGGACCGTGCGTTGCGCCACGCTCCTCCTCCTGCTGTGCTTTGCCGCATGTAACGACGTGCGCGGCTACGAGGGCATGTGGAACGGAAAACGCGTCGGTGACACGCCCGTCTTGCGCGTCGGCATCGCGCAGGATGCGACCGCGACACTCTCGATCGACGGCATCGACACCCACGGCATGCGCGGCAAGCTCTCGGTCAGCGGCCTCGTCGGGAGTGCGGCGATCTCGTCGGTGCAAGGCGCCGAGGCCGACGTGCTCTCGGGCATCACGTTCAATGGTTCGCCCCAGCGCGTGTACCTCGCGTTCGCTAGCCTCCCGGATGGTGGCGGCGAAGCCCTCGTCGTCGTCGCGCTCTACGACCAGAATCGCGTCGAGATTCGCGTGCTCCGCGGTGGCTCTCAGCCGCTATACGCCATCTTCGCGTTGGCCCAGACCTGAGCCCGCGTTAAGCTTCGCGGTGCGTGAACTGTCCGCATTGCCAGACGCCACTCGCGGTGGATGCTCGGTTCTGTCCTGCATGCGGCAAGGCGGTACAGAACACCACGCCCGAGCCGAACGCCTCGGGTCCGATCCGCGCGCAGGTCGACATGATCGGGCGCGAGATCGTCGGCCGGTTCCGGATCCTCGCGAAGCTCGGCGAAGGCGGCATGGGCGCGGTGTATCGCGGCGAGCAGATCTCGCTCAAGCGCGCGGTCGCGATCAAGGTGCTGCGCCCCGAACTCTCGGCGAACCAGCAGCTGCTGCGCCGGTTCTCCGCCGAGGCCGAAGCCGTCGCGAAGCTCGATCATCCGAACACGGTCAAGGTCTATGACTTCGGCCAGGACACCGACGGCTCGCTGTTCATCGCGATGGAGCTGATCGAGGGCAAACCGCTGCGCAGCGTGCTTACCGAGAGCGGACCGTTGCCTCCGACCCGCGCGCTGCGGATCGCGCTGCAGATCGCCGCGTCGCTCGTCGATGCGCACGCGGCCTCGATCGTCCATCGCGATCTCAAGCCCGATAACGTGATGCTCGTAGACAAAGGCCGCCAGCACGACATCGTGCGCGTCCTCGATTTCGGCATCGCGAAGCTGCGCGATGACTCGCGCCAGACCCAGAACGCGATGACCCAGGCTGGCGACATGCTCGGTACGCCGCAGTACATGGCTCCCGAACAGATCAAGGGCGAGGGGATCGACGGGCGCACCGATGTCTACGCGCTAGGCTGCATGCTGTACGAGATGGTGACCGCGCGGTTGCCGTTCGAGGCGATGACGCTCATGGCGATGCTGTCGAAACATCTACTCGAGATGCCATTCCTGCCCTCGCAGCGTCGCGCGGATCTCGATCTATCGCCCGCGATCGATCACGTCGTGATGGCCGCGCTGCAGAAAGATCCGAACGCGCGGCCTCCGAGCATGGAGGTTTACGCCGAGATGCTCGCCGGCGTGCTCGCGCAGCTGCCGGCCGATACGGCGCCCTCGCAACCTGCGCCGACGTCGTCTCTCCGAAGCGCGGCGATGCCGATCGCGGTTGCGGTCACGCCTGCCACGGCGTTGCCAGCCCCGCACGTCACGCCCTACCCGCAGCAACCGCTGCCGCACGCGTATGTCGCTCCTACCGCCAAGAGCCGGCTCGCGCTCTACCTCGTGATCGGCGGTGTGCTGCTCGCAGGGGGTGGCATCGGCATCTGGGCAGCTGCGCGCAATTCACCGGCGCGCAAGCCCGATGATCATCGAGCGACGTTCGACCGGCCTGACGACAAAGAAATCGCGGACGACAAAGCGACAGACAACGAAGACAAAGAAGACAAAGAAGGTCAGAAGCCGGCGCCGCCCCGCAAGGATCCGTGGGAGTCCGAGAACGGGCCCGCACCGAACCTACCCGCGCCGGTCTCGGTCGACACGAAGGCGACGTCGATGCCGCGCGGTGCGCACCTCAACCCGCCGGCCGACTTCGCCAAGCTCGCCGACAACGCGCAGGCTCAGCAGTATCAGCACGCGTCAGGTATCAACATGACGCTCGGTCCGCTGATCGCTGGCACGAACGATCCGATGGAGCTCGCGAACGACTGGATCCAGCGCAACAACGCCGCCGGGCTAGCGCTCTCCTTCGTCAGCATCGGCGACAATCACGGCCATCCCTTGATCCTGTTCACCGGCGCGGTCAACGGCATCCCGTTCGTGCAGTACGCGACGCTGTACATCACGTCGCGCTATCGCATCGGCTACGTGCTCACCGCCCCTGTCGCGGCGAGCCAGGCCGAGATCCATCGCTTGCTCGAGAACGGAGTGACGCTGCCATGACGATCAAACTCACCGAATATGCACGCGGCGGTGGCTGCGCCGCGAAGCTTCGGCTCGGTCAGCTCTCGCAAGTGCTCGACACGCTCATCAAGCGCAACGCGGGCGCCGAGACGCGCGACATCGTCGTCGATCACGAATTCTCCGACGACGCGGCGGTCGTACATCACGCAGCGGGGCGCGACCTCGTGCTCACCGCCGACGTGATCGCGCCCCTCGTCGACGATCCAGAAGACTTCGGAGCGATCGCCGCGACGAACGCGATGTCGGATGTCTGGGCGATGGGTGGCGAGCCGCGGTTTGCACTCAACCTCGTGTTCTTCTCCGACGAGAGCCTGCCGATGGAGATCCTCGATCTCATCCTCGCCGGTGGTGCGGCCGCGTGCGCGCGAGCGGGCGTCGCGGTGGTCGGCGGTCATTCGGTGCGCGATCCGGAAGTGAAGTTCGGCCTGTCGGTCACGGGTGAGGTCGAGCCCGGCAAGCTGTGGTCGAACCGCACCGCGCGCCCCGGGCAGACGCTCGTGCTCACCAAAGCGCTCGGCACCGGCATCCTCGGCCAGGCGATCAAGAAGGGCGTCGCGACAAGCGATGCGACCGCCGCGGCCGTGCGCTCTATGACCACGCTCAATCAGAGCGCGTGTCGGATCGGGCACGCACACGGCGTCACCGCCGCGACAGATATCACCGGCTTCGGCCTGCTCAACCACCTTCGCAACATCGTGCGCGGCTCGAAGGTCGCCGCCACGATCGAGCTCGCCACGCTTCCCCAGCTCCCCGACGCGCTCTCGCACCTGCGCGCGAACCTGTGCCCCGCTGGTAGCAAAGCGAACCGCGCATTTGCCTCGGCCGAAACCGGCTGGGCGAACGGTTCGCCGCTGACCGCCGACCAAGGTGAGGGTGAGCTCGAGCTGCTCGCCTCGCTCGCGTGTGATGCCCAGACGAGCGGCGGCTTGTTGCTCTGTGTGCCGGCCGCGCGCGCCGCGGCATGTGTCGACGAGCTGCGCGCCGCGGGACTTCCCGCTGCAGCTGTCGGGTCGATCCGTGCGCCTGACGATCGGCAACCGATCGTTCTTGGTTGATCGACGGGTGACCAAACTCGGCCTGGCGCTCGTCCTCTTCGTCGCAACATGCGGCGATAACTACGAGCGGTGTGGACCGACGCGACGGTATTCGCGCTCGACGATGTCTACAGCTCCAACAACGGCTTCGTGTCGAACTCGCCGACGTCTCGGCCACCCGCCTTGACCGGCAGCTCAAGTTCAGCGTTCGGAGCGCTCGCGGCGCCAGTCGCCCGCGCTAGGATTACTCCGTGCGCACGTCGCTGGTCGCGGTCCTCCTAGTTGCTTGTACGCCGAAGGCCGTGTCGCCCGTGACGCCGCCGCCTGTCTCACCGGACGTGGTGACCGTCGTCCATCCGTGGGTAATCGAGAATCACATCATCGCGGGCAATTCCAACATGACCGAGGGCGATGCGATCTTGATGCACGGTCGCAAGATCGACGTCACGACGGGTTCGTATCGCTCGCCATTTCAAGGCGGCTGCGATAGCTCGACCACCGATCAGCGTACGCGCTCGTTCGAGGATGTCGCCGCGGAAGTCGATCTCGCCGGCGATCGCCGCACCACCGCGAAGAATTTCGGCATGACCACGACCGTCACCGAGTATCGGCTGGCGTGTACGTCGAGCACGCGGACGCCACCGCTCGTGCTGTTTGTCGCCGGGAAGCGCGCGATGACGTGCTTCTCGGGCATCTGCTACTTGCTGACTCCGGCCTAACCCGGCGGAGGCAGCAGCCGGAACAGCAGTGCATCTTGGTTCTGCGCGGCGACCGCGACCGTTGCTTTGAGATCGGCGAGCGCACGCACCGCGGTTTCGGCGAGCATCCGACCGTCGTCGCGACGGCGTGGTGCATCCGGAATCGTACCGACGTACTTCACGAACTCGTCGTATTTGTCGAGGAGCTTTTGCGCGTCGAACTCCTGCAGCATCGGCAGGAAGTGGACCGGGTTGACGATTACCCAATCACCCTTGCCGATCTCGAGCACGTTGCGATCGGCGTACGGCGTGGTGAGCTGCTCGTGCGGGATCGTGCCGAGGAAGCCTTCGTCGTCGGCCTGGAACTTGTGCGGCACGACCTCGACAAAGAACGCGAACATCTCGATGCCCTTGCGCAGGTTCGCGAGGTCATCTTCGTCGAGAGGCGGGAAGTTCTCCGGCATGCCGACGTGGAGCGCTGGCATCACGACGCGTTCGAGGATATCGATCGCGACGGGACCGGTAGCGCGACGCAGGCCGATGATCTGCGCGATCGCTTCGAACAGCCCGCGGTCGTTCGTTTGCTTCGCGATCGGCGCATCCTGATTCGCGCGGGCGAGCGCCTGCACGACCTGCTCGATGACCTGGACATTTTGCGGCCCGAGGCGTGTGGCGCTCTCCTTGAGCTCGGCCACGAGCTGGCTGACCGGCGCTTCGTTCCACAGCTTCGCGAGCTTCGCGAAGTCCATCGACATCCACTGCCCCAGCGGCACGGTGTGCAACCGGATGTAGTGCTGCGCGACGAATCGATCGAGCGACTTGCCCTGATCGCGCTCTTCCTGCTCGACGTGCTGCTGCCGGATTCGCTCGATCTCGGTGACCATCTTCTTGGTCGCGCCCGAGCCGGTGACCAGCAGCTGCTCCGCGAACATGAACGGGGCGATCTCGAGGAAGACCTTGGAGAAGCCGATCCGCCACGTGTGCGGATCATCGCCCATCAATAACCAGTGGCCGCCGTGGCGACGGCGGATGGTCTCGCCGATCCAGGCGCCGAACGAGAACCACACTTCCCAGTGGTCCTCGGACTTGAGATCGAGTGCGTCCTTGTCGCCGATCTGACCGAACAACCACGTATCGAACGTGATCAGCTCGAGCGATTGAGCGAGCGCTTGCGCGCCGACATCTCCCTCTACTTCGGCGAGGTGAGGAACCGTATCGCCATCGGGGTCGATCAGCTCCTCGACGATGATGTCGTTCTGGGTGCGAGCCTTCGAGCTAAACCGATACGCTCCCTCACGGAGCTCGGTCATCGCTTTTTCGAAGCGCTCCTTCGCCTGGGCTTCCGCCTCGGCAAGTTGCTTCGAGCTTTCGGACTGCGGCTTCTCGGATGACTTGTCGGATTCCGACACGGGCGGCACCATATACGAGTGGAACGGCTCCGGCGAGCGCTGCGCGGCGAGGATCGTGAGGCGCTGCCGATCGGTGAAGCGCTCCACCCCATCGCGCTCCTCGCGGTGCTGGTCCTACTCGTCAACGATTGGGTCCTCAAGCCACGCTTCCGCGGCAGCTTCGTGACCGGCAAGCTCTCCGATATCGCCGGGATGGTCTTCGCCCCGGTCGCGCTCTCGGCGGCGATCGGGCTGGTGCTGAGGCTCGCGCGCCGCGACCCCACTCTCACCCAGCGCCGCCTGGTGCTGTGCTGCGCCGCAACCGCGGTCGGATTCGCGATCGTGAAGCTCGTGCCTTCTATAGGCACCGTCGTCGCCCACGCGATCAGCGTCTTTGGGCCTCGGGCGGGCTTCTACCCGGACTGGACCGACGTGCTGTGCACGCCATTGGTGCTGGTTGCTTACTGGATGGGACGCGACGAGATGCGCCGGCTCAGGTCGACTTCGGATCCCACAGCGGTTCCGCCAGGCCGTCCTTGAGCACGCACCAGCGACCCCATACGAACAACGCATCGCTCAGGCGATTCAGGTACTGGATGTCGAATCTTGGATCCCCTGCCAGCCGGGTCGCGTCGGATGCAGCCAGGCCAACCACCAGCCGCTCGGCCCGCCGCGCCACGGTGCGCGCGAGGTGTGCGTACGCTGAGGGCCAACCGCCACCGGGAAGGACGAACGACTTTAGCGGCGGGAGCTCGTCGTTGACCGCGTCGATATCGCGCTCGAGACCGTCGACGTGGCGCTGCTCGATCCGCGGCAACTTCGAGCGAGTCTCGGCATCGCCGCACGCGAGCTCGGCGCCGAGGTTGAAGAGCTCGTTTTGCACGCGGCGCAGGATCGGGATCAAGAAGGCACTCGCGGCCGAACCGTGCAGCGCTTCGACCATCAAGCCCACCACCGCATTCAATTCGTCGACGGTGCCGTAACACTCGATCCGGATCGACGCCTTCGAGACCCGCTCGCCACCGATCAGCGAGGTCTCGCCCTGGTCGCCGCCCTTCGTGTAGACCTTGTCGATCCTCACGAGCGCGCCACCGGCAGTAGCGAGGGACGCCGCATGCCCTTCATCGCAACCGGATCGGCTGGCACCGACTCGCCCGACGCAAGCTCGAGCTCGAAGCCGGCATCCTTGATCATCTGGTGATCGCTCTCGAGCGTCGCGCCGCCCGTCGTGAGGTAACCCTGCGTGAAGATCGAGTTCGCAGGATACAGCGCCTGGATTTGGAGCTGGCGCAGCGTGAGCTCGCGACCACCCGCGACGCGCAGATCGGTGCGCGGATGGACGAACCGCATCATGCACAGCGAACGCAGCGCGAAGCCCGGCTCGACGAGCGGATAGCCCGCCAGCGGCGTGCCCGGGCGCGCATCGAGGAAGTTCACCGGCACCGAATCGACATCGAGATCGCGCAACGAGAAGGCGAGATCGAGCAAATCCTCCTCGGATTCACCCAGCCCGACGATGCCGCCGACACACGTATCCATGCCGGCCGCCTTCGCGAGCCGCACGGTCTCGACGCGATCGCGCCACGTGTGCGTCGACACGATCTTATCGAAGTGCTTCTCGCTGGTCTCGAGGTTGTGATTGAAGCGGTCGACGCCCGACTCCGCGAGCCGCTTCGCCTTGGCTTCGGTCAAGATCCCGAGCGAGGCACACAGCTCGATGTCCATCTCGGCTTTGATCTTGGTCGCGGCGTCGCAGATCGTATCGAGGTCGCGTTGGGAGGGGCCGCGGGTCGCGGTGACCATGCAGTAGCGCTTCGCCTTCGCCGCATGTGCGCGGCGCGCCGCATCGACGAGCTCGTCGACCGACTTCATCGGCGCTTCGCCGGACGGCGAGTTGTGCTTGGACGACTGCGAGCAGAAGCCGCAGTCTTCCGGGCATGCACCGATCTTCGCGTTCTCGAGCACGTGCAGCGACACCCGCATCCCCCAGTGGGCTCGGCGCACTCGGAAGGCGGCATCGAGAAGCGCGAGCATCTCGGTTGCGGGCGCATGCAGCACGGAGCGCGCCGCGTCGCGCGAGATCAACGTGCCTGCGAGCGCCTTGTCCGCGAGTGAGCTCCACATAGCGCGGACCCTACCCGAAAACCTGAGTGACCGCGACCACCGTATCAGTGGTCCAGCGCTCGCGTACGCACGAGCACATCAGCGTCGTCGTAAAGGGCTGTAAGCGAGCATCAGGACCCACGGTTACCAGCTTCAGCATCAGCTGTGTGCAATTCGGCGCCGGCGTCGCGTGCCGATTCTGGTGACTACTTCATCAGCTTGTTGATCGTCGAGCCCGTGGGATCGGCCTTCTTGCGATCCGCAGCGACGATCAGCAGCGTGCCCTTTGGGGTCGATATACCGGTCGTATCGCCAACCCATTTGAGACCGGTATCCTGCGCGGCCTTCGCCTCGTCCGCCGAAGTGAACGAGCACACCAGCACCTCGACGCTGTTGACCGTGCCGAGCTGACAATCCTTGCCGACGGGCGAGTCCTTCGCAGCCGCGAAGCCCGCAGGCGCGAGGCCTGCGCTCTTCCACGCGGCGAGCAGGTCCTCGCGTGGCCCGCCGGCAGCGCTACCGTCGCCCTTATCGCCGGCCTTACCGCCTTTACCGCACGCGGCGAGCGCGCAGATCAAGAGGACGCGCTTCATCAGTGCCTCCCGTGGCCACGGCCGCCACCGTGGACCTCGCCACCGACGCCCCCGCTGACTCCGATGCCCACGCCGATGTGGATCGAAGGTGGCGGCGGCGCGGCGATGTGGACATCGATGCCGCCCCCGAAAACCGTATCACCACCGACGACCACTGCACCGTGGCCACGCCCGCGCCCGTGACCTCGTTCCTCGACGTAAACGCCAGGCGTCTCGACGATCACACCCGGGGTGAGGAATTCGGCGCGAGCGCCGATCCAGCCGGAGGGTGCTTCGACCTCGACGACCGGGCGGGCGTACGCGAGCGGTCGGTACTGCGCGTTGATGCCGACATACGCGGGGCGCGCATCGATGAACACGTGCGGTGGTTCGCCGACGTAGAAGTACGCGTCACCGACGACCTTGAAGTCCGCATCGATCTCCGTCGGGGCTGGCTTGAAGTAGTGGAAGTGCGGACCTTCGAGGTAGCAGTACTCGACATCCGGATCGCCGCCGACGACCGCTTCGACATGGATCGGATGCGGACCTTTGTAGGCGTACTTCGGGCCATCGTATTTGTAGGCGACCGGATCGCCAACAAAGTACGCGTCGCCACTGTGGTCGCGGTACTCGAGCTTGTTCGCGATGTAGATGTGGACGTGCGGGCCTTCGATGTTGCAGATGCCGCCGCCCTCGTTCTTCGGGATCGGATGGATCCCGACAAACCGAACTTGCTTACCGAAGTGATGATGTTCGTCAGAAGCCAGCGCCACGGACGATGCCGCGAGCGCGAGCACGACCAGAACCGAGGTTCTTCGCATGAGCACTAGCAAGAACCCATGCGGCTGGCTGGTCAAGGTTCAGTGTGGGGCGATCTGCGCTTCGACGGGAAATGTCTGCACGATCTGATCGACGACGCCTGTGAGCTTGCCCTGCAAGGTCATTGGCTTGGAAGCATCGGCTTGATCGAGCGGCACTTCCACGACCACCGCAGCGCCCGCCGCCAGCTCCCGCTCGAGCGGCACCTCACCTGCCGACACGGTCATACCTGACGACGCGAACGTGTACTCGAGCTTGGTCAGGCGCATCGCGTGCGACGCGGGATTCGTGACCTGAACGAACACCACATCGTGGCGGGTGTCACTGCGATCGAGGCCGAGCACGCGCAGCTCCGTCGGTTGCGGTGGGTGACAGCCCAGGGCCGTGAAGATGAGGAGTCCGAGCGAGTACCGCATGACGATTCCGAAATGCCTATTGTGCGGGTTCCGTGCCAGCAGGCAAGAAAACGCAAGTGTGCGAGACCTCGAACAAGTTTCAGCGAGCTGACAAGAAACGTTCACGGTACCGAGGCAACGGTTGTCGTGCCTGCCGCGCCCGGCTCGTGACGGTTTCGTCTATTCTCGAACCGTGAAGATCGAGAAGGGATGCCGAGTCACGCTCAAGGTTGACCTCGCCGTGGATGGAGGGCAGCAGCTCGAGAAGAGCACGGTCGAGTACATCCAGGGCGGTGGCTCGATGCTGCTGGGCCTCGAGAACATCCTTGCGGGCCTCGAGAAGGGCGCGAAGCGCGAAGGCGTGCTCAAAGCGAAGGACGCTTTCGGCAACCCCGCGATGCACCCGATCAAGCAGATGAAGAAGTCAGACTTCCCCGCCGACGCGAAGCTAACGGTCGGCGAGAAGCTCGTCGCGGCCGCGAGCGACAAGTCGCACATGAACGTGATCCTCCAGATCGCGAAGGTCTCGGGCGATGACGTCGAAGTTCGCCTCGTCCATCCGCTCGCCGAAAAGGACCTCAAGTACTCCGTCGAGGTCGTGCAGGTTTCCGACCCTCGCCCGCCGCCGATGCCGACCGCGGCGCTCGATCTCGAAGAAGAGATCTGAATGCACGCTCGTCGGCTGTACGCCCATCGAAGTGCGTCTGCCGAGTGCCCCGAGAACACGTTGCCCGCCTTTCAACGCGCGCTCGAGCTCGGGTGTTCCGCGCTCGAGATGGATGTCCACGTCACGCGCGATGGCCACCTCCTCGTCGCGCACGACGATCTCGCGACCCGCACGACCGGCGCGGCCATGGCGTGGACCGCGATGGATCTCGCGACCGCGCAGCGCCTCGACGCGGGCTGGGGCTTTGTCGCTCCCGACGGCACGCGGCCGTTCGCGGGCAAGCAGATCTACGCGCCGACGTTTCGCGAGATCCTCGAGACGTTTCGCGATATCTACATCAACGTCGACATCAAAGGCGAGCGCGCCGTCGAGCTCGTGCTCGCGCTGGTCCGCGAGTTTCGCGCCGAACAGCGCGTCACGATCGCGAGCTTCGCGACCCGCACGCTGGTCGACGTGCGACGCAAGAAGTACACGGGCGAGACCAGCCTCGCCGCACGCGAAGTCGCCGCGCTATTCGCGCTCCCCGCGATCGCGTGGCGGCAGTTACCATGGACCGGTACCGCGGCGCAGGTGCCGACGCATCAAGGCCTGCTTCACTTCGATCGCGCGTCGTTCATCGCGAAGTGTCACAGCCTGGGGCTGCGCGTCGATTACTGGGTGATCGACGATGCGGCCGAAGCCGCGCGCCTGCTCGCGCTCGGCGCTGACGGCATCATGACGAACGATCCGGCGAAGCTCGTTGGTTTGTTTCGTTAGCGCTTTTAGGTAGCTCTGGAGCTCGTGCGCGTCGTCGGTGATCACATGAAGTCGCAGGACTCGACGATCTGCTTGCACGTCCACGTCCCGGCTGGCCCAGGCTGATTCGCGGGCGGAGAGCTGGATCCACAAGCTGCCCCCACAAACATCGCGACGACCGTCACTCGCATCCTGGCCGGCAACGTCAGGCGTTTTGGCCATGTTTCGCGGTGCTAGCCGTGAAACCAGCCAAGTGTTGGAAAACCAACACGCGGTTGGCAGCACCGTGCCGTTCGCTTCCACTTGCCAGCGACGGGTGGAAGGTGCAATTTCCAATCTTTCACCACGGACATGGAGTTCTCGCATGGCTCTCAAAAAAGGCGTCGACGTCAAGCCGGCGCAAGGCAAGCTCGGCATCCTGCTACCCGGTATGGGCGCGGTCGCGACCACGTTCATGGCGGGCGTGATGTCGATCCGCAGAGGGCTCGGCAAGCCGATCGGCTCGCTGACCCAGCTCGGCCACATTCGCCTCGGCAAGCGCACGGATGACAACTCGCCGGCGATCAAGGACTACGTCTCGCTCGCGAAGCTCGACGATATCGTGTTCGGTGGTTGGGACATCTTCAACGACAACGCGTACGAAGCGGCCGTCCGCGCCGGCGTGCTCGAGTCGAAGGATCTCGAGCCGATCAAGGAAGAGCTCTCGGCCGTGAAGCCGATGACCGCCGTGTTCGAGCAGGCGTACGTCAAGAAGATCACCGGCCCGAACGTCAAGAAGGGCACCTCGAAGATGGACCTTGCTGATCAGCTCATGGCTGACATCAAGAACTTCAAAGAGAAGAACGGCTGCGATCGTCTCGTCGCGGTCTGGTGCGGTTCGACCGAGGTCTATCGCAAGCCGACCGACGTCCACATGTCGCTCGAGAAGTTCGAAGCTGGCCTCAAGGCTTCGCACGACGACATCGCGCCGTCGCAGATCTACGCGTACGCGTGTCTGAGGATGGGCGTCCCCTACGCGAACGGCGCGCCGAACCTCTCGCTCGATACGCCCGCGCTCCTCGAGCTCGCGCGCAAGCACTCGATGCCGGTCACGGGCAAGGACTTCAAGACGGGGCAGACCCTCATGAAGACCATCCTCGCCCCCGGCTTCAAGGCCCGCATGCTCGGCCTCGAAGGTTGGTACTCGACGAACATCCTCGGTAACCGCGATGGCGAAGTCCTCGACGATCCCGAGTCGTTCAAGAGCAAAGAAGTCTCGAAGCTCGGCGTGATCGATTCGATCCTACAGCCGGACAAGTACCCCGACCTCTACGGCAACATCAGCCACGTCGTTCGCATCAACTACTACCCGCCGCGCGGCGATGCGAAGGAGGGCTGGGACGCCATCGATATCCGCGGGTGGTTGAACTACCCGATGCAGATCAAGGTGAACTTCCTCTGCCGCGACTCGATCCTCGCCGCGCCGATCGTCCTCGATCTCGCGCTGTTCATGGACTTCGCCTCGCGCGCCGGCATGAGTGGCGTGCAGGAGTGGCTGTCGTTCTACTGGAAGTCGCCGATGACCCCGGACGGCCTGTACCCGGAGCACGACCTGTTCATCCAGCTCATGAAGCTGAAGAACACGCTGCGCCACGTGAAGGGGGACGAGCTGATCACCCACCTCGGCGCCGAGTACTACGATTAACCATCGCAGCTGCTGGTGAATCGACGGCCCCGTAACCGGGGCCGTTTTCGTTCCGGCTTGCTTCAATCGGCTTCGAATCGCCTCGCGCGCTCGAGGCGCCGTTGCCCACCATCACTCCGGCACAGCTCGAGACCGTTCGGCTCACCGTGCGCTAGGTCGATGGCACAGCCGTGCCGGTTGGAACGGCCGTCACGTTCATCTACAGCCAGCGCTAACGCGGTTATGTTCTGCGGATGAGGCAAGCGTGGCTGTTGTGTGCGTTCCTGATCTCGTGCATGCACGAGAAGCTCGATGAGCAGAGCTTCTCCGACGCGTTGCAACTGATGTGCAATGCGCCGTCGACGGCCGACGCTGCCTACTGGAAGACCCACCTCCAGAATACGGAGGCGATCACGCTCTTCGAAGCACTCGCCAATCAGACGCCAGCCGGTCGTCAGGCGAAAATCACGGATGCGATCGCCAAGGCACACCTCGAGAGCTGTCCGCGGTTCGCTGACGCCGCGACGTTCGAGCACGTGCCCGTGGTGGCGGCGGCTCCGGGCGCACTCGAGCTCGAGCCGAAACCGCTGGTCGTGACCGCGACCAAAGCCGCGGTCGTGATCGATGGCAAGAACATCATCGCGTTGGCGAATGGCGCACCGTATCCCAAAGACCGAGAGGGGATGAATCTGCCGAAGGTACAGAGCTACCTCGCGAATCTCGGCACTCAAGCCACGAAGAATGGTGCTGCACTGCCACGCCTCGACCTCGCGATCGATCCAGAGCTCTCGTACGGCATCGTCATGAAACTGATCTCGTCGGCGAAGAAATCAGGCTGGCACCAATTTGGAGTCGTGATGATGGTCGCGGGCAAGCCGATGCTCGTCCCGATTGATCTCCCCGATTGGAAGCAGCTCGGCGTCGCCCACGCAGAAGATCTCCACATGATCGTCACGGTGACGCCCGACGAATTCGTTCTATGGTCGAGCAGCGGCGTCGAAGGCACGCAGCAAAAACCGATCGCGGCTGCGACGAAAGCCGCGACGATCGCGACCGCAGTTGGCGAGGTCGTCCGTCGCCACTGGCCGACAGAAACGCCGCGACCTGGCGGAACCGGGTCGATCATCGTGTTCGCTCCGAACGCCGTGCCGATGCAGCGGATTGCCGACGTACTTGCAGCCGTACGCAAGACCTCTGATGGCCACGACTTGTTTCCCGACGTAGAATTCGGAATGCTCTTCGAATAGCACCGAACAAGCTCGTCATCGCGCCGCGGCCCGCAGGGGGGCGCCACGGAGTCTAGTTCACGCCGCGACCGACGAACAGGTCGGCGGGGTTCACACCGAGCGACCGCATCGCCGCGTCCCACATCTCGCCGGGCGGCGTCTCGAACACGAGCTTCGGATCGGCGGCGGTGTGGAGCCACGCCCCGCCCGCCATTTCGCGGGCGAGCTGACCCGGTCCCCAGCCCGAGTAGCCGAGCAGCAAGCGAACGTTGCGCGGCGGTTGGTTCGCGATCGATCGCAAGCGATCGGGTGAGGTCGAGAGCGAGATCGTCGAGGTGATCTCGATCGTGCCACCGGTGTTCGCGACGGCGATGCCGATCGGCTCGTGCAGCACCCACCCGGTCGACGGCGAGACGGGACCGCCGGCCCACACGAGCGCGGCGTCGTCGCCATGCCAGTGCATCTCGAGCGACTGGAGGAGCTCGCTCGCTCTGATCGGCGAGGGGTGATTGATGACGAGGCCAAACGAGCCTTGCTCGCCGTGCTCGATCATCAAGACCACAGCACGAGAGAAGTTGGGATCCGCGAGTTGCGGCATCGCCAACAAGAGGCCGGGCGCCAAGTTGGCGGACTCCACAGGGATAGCTTTGCGCGAATCAGGAAGGCTGGCGAGCGAGGTCACCACCGGACGAGACCGGGGGCGTGGGCGCGGGAGCCGGTTCGTTCTTCGGCTCGAGGTTGTACTTGCTCGAGATCTTGCGGAAAACGTACGAACCAACGCTGAGACCGAAGCCGGTCACGATTGCCCTGACAAGGATCTTCATGGCGCTAGTTTAGCAATGATCGGGGCCGGGTCCACGATCGCGAGCATCGGCTCTGCATACATCTCCGCCCAAAGGCGCCGGGCGGCCTGCCGGAGGTCGTCATCCGTCTGGGACGCTAGCGGCAGCGCGAGGGCGGCCAGCCGGTCCCGGTCGAGGTGACCGTTCTGGGTCACCGGGCCGACGGACTTGATGCCGAGCTGGCGGCCGAGCCCTTCGACGATCACGACCCCGGCCCAGGCCTCGGGCGAGCCTCCGTGTTGCTCGTTGAACCCGAGGTTGAGCAGGTTCCACAGCGCGAGCTGCGGGGTCGCGGTGTCACTCGCGATCTGGCTCACATAGGCGGCGAGCTCGGCGCGACTGCGCCACACGAACGCGACGTGCGAGCCCTTGTTGTCGCCGATGTACGCGTGCAGTGCGGCGGGAAACCGCAGCGGTGTCTCGCGATCATTATCGTAACCGTGACGCGCTTCGTGGCGGCGCACGGTCGCGGTCACGACCTGCTCGATCGCGGCGCGGTTGCCATTGTAGGGCACGAGCTCGCGCTGGATCGCCTGCCCCGCCGCGCGCGCGAGCAAGCGCCCGACACCGCTTCGCATGAAGTTGTCGTCGCCGATGTAGAACTCGCCGTAGAGCACGCTCGGCGACAGCTTGTGATCGACGAACCACTCGACTTGATCGAGCAACACGACCGGATCGCCGAGCTCTTCGGTCTGCATGCCGAGTAGCGCGTGCGTGACGTTGAGCTTGTCGAGCCGGCGCAGCGAGAGCACGCGGCGGGGCTCGCCACCGGCGTGAACGTAGACGACATCTTCGACGCGAAAGGCGAGCACGGCACCGTGCGCGGCGCCGAGGTCGGTCAACACGCTCGCCTCGAGGTGATACCCGAGCCCGATCGACGCGAACGCGTCAGACACGTGTTGCGCCGAGGCGCGCAGGTTCTGCTCGGCGTCTTTGTAGCCGTGCCAGTGCGCGGGCGCATCGGCAAACGCATCCATCGCATCGATCAGCTCGTGCCACGCGAACCTGAGCCCGCCGCCCTGCGCGCGGATCACGCTCGAGTCGCGGAGTGCCGCCACGTGGGCCGCGCGCGTGGTGTTCGCGCTGTGCCGATCCGCATCGGTATCGATCACGAGTTGAGGCAGATCCTCGACGAGCAACTGCTCGATCGCGGGCTCGTAGGTCGGCACGCCACCGATCGCGAACGCGCCCCACGGCATCGGATGTTCACCGCGACCGCGATGATGCGGCGCGCGCAGTGCGAAGAACGTCCAGACGAGCAGCGCGGTGAACATCGCGATGCCACACGCCGCGAGGATCGTCGCGATCGGCGCGGGCGCACGATCGACGTGCAGCTGCGCGTACGCATCGGTGACGTCGTCTGGCTTCGTCGCATCGACGTCGTAGTTGCCCGCGAGCGACAGCGCCGCGACGCGCAGGACGTGCCGCATCGCATCCGGATCGACACTCGTGACCATCGCGTTCGAGACCAGCGCCGCGTCGATCAAGGCGCGCTCGAGTTGGCGACGCGCCGACCGGCGGACGACCCACTCGGTGTGCAGCAGGGCCTCGCGCGCCGCATCATCGTCGCCCGCCTCGACTCCCGTCGCGAGCGCGGCGAGCACATGGCGGCGAATCACCTGCTAGCGACACCACGGCCGTGGCGCCGGTTTCACTTATTCGGTCAGCGCGCCGTACAGATGTGGGCGGCGGTCGCGAAAGAAACCCATCGAGGCGCGCACCCGGCGCAGCGCGGAGAGATCGAGCTCCGCGATCGCGATGCCCGGCTCGTGGCGCGACAGCTCGGCGAGCTTGTCGCCGCGGGCGTCGCAGATGAAGGAGCTGCCGTAGAACTCCATGCCGGCCTCGTTGCCGATCCGGTTCGACGCGACGACACCGACGCTGTTCGCCACCGCGTGGCCGACCATCACGCGCTGCCACGAATCGCGGCTATCGAAGTCGGGCTCCTCGGGCTCGCTGCCGATCGCGGTGGGATAAAACAGGACATCGGCGCCAGCGAGCGTCATCGCGCGGGCCGCTTCTGGAAACCATTGGTCCCAGCAGATCGCGACGCCGATCGTGCCGAACTTCGTCGCGAAGGTCTTGAAGCCCGTGTTACCCGGCTTGAAGAAGAACTTCTCCTGATAGCCCGGACCGTCGGGGATGTGCGACTTGCGATAGAGGCCCAGGTCGCGACCGTCGGCATCGAACACCGTGATCGAGTTGTAGTATTCGGGTCCGGCCTGCTCGAAGAACGAGACCGGAATCACCACCCCGAGCTCTTTCGCGAGCGCCTGGAAGTGCCGGAGCGTCGGGTGATCGGTCGCGGGATGGGCGCGCGCGAAGTCTTCTTCCTTCTGGGTCTGGCAGAAGTAGGCGCCCTCGAACAGCTCGCTCGGCAGGATCACCTGCGCACCCTTGCTCGCCGCTTCGCGCACGTGCTCGGTGACGCGGCGAACATTCGTGGCGACGTCATCGGTGAACGCGGACTGCAGCGCGGCAACCTTCATGACGCCGAAGGTATAGCCGGTTGCTGTTGCGTGCAGCAGTGGAAACCGCCACCGCCGACCACGACCGGTTTGCAATCGACCGCGACCGTGCGGTGGTTCGGGAACATCGCCGTGATCGCCTTCACCGCCGCATCGTCGGCGGCGACCTGATAGGTCGGCACCACGACGACCGTGTTCGCGATGTAGAAGTTCATGTAGCTCGCCGGCATCACATTGCCTGCGGCATCGAGCACGGCGCCCGGCGACGGCACGGTCAGCACGTCGAGCTGCTTGCCCGACGAGGTCCGCGCCGCGCGCAGGTCGCGAAGGATGCCCAGCATCGCGTCGCGATTCGGATCGTCGTTCTCGGGTTCCATGCACACCGCGACATTGGGGGCGACGAAACGCGCGATCGTATCGATGTGGCCGTCGGTGTGATCGTTCTGGAGGCCCTGATCGAGCCAGATCACGTCGTCGACGCCGAGCGACCAGCGCAACCGCGCTTCGAGCGCGCGCTGATCGAGGCCGGGATTACGCTTGCCGCCGAGCAAGCACTGCTTCGTGGTCAGCAGCGCGCCCGCTCCATCGACCTCGACCGCACCACCTTCAAGCACGAAGTCGAAGGCCGCGCCGGTGATCTTCGCGAGCGCCATCACGTGCGCCGAGAGCGCCGCGTCGCCTGCCATCAGATACTTGCCGCCCCAGCCGTCGAACCGAAACCGCGCCGCCGCCACTTCTCCAGCGCGCGTGACGAAGATCGGTCCGGTATCGCGCAGCCACACATCACCGTAGGTCGTGTAGTGGAACGTCACCTTGTTCGCGGCCGGGCCCAGGAGAGCGCGCGCCGCATCTTCATCTTCGGCATGGCGCACGAACAGCTCGACGCGTTCGCCGCGACCGCCATCGATGATCGCGGCACACATCGCCATCAGCGCCTTGCGCGGAGCCTCGAGGCCCTCGGCCCATTGCTCCGTGTCGTGCGGCCACGCGGTCCAAACCGCGTCGTGCGAAGCCCATTCGGGCGGCATCGAAAATCGGGTCACGCGCTTCTCTATCATCGCGCGCGAACGACCCGTTAGCGCATGAACCTCAGTCCGGCGCAGGCAAAATGCCCGACGGAGGCTTTAGGCCCCCTTTTCCCCTCCGCCAAGTGTCTTGAATCACGCGAGCGAAAGGGCACGCAGGGTGCACATGGGGCTGGCATGAAGACCATCATTTCTGCCCTCCTCCTCGCCTCGCTCTCGACCGTTGCCCTCGCCGATGCCCCGAAGGCGGACAAGGCCCCGTCGAAGATGGACAAGGCCCCGGCCAAGACCGAGACCGCGCCGAAGGCCGATGCCCCCAAGGCGACGGAAGCCCCGAAGACCGACGCGAAGGCGACGGACAAGGCCGATGCCAAGAAGGACGCGAAGAAGGACGTCAAGGCGCCCGCGACCAAGTAATTGCTCGCGGGTTTTCTTTAACCCGCGTCCAGTTTAAAAAACGCCGCTCTCCATTTCGGAGGCGGCGTTTTTCTTTTTCGGTGTCTGCTATCCGCGCCACGCGTTCGCGGGCGCTTCGAGCTCCATTGGTTTGTTCCGACGTGCGGCGATCAACGCCTGCGCGAACGACAGCGCCGACGGGAACCGACGACGCGGATCCTTCGCCATCGCAACCGCGAGCACTTCCTCGACAGAGACCGAGATCCGACTGAAGTTGCTCGGCCGTTCCGGCGGCGAATGCACGACTTGGTAAACCAGCTGCGCGAGATCTTTCCCCTTGAACGGCGAACGACCGGTTAGACAGCGATACGCGATCGCGCCGAGCGCGTAGACGTCGGCGAGATGCGTCACGTGACCGCCCGAGGCCTGCTCGGGTGCCATGTACTGAGGCGTCCCCACGATGCCCTCGCCGGTCAACGTGCCCTCGCTGTCCATGAACTTGGAGACCCCGAAATCGAGGATCTTCCACGTCGATTGCTGGTGATGGAAGATATTGTGCGGCTTGAGATCGCGATGGACCACGCCGGCCTTGCGCGCGACCTCGAGGCCGTGCGCGATCTGATCGACCAACAGCATCAGCTCGTCCGCAGGCAGCCGGACCTCGTTGCGCAACCGCGTCGCGAGGTCGGTGCCGGTGAGCCTCTCCATCGCGATGTACGGCACCGGAGCCTCCGGCGGCGACACCGCGAAGACCTTCACGATGTACGGCGACTCGAGCCGCTTCGCGATGTCCATCTCGCGACGGAAGCGATCGACCAGGCCCGGTGATGCGGTCGCGCGCGCGTCGAGCAGTTTGACCGCGGCGGACTGATTTTGCGAATCGATCGCTTCGTAGACCTCGCCCATCGCACCGCGCCCGAGCACGACGCCGAGCTTGAAGTTACCGAGCTGTTGGTTCGACCAGCGGCCTTCGGCGGCACGCTTCTGCCGCGCTTCGGCATCGTTCACTTCGGCGAGCGCTTGCTCGCGATCGCCGATCACCCGCAACGCGCTCTGAAGGTCGGCGAGTGCCCGCGCGTTCGCGGTCCGCGCCCAGCGCGCGAGTGCATACGACGACACCATGAAGATGAGGATCGTGATCTCGCCGGTGTAGAGCTGCGATCGCGCGGCGCCCCGGCTCGAAAGCACGCCGACATCGGGCCAGATGTGCAACACCATCGGCACCGCGATCGCGAGGTGCCCGACGATACAGACCACCGCCGTCGCGAGCGCGGTGGCACGGCGACGACCGAGCGCGATGAACATGATGCCGAGGATGTCGATCATCACGACCGCACTGAATGGCCCGAAGTACGCGATCGCTGGCTGGAGCGCGATCGTCGAGATCACCCAGAGCACGCCCTCCCACTTCTCGTTGTACCGCTCGGCCTTGCTCGTCAGGTAGAACAGACCACCGTTGCAGCACGCCATGAGGAGGGCGCCGAGCTGAAACGCGGTGCGGGTGTATGGCTCGCCGCCGATCAGGAACGCCGATCCCGCCGCGAGCAGCGGCGCGAACACGCCGAACAGATGGAACATCTGGCTGCGCGCCAGATCACCTTTTTCGAGCGTCTCGATGGTGATCGGATGCGGCGTGCGATGCGACGTCGTGAACACGCCTCTGGTCGGCTCCGCGACCGTCTGATCCGGATCTACCTCGACCGACACCCCCACTATTCTAGACCGACATAGTGTCCGCAAGGAACTGTTCGACCTCGGACCGCCGCCTCATCGAGATTGACCAGCGACCGTCCTGCCCCGCGTATCGAGCGCTTTTACTCCGGCATCGACCACGACCGGCACTCGATGCGGCGCGAACCCTTCATAGGTCACACTCTCGTAGGCCTGGCCTTCATCGAGCAGCCCCACGCCGCGCTTGATCGAACGCTCATGGCTCCCGCTGCTAGCATGAAGCGGGCGAGCGATCCCTTCCCGAACGGTTCGGGGCGCTATGATCGAAGCATGAACGTAGTAATTTCCGGCGGTACGGGAGGTCTCGGCGCTAGTGTCGTCGAGGCCATTCTCGCGCAAGGCGCGGAGGTCTACCTGCCGGTGCTCGAAACCGAGCTTCCCGCGCACCTCGCGTGGCGCACGGACAAGCGGGTCCACGTCGAGAAGGTCTCGCTCGACGACGAAGCGGCCGTCTCCAAGTTCTACGGCGCGCTGCCGTCGCTGTGGGCATCGATCCATCTCGTGGGCGGCTTCGCGATGGCACCGGTCGCCGAGACCTCGCTCGCCGAGTTCGAGAAGCAGTGGCGGATGAATACCGTCACCGCGTTCCTGGGGTGTCGCGAAGCGGTCAAGGCGATCCGTAGATCCGGCGCGGGCGGACGCATCGTCAACGTGGCGGCTCGCCCTGCCGTGCAACCAGTAGCCGGCATGATCGCGTACGCGACGAGCAAGGCAGCGGTCGCTTCGCTCACCCAGAGCCTCGCGGCCGAGGTGCTCGCAGACAAGATCCTCGTCAATGCGGTACTACCCTCGACGATCGATACGCCGATGAACCGCAAGAACATGCCGACCGCCGATTTCTCCACGTGGCCCACGCCGTCCCAGATCGCCAACACCATTGCGTTTCTGGCTTCGGAACGTAACGCCCTCACGACCGGTACGCTCGTTCCCGTCTACGGCCGCGCGTGAAGCCCAACGAAGTTCTCGATCGGTTCGCGCTCCCGAATGACGAGGGCGAGATGGTACTGTCGCGGCGCGGGAAAGAGTTCCAGATCCGCGTGCGTGGGGTCGAGCTGATGAACAGCCGCAACCACGTCTCGGAAGACGAGCTCGGCAGGTTCGCGGGCCGCATGGTCGCGGATAAGCCGAGCGCGCGCGTGCTGATCGGTGGCCTCGGCCTCGGCTACACGCTGCGCTCGATGCTGGACGCGAGCCCGACCAGCGTGGTGATCGATATCGCGGAGCTGTTTCCGACCGTCGTGCGCTGGGCCCGCGAGCACACCGGGGCCCTTGCCGGCAAACCGCTCGAAGATCCGCGCGTGACGGTGTTCGAAGAAGATGTCGCAGCGGTGATCGCTCGCTCGCCCGGAACGTACGATGCGATCGTGCTCGATGTCGACAACGGGCCGGACGCGCTGTTCGAGATGAACGCGAAGCTTTACAAGCGCAATGGCCTCGCCGCCGCGAAGCACGCGCTTGCCCCAGGTGGTGGGTTGTGTGTGTGGTCCGCGTTCGAATCTCCGACGTTTACGCGCTGGTTACGCGAGGTTGGCTTCGAGGCCGAGATGCACACCATCAAGGCGCACGGCTCGCACCACTTCATCTGGCTCGCGCGCTGACGCGTAACTCTCCCGGCGCTCGACCGTATGCCACACTGAAGCCACGTGGCCGAAACCCCCGATCTAGATCGCTACCCGGAGCTCGTCGAGCGCTGGAGCCGGCGCAACTTCATCAAGTCGGCCGCGGCCGGCACCGCGCTGATGGCGCTCGGTGGCGCGTTCGTTCGGCTCGCCGCCGATGACCTGACGAAGGCCGCGCGCGCCGCGACGCGACCCGATGGTCGGTCGAAGCTGCCGCCGGGTCAGCGCGTGCTCGAGCTCCTGCGCCCGATGGGTGGCGACGAAGGCGACGGCAAGACCGAGACCTTCAAGCTCAAGGTTCACGGGCTCACGAAACAGCCGTTCGAAGTCGACTACGACAACTTGCTGAAGCTGCCGCACGTCGAGAAGGTCGCTGACGTCCACTGCGTGACCGGCTGGTCGATGCTCGATGGCACGTGGAAGGGCGTGCAGATCAAGAAGCTTGCCGAGCTCGCCGAGATGAAGCCCGAAGCGAGGTTCGTGATCCTCGAGGCCGCGAATGGTTTCACCGCGAACATCCCGCTCAAGGAGGCATTCGCCGATAACGCGCTGATCACGTACCGCTTGAACGGCAAACCATTCGCGCTCGATCACGGCGCGCCGGTGCGCGGCTTGATCCCCGACCTGTACTTCTGGAAGAGCTCGAAGTGGATCACCGGCGTGAAGTTCGTGAAAGGCGATCAGCCTGGATTCTGGGAGACGCGCGGTTATCACAACCACGCCGATCCGTGGAAAGAAGAGCGCTATGGTTGAGGTGAAGAAGCGGTGGCGCGCGTGGCTACGCGCGGTGCATCGCGACTTCGGGTACCTGGCTATTGGCTTCACGGTCATCTACGCGGTCTCGGGGATCGCGCAAAATCACATCGAGGATTGGGGCGACGTCAGCTACAAGGCGACGGAGCGAACGTTCTCGATCCCGGCGATCGCGGACAGCGTCCCCGACGCCATCGCGGTGGAGACCGTGGCGGATGCGGCGAGCCTCGGTGCACCGCAGTCGAGTACGCGGGCCGGCGACGAGATCCGGTTGGAGTACGGCAACGGTGTGAAGGTCACAGCGATCGGGATGACGGTGACGGTGCAGACCCGCACGCGGCGCGCATTCATCGGCATCGCGAACTGGCTGCACACGGCGCGGCACAAGAAGGCGTGGAAGTACCTCAGCGATACGTTCGCGGTGGTGCTCCTGTACTTGGCGTTTAGCGGCATCTTCATGATCAAGGGACGGCTCGGGTTGAAGTGGCGCGGGACGATCTTGATCTCGATCGGGTTTGCGGTGCCGGTGCTGTACGTGGCGTTGGCCGGTGGGCCGAACAATCAGAAGGACAAGGAGGCGATCGCGACAGCGGCGCCGCCGCCGCCGATCCAGCGTCCGAAATCGCTTACGCTTTCTCCGAGACCCACGGAGACGACCGTCGATGCGAATCCGGCGGGTTCCGCGGTGCTCGTGCCGCTGCCACCTGACGACTAATTTGGCTCAGCGCACGATGACATCGGCCGGCGGAATGCCGGCGAAGCCGGTATTCCACGCCAGTGCGTAGCCCGGCACATCGCGCAGGATCACGCGCTCTGCGACGACGATCGGATCGATGATCCACTCGCCGATCGTATCCTCCTCGTAGCAGGTCGGCCCGACGATCGAGACCTTCACGCCACGCCCGGTGTGCGGTGGAGGCGCGACGAGCTCGACGGGCGACCAGCGCAGGTGACACGTGCGCGAGAGATCGACCACACGCAGCTCGCGATCGCCGAGCGAGCGCGCCGCGGTGACGAGCCCACACGCGAAACCGGCACGCTGCGCGAACAACCTGCCCGGCTCGATCATCAGCTCGATCTCGCGCGGCACCGCGCTTCGGATCGCTGCGAATGTCGTCGGGAGATCGGCAATCCCATGCCACGCGCCGCCGAGATCGAGGAACGCCGGCACGAAATCGCACAGCGCGAGCGCCGCGCTCGCTGATGCGATGAAGCGCTCGGCGCTGGTCGCGGTGACCGGCCCGTGATGGAGATGCACACCGAGCCGGCGACCACGCGCGAGGTTCGCGAGCTCGGCGATCGCGCTGCGCTCGGACAGCCCGAACCGCGAGCGACGATGGCCGCTGCCGGCCAAGATCGCGCCGATCGCGGGGTCACGCCCGGTGATCGAGGCTGAGATCCGGATCGCGATCGCGGCGTGCGCCGGCACACGTGCGAGCTGCGCCGGCGTCTCGACGCTGACGATCGCGCCTGCCGGCGCCGCATCCCCGGTCCGCCCGGTCGGATCCGCGATCGAGATCAGCTTGGTCGCAGCGGCGAGCTCCGCGTGCGAGGCGACATCGAAGCCATCGAGCCGCTCCGCCGCGAGCGCGAGCACGCTCGGATGTGGAAAAGACTTCGCCGCGAATAACACGCGGATATCGTGCGCGTGGGCCGCCGTCGCGACCGCCGTCATCGTCGCATCGATCGTCGCCAGGTCGTACAGCAACGTCGCGCGCGAACAACTCTCGAGCTCGAGCACGGGTTACTAATCCGCCAGGTAGGCTCGTGAGCGCAAGCGTAAGCGGCTCGTGGTGACCGTGATGCGCTCGATCCGGCAAGCCCTTCTGCCGGGCCACGGCATCGGACTGGCGATTTCCGAGATGCATTCTAGTCGTCGAGCCGAGGCATTCGCGTGGTCGACACGCCGATCCCCGCCCGTGCGATCGCATTGCGCAGCAGGTTCTTCACGTACGGCGATGCGATCACGTGCGTGATTGCGAGCGAAGTGCGCAGCGGCGGCGGCACGTTGCCGAGGCCGATGATCACACCGAACCAGCCGCGCTCGCGGACCTGATGGAGCTCCATGATCTGCGCGGGTTCGAGCGTGTCGAAGTCGCACACCAGGATCGTCGCGCGCGGTGGAGGATCTTCGACCAGCGCCGACACCGCATGGTCGACACTTCTCGCGACTTGCAACGTGATCGCCTCGTTCGCGAACTCTTCTTCGATCCACGTGAGCGCCGCGCCCGCCGCCAACGCCAACACCCGGATCGTCAGATCCGCCGACCGAGGCACTCGACTCCGCACATTCGGATGCCCCGCCATGACGGAGAGCTTACTCCGAGGGCGCGGGCGCGGCAGCATCCGGAACGACCGGTTCGGCACCGACCGGCGACAGGTCACCTCCATCGGCACGAACACTCCCGGTCCGACGCGGCACCTGAGTCGCGAGCACTCCGGGATACCGGAAAGAAAACACGAAAAACAAGGTGTTGCGATAGAACGTCGGCGAGACGAGCGTCCCGATGGTGTCACCGTGCTGGTACAAAAACTCGTAGCGCAGCGCGTACGTCTGGCTCGGCGCCGGATGCCACTGCAATGCGATATCGGCGCGCGCGACGTCGAACGAGCCCTGGACCTGGGCGGTCGTACTGTCGATCAACTGCGAGCGATCGAAGCCGATGGTCCCGAGCAGCGACCACTGCGGATCGCGCGCGCGCGGACTCGAATCGAGCGCGTGGAGGGGCAGCTGCAATCGCGCGACCGCTTCTTCGTTCACCGTGTTCTGCGCGATGAACAGGTTCGGCGCGACCGAGCGACCTACGGTCAGCGTGGCGCCACCCCGCACCTCCGTGTAGGCGCCGGTGGCGCTGAACACCGGATATGGCTGCGCGGTGCGATCGGTCGCCGTCGGGTTGTACGGATCGATGCCGTAGGGATTGACGTAGACGATGCCCGCCGTGACCTGCGAGCTCCATGCTTTGGAATAATCGTGACGCCACGACGCCGTCGCATGCGGGTTGAGCTGGCGGTCGAGCCGGCTCGGCTGCCCGCCTTGGACTGACGGCGAGATGCGTTCGAGCCGGAGCAGCGAGCCGCCAACCTCGAAGCCGATGCCGTTCTTCTCGTACTGGCGATCGACGCCGACCGCGGCTCCGACCTCGACGGAGTTCGTGGTCGTTGGCATCGGGAGGTCATCGTTCGTCGCGGCCCAGCGCACGAACGCTTGCTCGCTCGTGCGCGTCGCCTTGGTCGCTTGCCACGAGAGCCGGTGTTGCGCGTCGGCCTGGCGAAGCTCCGATGAACCGGTGGGCGTGATGGCGATCGTGGACTGATCGGCCGAGGACCGCGAGGTCAGCGAGTTGACCTTGCCGGTCGACGCTCCCGCGCCCATCCCCAGATCGGTCCGCGGCGTGGGTAGAAACAGAGCCTCCCAGCGCCCGCGCAGGGTCAGCGACGGATTGCCAGGGCTGTGGTTCGCATACTCGAGCACCTCTGCCTCAGCAGCGAGGGTCTGGACCATTCGCGGGGTCGCCCAGGTACCCAGGACGCCCGGTCGGATCTGCGTATAAACGTCGGACTCGCGGTTGCCATTGCTCGAGACCGAGAACAGATTGTCGGTGACCGCGACGTTGCCGCTGGCCGTGGCGTGAACGCTCGCGTGATCGGCACGAGCAGATCCGCCCAGAATCAGGCTCGCGATCGTGATCGGCGCACCTAATCGGCTCACTCTTTGGTTTGTATCATGCGCCGGTTGACACACTTGGTCCCCGAGCTGTTTAGAATTCAACCTGCATGCGCACCGACGTCGAACCCTTCGACCCACGCTTCGCCGCCGCTCCCAAGAAGAAGCCGGCCAGTGAAACTGATGATGATGACGCCCCGCCAGACGGTGATGGCGGCGGCGGTGATGACGACGATGACGATGACGACGATGACGAGGAAGAAGTCGTAGACGACGAAGACCTCGACAGCGTCGCCACGGTCGTACCTGCAGCCGACGACGAGTGGTCCGACGAGGAGGCCGAACCGAAAGAGAAGGCCGAAGACGAGGACGACGACGACGACGACGACAAGGACGCCGGCGGCTGGCGCGCGGGCGATAAACCGCCGTGGGTCGAAGACGAGCCCGTCGCCAAGGACGAGGAAGAAGAAGAGGACGACGACGACGAGGAGGACGACGACGATGATGACGACGACGACGACGACGACGATGACGACGACGAGGAAGACTCGCGCCCCGTCGTGAAGCCGGTCGCGCGCGTAGCGCCACGCGCGATCCTCCGCGACGACGACGATGACGACGATTCGTCGAGCAGCGACGACGATGACGACGAGGTCGAGAAGATCGATCGCGAGGATCTGCCGCGGCGTGGACCGATTCCGCCGCGTCCGGCCAAGCCGCTGCCGACGGGTAAGCCCGAGCCGATTCGCGTCGCTGCGAAGCCTCTCGTGACGGCGCCTGTGGCCGCGGCCAAGCCCGTCGCGGCACCCGTCGCGGCACCCGTCGCCAAGCCGGCTGCGGCGAAGCCGGCAGACCCTGCCAAGCCAGCGGCGAAGCCGGCAGATCTGGCCAGGCCCGCTGCTGCGGCCAAGCCCGCTGCCGCCAAGCCTGCAGCCAAGCCTGCC
>Ga0123338_10001060_pt1 | contig 27083 bp, 26 predicted proteins | sample grotaG_FD_89793 | JGI IMG/M metagenome (GOLD analysis project Ga0123338, IMG submission 89793) | Glacier valley bacterial and archeal communities from Borup Fiord, Nunavut, Canada, to study Microbial Dark Matter (Phase II) -... | ecosystem: Environmental > Aquatic > Freshwater > Ice > Glacier ...
CCACCCCCGCCCCACCCGCCTAAGCTAGGTTAAACCCAAGGGAGAGGCCCTCACACCCATGCGCCACACCGCCATCCTCGCCGCGCTCGCGCTTGCTGCCGCCGTGCCCGCCATCGCGCAGACCACGCCCGATCCGTTCAACGATCGCCCCGCCAAATTCCAAAAGCCCGAGGCGCTCTACGATTACACGCGCATGGACGTGATGATCCCGATGCGGGACAAGGTGCGCCTGCACGCGGTCGTGCTGATCCCCAAGAACCTGCCCGCACCCGCGCCGATGATGCTGACGCGCACGCCCTACAACGCAGACGAGCATGTGGGCAAAGTCCAGTCCCCCCACCTCGCCGCGATCACGCCGTCCTCGGACGAGACATTCATCGCGGCGGGCTATATCCGCGTCTACGAAGACGTGCGCGGCAAGTATAAGTCGGAAGGGCAGTATACGATGAACCGCCCGTTCGTCGGCGCGCTCAATCCCACCAAAGTCGATCACTCGACCGATACTTACGATACGATCGACTGGCTGGTGAAGCATGTGCCGGGCAACAACGGCCGGGTGGGCATGATCGGCACCAGCTACGATGGCTTCACCGTGCTCGCGGGGCTGGTCAACCCGCACCCCGCGCTCAAGGCCGCCGTGCCGATCGCGCCGATGGTCGATGGCTGGCGGGACGATTGGGCACATTATGGCGCGATGCGCATCTACGGCACCGATTACGTCTACGATCAGGAGGCAACGCGCGCGAACGAGGAAACCTACCCCTTCGCCACCTTCGATCAGTACAGCGATTTCTTGAGCGCCGGGTCGGCAGGCGACATGGGCAAGAAGATGGGCCTGAACCAGCTCGGCTTCTGGACCAAGCTGCAGAACCACCCCGCCTATGACAGCTTCTGGCAAACGCAGGCGATGGACCGCATCCTCGCCAGCCGCCCGATTACCGTGCCGACGCTGCTGGTCGACGGCCTGTTCGATCAGGAGGATAATTATGGCGCACCGCAGGTGTTCGCCGCGCTCCACCCGCTCGACCGCGCGGGCATCGTCCACATCGCGTTCGGCCCGTGGAGCCACGGCCAGTCGAATGGCGACGGCTCAAGCTTGGGCAAGTTCAAATGGCGCGAGGATACCGGCCGCAGCTTCCGGCGCGACGTACTCCAGCCCTTCCTCGATGCGCACCTACGCACCGGTGGCGCGGCCGATCCCACCCCCACCGTCTACGCCTACCAGACCGGCAGCGACACCTGGCACCGTTACCCTAGCTGGCCGCTGAGCTGCGACGCCAACTGCCCCGCCAAGCCGCAGCCCTTCTATCTCTCCGGGGATGGCAGCGCGGGCTTCGGCACGCCGGTGGCGGGCAGCGTCAGCTATGTGTCCGATCCCGCCAAGCCGATCCCCTATGTGTCGCGCCCGATCCGGCCGGTGTATCAGCCGGGGTCCGAATGGCGGCAGTGGCTTACCACCGATCAGCGCAACGTCGCCTCGCGCCCCGATGTGGCGGTGTTTACCGGACCCGTGCTGACCGCCCCCGTCCACATCGCGGGCACGCCGGTGGCCGATATCGTGGTGGCCAACACCGCTGAGGATGCGGATTATGTGGTCAAGGTGATCGACGTCTTCCCCGAGGAATATCCCGCGCAGGTGGAACTCGGCGGCTATCAGCTCATGATCTCCGCCGATATCATCCGGGCGCGCTTCCGCGGCGATCCCTCAGTGGCTAAGAAAATGGTCCCAGGCCAGCCCACCCACATCCGCTTCTCGCTGCCCAACGCCAGCCACGTCTTCCTGCCCGGCCACCGCATCATGGTGCAGGTGCAGTCCACTTGGTTCCCGCTCTACGATCGCAATCCGCAGGGCTGGGTGGACAATGTGTTCTTTGCCAAGCCCGGCGACTACAAGGTCGCCACCCAGACGATTTCCACCGGCGGCGCACAGCCGAGCCTGATCGAACTGCCCGTCGCGCCACTGGATTGAGCGGCGCGGACGCCGTCATCCCGGCCGTAGAGCCGGGACCTACCTGCCTTCTTGCCGTCGGGACGTTTCTCGGGGACCGAGGCAGGTGGGTCCCGGGTCAAGCTCGGGATGACGAGCATATACGCGAAAACGGCCGCGCCCCTCCCGGAGCGCGGCCGTTTTAGCCGAAAAAGCGGCAACCTTACTGGTTCGCGTAAGCCTCGTTGCCCACGAAGCCCATCTTGGTCACGCCCGCCTGCTGTGCCGACGCCATGATCCTGTCGACGATCTCGTATTTCGCCTGGCCGTCGGGGTGGAGGCGTGTCTCGGGTTCGGGGCGCATGTTGGCCGCCGCCTTCAGATCGCCCTCGAGTTGCGGCATCGTGACGGGCTGATCGTTCCACGTGATCCCGCCTAGGAAATCGACGCTGACCGTGTTGAAGGTTGGTTTTACATTGTCCGGCGGCGGGTTCTGGTTGGTGGGCAGATCGAGCTTCACCGCGTGCGTCTGGATGGGGATGGTGATGATGAACATGATCAGCAGCACCAGCATGACATCGATCAGCGGCGTGGTGTTCATGTCCACCATGGGCGCGCCTTCTGCGGTCTCGCCAACTTGCATTGACATCGGTCTAGTTCCTTATGGTCAGCGCGTGACGGCCGTGCCCGCGGGGGGCTCGGAGACGAACGCGATCTTCTGGTAGCCCGCGCGCTGCATCGCGTAGATTACGCCACCGATGCACTTGTAGGGCATCCCGGCATCGCCGCGCACATGCACTTCGGGCAGCTCGATCTTGGCACCCGCCGCCTGCTGCTTCTTCACATCGGCAAGCAGTTTCTTGGCCGCAAGATCGGTTAGCTGCGCGTTGTTCTCTACCCGCTGCGTCGTCCAGTAGCTTTCGCAATTGCCGCCCACCGCGCGCACCGAGATGTTGGCGTTCTCGGGCTTGGTGGTGGTCGGCTGGTTGACCACCTTGGGCAGTTCGAGGTGCACCGTCTGGATCGCGACGGGCACCGTGATCAGGAAAATGATCAGCAGCACCAGCATCACGTCCACCAGCGGGGTGGTGTTGATGTCCGCCATGGGGGCGGAATCGTCCGCCCCCTCTTGTCCAACGCTCATCGACATCGATCGATTACTCCTTCGCGCCCCGGATCAGCGCGCGTCGATCGAAGCGGGGACCGCGCGGGCGGGGATCGCCTGGCCGATCGTGGTCGAGCCCGAGGGACCGCCGCTCGGCGCGACCACGATCGCGGGCTGCTGCACGCGGCCGCCCGAGACGAGCATCGAGTGGATATCGTTGGCGAAATTGCCCAGCGCGTCCTGCACGTTCTTGTTGCGGCGCGTCAGCCAGTTGTAGCCGAGCACGGCGGGCACTGCGACCGCGAGACCGATCGCAGTCATGATCAGCGCCTCGCCCACCGGACCGGCGACCTTGTCGATCGAGGCCTGGCCCGCGATGCCGATCGCGATCAGCGCCTTGTAGATGCCGACCACGGTGCCGAACAGGCCCACGAACGGCGAGGTCGATCCGACCGAAGCGAGCAACGCCAGTCCGCCGGTCAGGCGCGAGTTGATCGCGGAGGCCGAGCGCGAGAGGCTCATCGTCACCCACTCGTGCTGATCGATCTTGTCGGTCAGGCGGCCCTCATGATGCTCCTGCGCGGCGAGGCCGTCATCGACCAGCTGGCGGAACGCCGAATTCTTGGGGAGCTTGGCGCGGCCCGCGTCGAGGCTGCCCGCCTTCCAGAACTGCTTGTCGAGAGTCGCCGCCTCGTTCAGCACCTTCTTCTGCTCGAAGAATTTGGTCAGGATGATGTACCACGAGCTGAAGGACATGATGACGAGGATCACCAGCACGCCGATGATGATCGAACCGCCGTTGGCGATCAGCGCCTGCAAACCATAGGGGCTGTCGCCCGAGGCGGCGGCGGGGGCGGCGGCGTCCTGCGCGAACGCGGCACCGGCGGTCAGGAGGGCCAGTGGCAGCCCGAGCAGCGAAATCTTCTTCATTATCATGTTTCCTCATGCGAATCCGCGCGGGGGCGGAAGTCTGGTTGGCAGTAAAAGTCGCGCACCCGCGCGGTCGAAAAACTCTTTAGCGATCCTTGGGGACAACCCAGCGGAAGCGGAACGTGGATGTCGAACGCATCGGCGCGCCGCCCTCGGCCTTCGCCGGATCGTAGCGACCGCGGCGTGTAACGATGTTGCACGTCGCTTCGTCGAGCTTGGGGTGGCCGCTGGACGAGGTCACGACGCAATTCTCGACGCGCCCCTTCTCGGTGACGTCGATCTTGACTGCGGTGACCCCTTCCTCCTCGCTCCGAAGCGAGCTGTCGGGATAATCGTCAGCGGTAATCAGGCTTTGCATGTTGCCGCGAAGCCTTGCCGCCTGCCCAGGAATCACCGCCTTGGGCTCGGGCTTGGGCTCAGGCTTCACCTCGGGCGGCGGCAACGTCGGGGTCACCGCGTTCGATGGCGCAACATCGGTCCGCGTCGAAACCACCGCCTGGATCGTCTCGCGAGGACGATCCTGCTGAATGTCCACGATCGGCGGCGGGGTGACCACCGGGATTTCCTGCAACTTCTCGGGCGGCGGGGGGGGCGGCACCTCCTTGGGTTTTTCCACCTTGATCTCGGTCGCCTCAGTCGCCTTGACGATTTTCTTGTAGGCGTCCGATGCCAGCCCGGTCAGCAGCGCGTAGATGATGAAGACGTGGACGATCACGGCCAGGCCCAGCGCGGTCAGCTTGCGATTGCTGGTTCCGGTTTCGGTCAAATAGCTCATCGTTGCCTGTCGGTTCCCTCTTGACCCGCTGCGATCGCTCCCGGTTCGGGATGCTTGGCCGTCGCGGGCCGTTTGCGTTAACGCCGCAGCGGACGCGCCGCAACGGCTTTGTGGCGCGCCTGTGGATAGAATTGGCCTCGAAAGGCAGTATCGTGTCAAGCATCGAAATGCATGGCGGTTCCCGCGCGGTTTTCCGGCGGATTTGCTGCATTGCGGCATCGGCAGCCCTGCTCGCCGCCCCCGCGCACGCGGCTGCGGATCGACCGGGCGTCGCGCACGCGAGCGCCTATGCCGATCTGGCGGACCTCGCGCTCGCCGCCCCCGTGGTGCTCGCCGCGCGCGTGCGCGCCACGATCCGTGTGCCGCGCAAGTCCGCGCCCGGTCTGGCCGATGGCGCGCGCCGCTACCTGATCCGCGCGGACGTGGCGCGGGCGATCGTGGCACCCGGTCCGGTGCCATCGAGGATCGAATATCTGTGGGACGTGGCGAGCGAGACGCGCCCCGATATCGACGACCGGGACGTGCTGCTGTTCCTCAAGCCCGTTGCGGGCCGCAGCGATCAGTTCAGCCTGGTGAAGCCGCAGGCGCAGATCGCCGCCGATGCGGGGCTGGAAGCGCGGGTGCGCACGATCCTGAAGGAGGCGCACGCCGCCCCCGCGCACAAGGCGGTTACCGTTACGCGGGCGTTCACCGTGCCCGGATCGGTGCCGGGCGAGGCGGAGACGCAAATCTTCCTCGCCTCGGACGCATCGCTGCCCACCTCGCTCGTGATTGTCAGCCGTCCGGGGGAGGCAAAGCGCTGGACGTCGGCCAGCGGGGATACGATCGATACCGATGCACCGCCGCCTGCGCGCGATACGCTGGCGTGGTATACGCTGGCGTGCGGCCTGCCGCGCGCGCTGCCGCCCGCAGCGGTGGCAGATCTGGATGCCGCCGCGCGCGCCATGGCGGCCGCCGATTACGCGTTCGTGCTGGCCCAGCTCGGTCCGTGCCGGGGCGCGCCGCCCTCGAAGGAGGCGAGCTCCACCCCGACCGAGACCGTATCGGGATAGACATCGAGCTTGCGGGTGCGAACGCGCAGCGCGCGCACGCCGTGGCGCGCGGCGATCAGATCGTAGATGTGGCGCGCGAGCGTTTCCTGGAGGTTGAAGCGGCGGCCGAGCGCGAGGCGTGCGATCTCATGTCGCAGGAAATCATAGTCCCACGCCTCCGCGCGCGCGTCCGAGTGCGGGAGTGCGGCGGGATCGAGCCACACTTCGATCGTGGCCAGCAGCCGCTGCGGCGCGCCGATCTCGAATTCGTGGAAGCCGATATCGGCGGCGAATTCATGGTCTTCGAGCAGGATTTTATAGGCGCGCGGCGCGAGCGCGGCGGGCACGAGGCCGGGCAGGTCTTCGAACATCAGGGCTGGTCCAGAAAGGCGACGTCGCGCGCCAGTCCCATGAAGCGCACGCCCGCGTCCACCGTGATCGTCTGGCCGGTGACAGCGGGCGAGGCGGCGAGGAACAGCAGCGCGCGGGCGAGATCGTCCGCGTCCACGCCGCGGTGCAGCGGGTTGAGCGCGTGGACCCGCGCGAAATCCTCCCGGTTCTGCGGCCCACTCGTCATCGTGATCGCGGGCGCGATCGCGTTGACGCGAATGCGCGGGGCGAGCGCGCGGCCCAGCAGCTCGGTTGCCCCCGCCAGCGCATAGCGCGACACGGTGTAGCTGAAATAATCGGGATTGGGTGCGGACAGCTTGGCATCGAGGAGGTTGATGGCCAGCCCGTGCGCGCCCTCCGGCAATGCGGCAGCGAATGCGCGCGTCAGCAGCACCGGCGCGCGCACGTTGACGTCCATGTGCGCCGCCCAATCCGCATCGGTGAAATCGTCCCAGCGATCGTAGACGAAGCGGGACGCGTTGTTCACCAGCAACCGCGCCGCTCCGCCCGCCGCTGCCAAGATCGTCTCTGCGGCCTCGGGGCGCGCCAGATCGGCAACAACTACCGCGCCCCCCGTCTCCGCCGCGAGCGCGTCGGCCTCGGCGCGCGAGGCATTGCAGTGGATCAGCACGCGCCACCCCTCGGCGGCGAGCGCGCGCACCAGCACCGCGCCGATGCGCTTGGCGCCGCCGGTGACGATGGCGAGCGGCGCGGGACCGAATTCGGGCGGTGTGGGCATGCGCCCGCCTAGCACAGCCGCCGGACGCGCAAAGGGGCAGGAGTCGACGCGGTCGCCGCTGCTTCCTAGATGCTTATCGCCAAATCCGGAGCGTTCGTGAAACCCATCCTGCTTGCGCTCGGCGCCGCCCTTGCCGCCGCCGCGCTCCCCGCCCGCGCCGCGACGGTGGAGGTGAGCGTATCGAATATCCGCGAGGCGCGCGGTCACATCCACGTCGAACTCTGTCCCGAGCGGCTGTTTCTGGGCGATTGCACGATCCTGGGCGAAGCGCCCGCGCAGGTCGGCACCACCATCGTCCAGATCCTGAATGTGCCGCCGGGCGTCTACGCTGCGCAGGCCTATCAGGACGAGAACGACAACCACAAGGTCGATCGCGGCCTGTTCGGCGTCCCGCGCGAGGGCGTTGGCTTCTCGCGCGATGCCAAGCTGTACCGCCATGGCCCCAGGTTCGACGAAGCCGCGTTTCGCGTGACGCGTGCGATCGAGCGTATCGCGCTGCGGCTGCGCCACTTCCTCTAGGACCGGTGCGCGCCGCCAATCCCGTTGCACGCCTCGCCGCCGTTGCCGCCGCGCGGCCGCGCGCGGTCGTGCTGCTCGCGGTGCTGCTCACTGCGCTTGCCGCCGCGTTCGCAGCCACGCACTTTGCAATGAACACCGATACCTACGCGCTGATCGCGCCGCAGGCGGGGTGGCGGCAGGACGAGGCACGGCTGCGTGCCGCCTTTCCCGGGAACGGCGATACCATCGTCGCGGTAATCGACGGGCAGACGCCCGAACTGGCGGAGGCGGGCGCGGCGGCGATTGCTGCGCGTCTCGCCAGCGACAAATCACACTTCCGCCTTGTCGCGCGCCCCGATGGCGGTGCGTTCTTCGACCGCGCGGGGCTGCTTTATGCCCCGCTCGCCGATGTGCGCACTGCCACCGCGCGCATGGTCGCCGCGCAGCCGCTGCTCGGGCCGCTGGCGGCCGATCCCTCGCTGCGCGGCGTGGCGAACAGCACCGCCACGCTGGCGGACGGCGTGCTGCGCGGGCAGGCGACACTCGCCCAAACGCAGGCCCCGATGCGCGCGCTAGCCCACGCGCTCGATGCGCAGGCGGCGGGTCGCCCTGCCTTCTTCTCCTGGGCAAGGCTCGTCGGCGGCACCGGCGCGCTCGCGCCGCCGGTGCGCCGCCTCGTCGTCCTCACCCCCGTGCTCGATTACGCCGCGCTGATGCCCGGCGCGGACGCGACACAGGCGGTGCGCGATGCCGCCGCCGCGCTCCGGCTCGGCCCCGCCACCGGCGTGCGCGTGCGGCTGACGGGCGAAGTGCCGCTCGGCGACGAGGAATTCCGCAGCCTCGAGGGGAACATCGGAACAGTGGGCGCGGTCATGGCGGGCGCGATGCTGCTGACGCTCTGGCTCGCGCTGCGCTCGGGGTGGAGCGTGCTCGCGGTGATGCTCACCACGATTGCGGGGCTGGTGGTCACCACGGCGGTGGGGCTGGCGGCGGTAGGGCGGTTCAACATTATCTCGATCGCGTTCATCCCGCTGTTCGTCGGGCTCGGCATCGATTTCTCGATCCAGCTCGCCACGCGGCTGCGCGCCGAACGGCTCGCCTGCCCCGATCCGCGCGCCGCACTCGCGCGTACCGCGACCGCGCTCGGCCCGTCGCTGCTGCTTGCGGCGGCGGCAGTGGCGCTCGGCTTCTGCGCCTTCCTGCCTACCGATTATGTCGGCATTTCCGAACTCGGCATCATCGCGGGGCTGGGCATGGTGGTCGCGCTGCTGCTCTCGGTCACGCTGCTCCCCGCGCTGCTGCTGCTGCTCCCCAACCATGCTCCCGCACGCGAGGTCGGCTGGCGCGGTGCCGCGCCGCTCGATGACTGGCTCGCGCGCAACCGTCGCGCGGTGCTGTGGGCATTTGCTGCCGCCATGCTCGCGAGTATCGCGGCGCTGCCGTGGGTGCGCTTCGATTTCAACCCGCTGCACCTGCGCGACGCGCACAGCGAGGCCGTCGCCACGCTCTCCGATCTCACGCGCGATCCCGATCGCACGCCGAACACGATCGATATCCTCGCCCCCGATCTGGCGCACGCTGATGCGCTGGCCGCGCGGCTGGCCAAGCTGCCCGAAGTGCGCGCCGCAGTGACGCTGAACAGCCTCGTGCCCGCCGATCAGACACCCAAGCTCGCCGCGGTTGCCGACGCGAACACGGTTCTGTCCGCCACGCTCGATCCGTTCGAGGTCGCGCCCGCGCCTTCGGATGCGGAGCAGACGGCCGCGCTGCGCGCCGCCGCCGCCAGGCTCGCCGACGCCGCCGCGCGCGATCCGGCGCACGGTGCCGCCGCGCGCGCGCTCGGGGCCGCATGGGCGCGCCTTGCCGATGCCACGCCCGCACAGCGCGCCGCCGCCGATGCGCTGCTTGCCGTCCCGCTCAGGGCCACCCTCGCGCAACTTGCCGCCGCGCTGTCCGCGCAGCCGGTCGCCCGCGCCACGCTGCCGCCCGAGCTTGCGCGGGACTGGATCGCGCCCGACGGTCGCGCGCACCTCGCCGTGTTCCCGGCGGGCAATCCGGAAGACAATGCCGTGCTCGCCCGCTTCACCCGCGCGGTGCTCGCGGTCGCACCCCACGCTACCGGCGCGCCGGTGACGATCCAGGCGGCGGCGCATTCGATCTCCAGCGCGTTCGTCACGGCGGGCTGTCTGGCGCTTGGCGGAATCGCGCTGCTGCTGTTCGCGATCCTGCGCTCGGTGCGCGAGGTGGCGTTCACGCTCGCCCCCGTGGCACTCGCGGGGTTCCTGACGCTCGGCACCTGCGTAGTCATCGGCCAGCCGATCAACTTCGCAAACATCATCGCTTTCCCGCTGCTGTTCGGCGTGGGCGTGGCGTTCCACATCTATTTCGTGATGGCGTGGCGCGGCGGCGCGCGCGACCTGCTGCAAACCCCGCTCGCTCGCGCGGTCTTCTTCAGCGCGCTCGCCACGGGCACCGCGTTCGGCAGCGTGTGGCTGAGCGACCATCCGGGGACCGCGAGCATGGGCAAGATCCTGATGCTCAGCCTCGTGTGGACGCTGGTGTGCGCGCTGGTGTTCGAGCCTGCGCTGCTCGGGCCGACGGAGGGTCAATCCGGGGACAGGTAACGTATTTTGCCGGGGCCTTTGACCCCACCGGCCCAGCGGTTCCGCGAAATACGTTACCTGTCCCCGGATTGCCTATCTCGGACGCGCGTTGATCTCGTTCAGCTTCGCGGTCAGCCCCGCCACGCCGCCCTTCGCGACCGTCCCCGCGAAATCGGCCTTCTGCACCGCAAGCTGGCTCACGCCGCGCGCCTGCACATCGAGGATGCGCCACTGCGCGCCGCTCTCGCGCAGCCGGTAGATCAGCGTCTCGCCGCCGATATGGCCGCGCACGAGGCGATCGGCCTGGCGCGTCGCAGTCTTGGCGTCCACCGTGAGCGCAAAGCCCGCGCCGTGGAAATTTTCCGAATGCTGGATCGCGCCGTTGCGCGCGAAGGCGTCGATCGCCGCCGCGCGCTCGGCGGGAGTGGCACTCGCCCACGCGGGTCCGGCGATCAGCGCGAGCGCGCCCGTCAGATCGTAGTAGCTGCGCACGACGGTCAAGAACCGTTCGGCCCGCGCGCGCACGCTCTCGCTTGCGCCCGCGCGCGCCGCGCCCGCCACCGCGCGTCCGTAGGCCTCTATCCGCGCCGCCGCCGGATCGGCCGCCTGCGCCGCCGCCGCCACCGGAGCCAGCGCCAGCATTCCCGCCAAGATCGTGCGCGTTAACATGTTGCTCATCGTCCTTTGCTGCATATGCGTTGCCATCGGGCAACGATGGCGTGCCAAAACGGGTGGCGCGACACCGCCCCGCTTCCGCTTGTGCTCCGCACTGCCTAGCTGCCCGGTTACAACCCGCGATGAATTGCGAAAGGTGGGGATAGCATGATCAAGGTCGTCCTCGCGCAGCCGCGCGGCTTTTGCGCGGGCGTGATCCGCGCGATCGAGATCGTCGATCGCGCGCTCGATGTGACGGGCGAACCCGTCTACGTCCGGCACGAAATCGTTCACAACAAGCACGTGGTGGACAAGCTGCGCGCCAAGGGGGCGGTGTTTGTGGAGGAACTGACGCAGGTGCCCGAAGGCGCGGTCACGGTCTTCAGCGCGCACGGCGTGGCGCGCTCGGTGGAGGAAGAAGCCCGCGCGCGCACCTTGCCGGTGCTGGACGCGACGTGCCCGCTGGTGACCAAGGTACACGCGCAGGGCCGCCGCTATGTGGGCGCGGGCCGCACGCTCGTGCTGATCGGCCATGTGGGCCACCCCGAGGTCGAAGGCACGGTCGGCCAGATCGACGCGCCCGTGTGGGTGGTGGGGACCGCCGAGGAAGTGGCAGGGCTGCCATTCCCGGTCGACGAGAAGCTCGCCTACATTACGCAGACCACGCTTTCGGTCGATGATACCAAGGCGATCATCGCCGCGCTCCACGCGCGTTTCCCCGATGTCGTCGGGCCCGATACAAGCGACATCTGCTACGCCACGCAGAACCGCCAGACTGCGGTGCGCGATCTGTGCCGGGTGGCGGACGTGCTGCTGGTGGTGGGTGCGGCGAACAGCTCCAACTCGAACCGCTTGCGCGAAATCGGGGTGGAAGAGGGGCTGCCTTCGTATCTGGTGGCAGATGGCTCGGTACTCGATGCCGCATGGTTCGCGGGCGTGGGCGTGGTCGGGCTGACTGCGGGTGCGTCGGCCCCCGAAGAGCTTGTGCAATCGGTGATCGGGGCCCTACGTAACTTCGCACCCGTAACGGTCGAAACACTGGACGGGATCGAGGAGAAGGTGGAGTTCCGCCTCCCCCCCGCGCTCAACCGCCTCGCGCGCGATCGTGCTGCGGCGTAACGCTTAAGGATTGTAATGGGTATTCCGTTTATTCAGGCTGCGCGCATCGGCGCCTATGTCGTCGGCAAGCATCTGCGCGGTGTGAAGAAGTATCCGCTCGTGTTGATGCTAGAGCCTTTGTTCCGCTGCAACCTCGCGTGCAAGGGCTGCGGCAAGATCGATTATCCGGACGATATCCTGAACCAGCGCATGTCTTACGAAGACTGCATGACCGCGATCGACGAATGCGGTGCGCCTGCGGTTTCGATCGCTGGGGGCGAACCATTGCTTCACCGGGACATGCCCCGGATCGTGCGCGGCTATATCGAGAAGAAAAAGTTCGTCATCCTGTGCACGAATGCGCTGCTGATGAAGAAGAAGATCGATCAGTATGAGCCTTCACCCTATTTCACCTGGTCGATCCACCTCGATGGCGATCAGGCGATGCACGACAAGTCCGTCTGCCAGGACGGCGTATTCGAAGTCGCGCGTGATGCGATCCTGCTCGCCAAGTCGCGCGGCTTCCGTACGCAGATCAACTGCACGGTTTTCGACGGCGCGGACGCCGAACGCCTCGCTGCGTTCTTCGACGAGATGAAGAAGATCGGCCTCGATGGGATCACCGTCTCGCCCGGCTATGCCTATGAGCGCGCGCCCGATCAGCAGCACTTCCTCAACCGCACCAAGACCAAGACCTTTTTCCGCGATGTGCTCCGCAAGGGCAAGGGCGGCAAGGCATGGGACTTCACCAACTCGCCGCTGTTCATGGACTTTCTCGCGGGCAACCAGGCATATGAATGCACGCCGTGGTCAATGCCGCTCAAGACCGTCTTCGGCTGGCAGAAGCCCTGCTATCTGCTCGGCGAGGGCTATGCGCCCACCTTCAAGGCGATGATGGAGGAGACAGACTGGGACGGCTACGGGGTGGGCAAATACGAAAAGTGCGCGGACTGTATGGTCCACTGCGGCTTTGAGGGCACGGCTACCATCGACGCGGTCAAGCGGCCGTGGAAGTTCGCGGCCGTGGCGCTGCGCGGTGTGCGCACCGAGGGCGCGATGGCCAAGGACATCGATCTCTCGAATGCTCGCCCCGCGCGTGAGCTGTTCAGCGATCATGTGTCGAAGGCGCTAGCGCAGATCCGGCAATCCAAGACGCGGGCCAAGCAGGCGGCCGAGTAGTTCGAGCCGCCGGAGCGCGCGCACCGCATTGGCGGACGCGTGCGCGAAGGCGGGAATTTGCCCCGGGTGCGTGGCCAGCGAGCGCAGCATCGCGCCCACATCGGTGCCGCCTCCGCGCCGCATCGCGACCGCGAACGCGGGTGGCAGCGTGTCGGCGGCGGTGTCGCTGACGACGCGCAGACACCCGAACAGCAGCCCGTGGCGCGCTGCGGCGCGGGCGGCGATGTGCGATTCCATGTCCACGGCGATCGCGCCGGTCGCGGTGTGCAGCGCGGCCTTGGCGGCGGCGCTCGCGGCTAGCGTTCCGTCCGAGTTGACCGCCCCAACCCACCCTCTCCCGCGACTGCGGGAGAGGGACAGGCGCGCAGCGCCAGGGTGAGGGAGGGGGCGAAGCTCAAAGCTCACGTCCCCTCCCTCACCCTCGCTCGCCTGCGGCTCGCATTTCCTTCTCCCGCATTCGCTGGAGAGGGTGGCGCGCACGGCCTCGATCCAGTCCGCGTCCCCATCGATACCGATCACCACATCCCCCACGCGCAGCCCGTCCGCCAGCGCCCCGCACAACCCAAAGCTCATCACCCCCGCCGCACCCGCCGCCGCAAGCGCGTCCAGCCGGTGCTCCAGCCACACGCCGTCGCCGCCTCCGGCAATCGCCACCACGCCGCCCACGGCCTCGGCGATCCGCGCCTCGCGCCGCACGCCGCACGCGACCAGAACCGGCTTTACATCCCCCAGGGGGTGCGCCCGCCGTTGCCGCGCCGCAGGTTACGGTAGCGCGCCACCGCCCACAGCGGGAAATAGGCGGGGTAGCCGTGATAGCGCAGGTAGAACACCCGCGGGAAACCCCCGCCCGTATAATGTTCCTGTCCCCACAGCCCATCCGCCTGCTGGCGCGCGAGCAGCCAGTCCACGCCGCGCGCGACCGCCTCCGAATCGACCTCGCCTGCTGCCATCAGCGCGATCAGCGCCCAGGCGGTCTGCGAGGCGGTGGACGGCGCAGGCTCATAGCCGCGGTAATCGAGCTTGTAGCTGTCGCAATCCTCCCCCCAGCCGCCGTCGAGGTTCTGGACCCGGCCCAGCCACGCCGCCGCCTTCGCCATCGCGGGATGCTGCGGCTCCAGCCCCGCCGCGTTCAGCGCGCACAGCACGGACCAGGTACCGTAAATATAATTGACCCCCCAGCGGCCGAACCACGATCCGTCCGCTTCCTGCTCGGCGAGCAGATAGCCCACTGCCTCGGCCATCCGGGGATCGTCCACGCCCACGCCCAGTTGCGCGAGCATCCCTACGCAACGCGCCGACACGTCGGCTGTCGGTGGATCGAGCAGCGCGCCGTGATCGGCGAACGGGATATGGTTCAGATAGCTGTGAAAATTGTCCGCATCGAACGCGCCCCAGCCGCCCCCCTTCGATTGCACGCCCTCCACCCACTCGTGCGCGCGCGATACCGCATGATCGTAGCGTGCGCCCACCGCTCCGCGCATCCGGTCCATCGCCATCACCACCACGGCGGTATCGTCCGTATCGGGATAATGCGCGTTGACATACTGGAACGCCCAGCCGCCCGGCCGCACATCGGGCCGCCGCACCGCCCAGTCGCCGCGCACTTCGAGCTCCTGGCGCGGCACCAGCCAGTCCAGCCCGCGCATCGCGGCATGCTCGGCGGTGGCACCTCCCGCCTCCAGCATCGCCTGCGCCGCGAGCGCGGTATCCCACACCGGGCTCACGCACGGCTGGCAGTAGATTTCGCCATCGTCGCGCCGGATGATCAGCTTCTCCAGCGAAGCGCGCGCGGTCGCCCGGTGCGGGTGGTCCTCCGGATACCCCAGCGCATCGAACATCATCACGCTGTTCGCCATCGCGGGATAAATCGCGCCCAGCCCGTCTTCGCCGTTCAGCCGCTCGATCACGAACGCCTCGCACGCCGCAATCGCGCGCGCGCGAAGCCCGCCCGGCCACAGATCGTGAACGCCGTGCAGCAGCCGGTCAAGCGCGCCGAACGCGGTGCGCAGCACCCAGTGCCCGCGCGCACGCGGGCGACGGCGGACGCCGGGCGCATAAAGCTCCTCCACCAGCACGCCGCGCGGGTTCTTGGCACGCGGCCGCAGCGCCATCAGCACGAGCAGCGGCACGAGCACGGTGCGCGCCCAATAGCTCATCCGGCACAGCGTCACCGGAAACCAGCGCGGCGCGAGGATCAGCTCGGGCGGCATTTCGGGAATGGTGCCCCACTTGCCCGCGCCGAACAGCGCGAGCTGGATGCGCGTGAATACGTTCACGCTCCCCGCCCCGCCCGCGTCCAATATGGCCGCGCGCGCGCGCGACATGTGCGGCGCGTCCGGCGCGTCGCCGATCATCTTCAGCGCGTAATAGGCCTTGACCGAGGCCGAAATGTCGAACGCGCCATCGTGGAACAACGACCAACCGTGATGCACGCCTTGCAAGCGCCGAAGATAGCGCGCGATCCGTGTCTCCAGATCGCTGTCGACCTGCTCGCCCAGATAATGGCGCAGCAGGATATATTCGGACGGGATCGTCGAATCGGCTTCGAGCTCGAACACCCAGTGCCCGTCCGCGCTTTGCCGCTTGGCCAGCGCTTCCGCCGCGCGCGCCACCGCTTCGTCGAGCGGATCGACCGCGTCCGGCGCTAAAGCATCTGCGTGCATCGTGCCATGCTTACCGTTGCGTTGCAGCAATTGCCAGTCGCGCGGCAGCCACACCCGATTGCAAAGCGCCCTCGATGGTGGCGGGCAGGCCGGTCTGCGTCCAGTCTCCGCCAAGGAACAGGCGCGGAATGGCGGTCGCGGCGGGCGGGCGCAGCGCATCCTGCGCGGGGGTGGCGGCGAAGGTGGCGCGCTTTTCGGCGACGATCCGGTGCGGCGGCAGGACGGCGGGATCAAGGCCGAGCACGCGCGCGCTGTCGGCCCAGAGCCGTGCGGCGAGGACCGCGCGATCCTCGCCGAGCAAGTGATCGGCCGCGCTCGTGGTGGTGGAAATCCGGTCGGGCAGCGCGAACACCCATTCGGCGGTCCCGTGGACGAGGCCGGTCAGCAGCGGCGCGCCAAGCGGCCTTCGCAACGCGAAATGCGCGTTGACGATCGCGTTGTGCTGCGTGGGTGCGCTCAGGCCGGGCACCAGATCGAGCGCGACCCATGAAGGCAGCGCGAGCACGACCGCGTCGCCCGGCCCCAGCGCCTCCTCCCCGTCTGCAAACGCAAGCGCCGCCAGCCCGTGCTCGCCCGGCACCACCGCGCGCAGCCGCCGCCCCAGCCGCACCTGCCCGCCGTGCGCTGCGAGGAACGCCAGCGCGGGATCGACGAATGCGTGCGCCAGCGTGGGGTGCGCGATGCGCGGCCTTGCCGCGCGCCCGCCACGCGCCAGGCTGCCGCGGATCACCGCCCCCGCCAGCCGCGCCGAGCCGTCGCGCGCGGGCGTGTTGAGCGCGGACACAAGGAAGGGATCGAGCAGCCGGTCCCACAGCGGGCCGGTGGTGGGGATCGTCTCCGCTACGGTGGCGTGCGGCGCTGCGGTCAGCAACCGGGCGAGCGCGGCATAGGCGGCGGGCCGCGTCCCCGGCACGCGGCGGCCGGGCGCGAACACCCACCACGGCAGCGGGCCGTCGTTGGGGCGCAGCGTCCAGCGTGCGCCGTTCGCCATGTCCATCCACGCAAAGCTGGCGTCGTCCGGCCCGATCAGCCGGTCTTCCGCGCCGATCGTGCGCAGATAGTCGAACACCGCGCGGTTGCCGCTCAGCACCAGATGATTGCCGTTATCGATCGTCAGGCCGAGCTGTGCGTCGTGCCACGAGCGGCATCGCCCGCCCGCCTGCGGTGCCGCATCCGAAAGCGTCACCGATATCCCGGCAACCGCGAGGCGTACCGCCGCCGACAGCCCGGCCAGCCCCGCGCCGACCACATGCGCGCGCCTCACGCGATCACGGAACGAGCTGCAGCCGGATCAGCGTCAGCAGCAGCCCCAACTTGTCCACGCGCGCGCGGCGGCGCGGCGGTGCCCAGCCGGTCGCCTCCATCCGGCGCAGCACGTCCGCATACACCCGCTCCATCAGCCGCGGCGCGATCAGATGCCATCGCGGCCGCGCGGAAAGGACTGCATTCGCCCCGGCGAAATGCCCCCGCGCGCGCACCGCGACCGCGCGCGCTACGGAATCGAGGCGCGGATCGGCGGCGACCTGCGCGGGGCTTTCCAATGGGATGCCTGCGGCGTCGATCGGCTCGCGCGGCAGATACAGCCGCCCGATCGCGGCATCCTCGTCGATGTCGCGCAAGATGTTGGTAAGCTGGAGCGCGCGCCCAAGATGATGCGCCAGCGCCAGACCGGGTTCGGCGTCCATGCCGAACGCACGCACGCTCAGCCGCCCCACCGCGCTCGCCACGCGGTCGCAGTAGAGGTCGAGCGTTGCCCAGTCGGGCGCGAAAAAGTCGGCCTCCACGTCCATCCGCATGCCCGCGATCACCGCATCGAAATCGGCATGCGCCAGTGCGAAACGGCGGATCGCATCGACCAAATACTCCGCGCGACCCGGAGGCCCGCCCGCGAACAGCGACGCGATGTCGGTGGACCAGCCCTCCAGCGCCGCGCGGCGTTCCGCGGGCGTGCCCTCCTCGTCGTCGGCGATATCGTCCACGTCGCGGCAGAAGGCGTAAATCGCATACATCGCCTCGCGCTCGGGGCGCGGCAGGACGCGCATGCCGAGGTAGAAGCTGCTCTTGGCAATTTTGCCGCGCGTGGCTGGATCGGCGAGGCGGCTCATCGCGCCAGCAATCGCCCGATTGCCGCCGGAAGGGCAAGGGCCAGCATCTCCGCCTTGCCGTGGTGGACGCGCTGCGACAGCGGATCGCGTGTCTGCAGCCGACGGTTGAGCGAGTGCGCCAGCCGCTGGATGATCGCCACTTCGATCCCCAGCCGCGTATCGCGGATCGCGCGCGCGAAGGGCCGCGCCTGCGCCAGCAGCACCCCCGTGCGCCCCGCCAGATCGACAATTGCCGCGCGCAGGCTCGGCGTGGCAACCGGCGCGTCCAGATCGGCGATGCTCGCCCCATGCGCCGCGAGCACGTCGGCGGGCAGATACACCCGGTCGAGGTTCGCACGGTCCTTCGCGCAATCCTGGAGGTGGTTGACGATCTGCAACGCCGCACACAGCGCATCGTTTGCGGGCCACAGCGCCCGGTCCTCGCCATGCACGTCGAGCACGAAGCGCCCCACCGGCATCGCGGACACCCGACAATAATCGATCAACTCGTCCCAGCTCGCATAGTGCGTTTTGGTCACGTCGCGCGTGAAGGCGATCAGCAGATCGAGCCCGTGCTGCCGCGTGATCCCCCGCTCGGCGCAGATTTGCCTGAGCGCGAGCGCGGGCGCGTCGGTATCGCTCTCCCCCGCGAGCGTCGCACGCATCGCCTCAAGGCGCGCCAGCTTTTCCTGCGCGGGGGCGGTCGGGTGATCGGCGATATCGTCCCCGGTGCGCGCGAACCGGTAGAACGCCTTGACCGGCATCCGGAACCGCGGCGCGAACAACCGCGCAACGGGGAAATTCTCCTGTTCGCTCCCCTTGCCCGAAGCGAGCGGCCCTGCGGCGACGACTTCGCTCATGCGGGACGCGCCATGGCCTGCGCGCGACCCTTCCACATGCCGCCCCTGCCCCGCCAGTGCTGGACGGCGGACGCGATGGTGGCGGCGGCGTAGAAGAGGGCAATGAAGGGAAGCGCGAAAACGCGAAGTTCAGAAAGCCGATAAAGGTGGAGGAACCTTCCGAAGCTGATCAAAGGGAAAATAATTATGGGCCAGTAACCCGGCCGGAGCGCGATCAGGAACACCGGACCCCAGAACAGCGATATGATCAACACTAGCGCCGTGCCGAGCAGCCACGGCGAAAAGCGCAATTGCGTGTAGGCCGAGCGGGTTATCATTTCCCAAAGCTCTCGCCAACCATAGGCGCGCAGCGACCACGTCGAGCGGGTGAGCGCCAGCCTTATTCGCCCTTGCGCCTTCAGCAGCGCGCCCATGCTGACGTCGTCGATCAGCGCGCCCCTGATCGCAGCCACGCCGCCGGCACGCTCCAGCGCCGACCGGTCGATCAACATGCAGCCCCCCGCCGCCGCTGCAACCCGCGAACGCGGGTCGTTCGTTCGGCCGAATGGGTAGAGCAGATGAAAGAACCACACAAACGCGGGGACGATCATTCGTTCTGCCGCGTTCGCCGTGCGCAGAAGAGCCATGCGCGAATTGAGAACGAGCTGGTCTCGCTCCGCACGCGCGACCAGCATACGCAGCGCAGACGGCTCGTGAGCTATATCCGCATCGGTCAACCAGAGCCATTTCTCGGTCCCTGCTTGCACGATCCCACGCGAGACTGCCCACAGCTTGCCCGTCCAGCCAAGTGGCCGCGGCCCCGCCTGCACGATCGACAGTCGCGGCGATCCGTTCGGGGTTGCTGCCGCGACGGCGGCAGTGCCGTCGGTGCTTTCGTCATCGACCAGCACGATCCGGAACGTCCCAGGATAGTCCTGCGCCAGCAGTGTTTGGAGGCTTTGCGCGATCACAGCCGCCTCATCGCGCGCCGGGACGATCGCCACCACCTTCGGCCAGTCGGCCAGATCGGCTACCGGCAGATCTTCGGTCTCATCATTGCCGAAACGCGAGCGGAGCCAGACGATCGTCCACGCTGCCAACAACAGAAAAGCAAAGACGGCGAACAAACTGGGCGTGCTCACCCCACCATCCCCCTGGCCCCAAACCACGCCAGCGCGTCCGCCACCCCCTCGCGCCAGTCGCGCGCCGCGTAGCCCAGCTCGCCCTTCGCGCGCGCGCTCGAGAAATACATCTTTTGCCCCGCCATCTTCAGCGCATCGCGCGTCAGCATCGGCTCGCGCCCCGTCAGCCGCGCGACCGCCTCCGCCGCCCACGCCAGCGGCCTTAGCGGACCGATCGGCAGCCGGACGCGCGGCGGCGCGCGGCCCATGCGCGTCGCGATCTCGCCCAGCATGTCGGCCAGCGTTACATCTTCCCCGCCCAGAATATAGTGCCGCCCCACTTCGCCCCGCTCCAGCGCGAGCACATGACCCACCGCCACATCGTCCACATGCACCAGATTGAGGCCGGTATCCACGAAGGCCGGCATGCGCCCGTTCGCGGCCTCCACGATGATGCGGCCCGTGGGCGTGGGCTTCACGTCGCGGGGGCCGATGGGCGTGCTCGGGTGGACGATCACGGCGGGCAATCCCTCGCGCGCGATCATGTCTTCCACGATCCGCTCGGCCTCTACCTTCGATCGCTTGTAGGCCCTGATCGCAGTGTCGGGTGTCAGCCGCCGCGTCTCGTCCGCCGCGCCGCCGGGCAGTGGCGCAATGGTCGCCACGCTCGATGTATGCACCACGCGGCGCACGCCGGCCGCCAGCGCGGCCTCCATCGTGGCGCGTGCGCCCTCGCGGTTGTTGCGCACGATTTCGCCCGGGTCGCGTGCCCACAAACGATAGTCGGCGGCGCAATGGATCAGTGCGTCGATATTATTCAGCGCCTGTGTCATCCCGGCAACATCGCGGACATCGGCCTCGGCCAGCGCGCCGGGGAAGTCCGACAAATTGGCCTTTGCTGCGGTGCGGCGCGCGATTCCGGTCACCGCATAGCCGCGCTCCGCCAGCGTACGCGCCACGCCGGCACCCACAAAGCCCGAAACGCCGGTCACGGCCACGCGCGCGAACAATTGTGTCAGGGTTCACCTCGCACTAACTCGCGGCCGCATAGCCCGGTTGGTGGAACCGGGGAAGCGGGGCGGACGAAGGCGCGCAGTGGCACTATCGCATCTGATCGGGACCGGCCTTGCAGCGCTCGCGCTTGCGGGATCGGCCTACATGCTGCTCGCCGCCGTGCTGGTCGGCCGTTACCGCACGCGCGCATTCCCCCCGCTTGTGAGCGCGCCCGGTGTCACGCTGCTCAAGCCGCTGCACGGGGCCGAACCCCGGCTCGATGACAATCTGGGCGCGGCGGTGCGGCAGGAATATCCGGGGCCGGTGCAGACGATCTTCGGCGTCGCACGCACGAGCGATCCCGCGCTCGCTGCGGTCGCACGGCTGCGGCGCGATCATCCGGGGCACGATATCGCGCTGGTGGTCGATCCCGCACGGCACGGATCGAACGCCAAGGTATCGAACCTGATGAACATGGCCGCGCACGCGCGCCACGAAGTGATCGTGCTCGCGGACAGCGACATGGGCGTGCCACCCTCGCATCTCGCGCGCGTGGTGGCCGAGTTGCAGCGGCCGGGCGTCGGTGCGGTGACGTGCCTCTACCACGGGCGCGGCGATGCGGGTTTCTGGTCGCGCTTCGCGGCAGCGGGCATCAGCTGGCAATTCCTGCCCGGCGTGGTGGTAGGCCGCGCGCTCGGCCTCGCGCAGCCGTGCATGGGTGCCACAATCGCGTTGCGTGCCGAAACGCTCGCAGCCATCGGCGGCTTCGGTTCGCTCGCCGACACGCTTGCAGACGATCACGCGCTGGGCGTCGCGGTTGCCGCCACCGGGCGGCGGCTCGCTGCACCGCCCATGCTGCTGGCGCACGGCAGCGCGGAGGCCTCGCCCGGCGAACTCGCGCGCCGCGAACTGCGCGCCAACGCCACCGTGCGCGAGATCGAGCCTGCGGGCTTTGCAGGCAGCCTGATCACTCACCCGCTGCCGCTCGCGCTCGGCGCGCTGGCGGTGCTCGGCGCAACCCCCGCCGCAGTTGCCACCATCGCCGTGGCTGCCGTCGCGCGGCTTGCGGTCGCCATCGCCGTCGATCGCGCGGCGGGCGCCCGCACCGCGCCGCTCGCATGGCTGCCCGCGCGCGATATCGTCAGCTTCGCCTTGTTCGTCGCCTCCTTCTTCGCGCGCTCGGTTGACTGGCGGGGCGCGCGCCTCACATTGCTCGGTCGCGGCGAAGTCGCCGATGCCGCCGCCGTTTTGGAACCCGCACGATGATGAAGACCCTGTTTCTCCAGCCGCCCAGCTTCGATGGCTACGATGGCGGCGCGGGCGCGCGCTACCAGAACAAGCGCGAGATCAAGAGCTTCTGGTATCCCACCTGGCTCGCCCAGCCCGCCGCGCTGGTGCCGGGATCGAAGCTGATGGACGGTCCGCCGCATCGGCTGTCGTTCGAGGATGTGGCGCGCGAGGCGAAGCAGCGCGAGCTGGTGGTCATGCACACCAGCACGCCCTCGTTCGATCAGGATGTGAAATTCGCCCGCGCTTTGAAGGACATGAACCCCGATCTGAAGATCGGCATGATCGGCGCCAAGGTCGCGGTCGATCCGCAGGGCTCGCTCGCCGCAAGCGACGCGATCGACTGGGTGGCGCGCAACGAATTCGATTTCACCTGCCAGGAAGTCGCGCGCGGCGATCCATTGGCGGATGTGAAAGGCATCAGCTACCGCAACCGCGAGGGCGCGATCGTCCACAATGCCGATCGCGCGATCGTGATGGACATGGACACGCTCCCCTTCGTCACCCCCGTCTACGAACGCGACCTCAAGATCGAAGAATATTTCATCGGCTATCTAAAGCACCCGTACATCAGCTTCTACACCGGCCGCGGCTGCAAATCGCGCTGCACCTTCTGCCTCTGGCCGCAAACCGTGGGCGGCCACAATTACCGCGTCCGCTCGGTCGGCCATGTGGTGGACGAAGTGAAGTATGCGCTCAAAGCCTTCCCGCAGGTGAAGGAGATCTTCTTCGACGACGATACGTTGACCGACAATCTGCCGCGTGTGGAGGCGCTGGCGCGCGAACTCGGCAAGCTCGGCGTGCCATGGTCGTGCAACGCCAAGGCCAACGTGCCCTATGAGACGCTCAAGGTTTTGAAGGACAATGGCCTGCGCCTGCTGCTGGTCGGGTACGAGAGCGGCAACCAGACCATCCTGCATAACATCAAGAAGGGTCTGCTGATCGAGACCGCGAAGAAGTTCAGCAAGGATTGCCACGCGCTCGGCATCGCGGTCCACGGCACCTTCATCCTGGGCCTGCCGGGCGAGACGCGCGAGACGATCCAGGAGAGCATTGCCTACGCCAAGGAAGTCAACCCGCACACGATGCAGGTCTCGCTCGCCGCGCCCTATCCCGGCACGTTCCTCTACAAGCAGGCGCTCGAGAATGGCTGGTTCGAAGCCGGATCGAACCTGGTGGCGGACAATGGCGAGCAGATCGCGCAACTCAGCTACGATCACCTCCCCGCGCGCGAAATCTTCGAGGCGGTCGAAACCTTCTACAAGAAGTTCTACTTCCGCCCGAGCAAGATCCTCGACATCGTCGGCGAGATGGTCACCGATCGCCAGATGATGGTGCGCCGCCTGCGCGAGGGGGTGGAATTCTTCCACTTCCTGCGCACCCGCAAGGGTGCGCTGGCCTGATCCCCGAACCCTCCCCGGAACGGGGAGGGTTTCTTTGCCTATGCCTTCCGCAGCCGCCGCCCGACCGCGATCAGCCCCGCACCAAGACCGAGCGCGGCCAGCGATGCGGGTTCGGGGACGCCGGATGTGGATGTGATGACGACGTGGACGGGGTTGACGACATGGACGGGGTTGCTGTTTGTCTGGGCGCAGAAGCCGAGATTGCCATAGGCGTGTGCAAGGGTACTCACATTGGACGTCATATAGTCCACCTGCGTTCCAAACGCGCGCGACAAAAAACAAAGTCGTCGATGTTGGAAACGACTTGAGCTGCGGCGACACGGTCTGTGTTGACACCTGGATTAAGCTACAACCCAGTCGCCTGCACACTGTCGGAGTCGCTCAAGGGCAGGTATTTGGCGTTTGTGAACTCGGAGTCCACGGACGGGCCGAAATCAACTGCCACGCCGTCTACAGCCACCAGCACCGTGAAGATGGTGGGTAAACCGTAATCGGACCCACCGTAATAATCGGTCAAGTGGCCGTCATCGCTGAGGACACCACCCGCGCCCAGATCGAGGCGGAAGCGGAGCGTCAGCATCTTGCCGCTGAGATCGGCCGTGGGCGCGCCGAAGAGGCCGTTGCCATCATAGCCATATGCGATCTTCCCCGTGAACGTTTCCGTCACAATCGTCGCCCGTGCCGCGCCCGCGCCCGCCAGCAGCAGTGCGCCGCCGAGCAGTGCCGTCATTTTCGTCGTCATCGCCGGTGCCCCTTGCCCCGCGTCGCCCCGTGCGCGCGACAGCGGGAGCGCTACCCCCCCCTCCCCTCAAATCTGCAAGTCAATAATCTCCGGTAACTTCGCCGCGAGCGGGCGAGTTTGGGCAAGTGTCGGATTTGGCAGGGTATTTCCTCGCGGCTGTCTGCGCCCGGATGCATACGTCCGGTCGGAGAGCCGGCGGGGAGACGGAGGCGTAGCGCCTCGCGCGGCGCGACTCGGGCGGGCCATGCATTTGCCCGCCTGCCTAGCGATGCCCCTCCCTCTCGCTCTACCCCGCTTTCGCGGTGGCTGTCCTTTTCTTTTGCGGGAGAGGGTGAGCAGTCCGGCCTGTCCCTCTCCCTTGCGGGAGAGGGTGGAGAAGGCGGGTGGGGGTGTGCTCTCTCGCGGCCGGTCACCACTCCGGCCACACACCCCCACCCCGGCCGCTGCTGCCCCCGGCAAAGCAGCCGCTTGCGATCCGCGTCTCGCGGGGCGAACCGCTGGGCGCATTTGCGTGCGGAACGGACCGACCGGCCATGGTGGAAACCCGATGATCGCGCGATCATTCGCCGATGGGCGCGCATTTGTGCGGATACGCGTGCGTGACGCGGCACGTCCGTGCGCGTAGGCGCACCTTCATGCCCGCGCCGCTGATCATTACCGCCGACGATTTCGGCGCGGACATGAGCGTCAACGCAGCCGTCGAGCACGCGCACCGCCAAGGCATCCTCACCGCCGCCAGCCTGATGGTCGCCGCCCCCGCCGCCGCCGACGCGGTGCGCCGTGCGCGCGCGCTGCCGGGGCTAGGGGTGGGCCTGCACCTCGTCCTCGTGGAGGGCGTGCCCGCGCTACCCCCGCACGCGGTGCCCGATCTGGTCGGCCCGGACGGTCGCTTCCGCCCGGACATGGCGCGCGCGGGCGTGAACTTCCTGCGGCCGCGCGTCCGTCGCCAGCTCGCCGCCGAGATCGTCGCGCAGTTCGAAGCCTTCGCCGCGACCGGCCTGCGGCTCGATCACGTCAACGCGCACAAGCATTTCCACCTGCACCCGGTGGTGGCCGCGCTGCTGCTCGAGATCGGGCCGCGCTTCGGGATGCGTGCGGTGCGCGCGCCGATCGAACCCGCCGCCGTCCTCGCGCGCATCGAGCCCACCCCCACTTCGTTCTCCGCCCACCTCGCCACGCTCTACGCCCGCCGCCTCGCCGCGCGCCTGCGCCGCGCCGGGCTGCGCGTGCCCGATGCGGTGTTCGGCCTGCACTGGACCGGCCACCTCACGCCCGCACGCCTCGCGGCACTGCTCCCACACCTCCCGCCCGGCATGATCGAAATCTACGCCCACCCCGCCACCCGCAACGATTTCCCCGGACACGCGCCCGCAGCCGCCCACACCGCCGAACTCGCCGCGCTCATCGATCCCGCCGTGATCGCCGCCGTGCGCGCGAGCGGTCGCCGCCTCGCCAGCTTCGCCACCGCCTGACACCGCGCGCAGCGTCAATGTCCCGCTCCACCCTCGCGCTGCTGCTCGCCACGCTCGCGGGGCTTGGCCTCGCGGTGGGCGCAGTGGGCTGGGTTGGCTTCGCGCCCGTGCTCGGTGTGGTCGCGCGTATCGGCGTGCCCGGGTTCGCTGCGCTCGTGGGCTACAGCGCGCTCCCGCTCGCGCTGCTGGGCGGGGCGTGGTGGGCGTGCGCCCCGCCGCCCGAATCCGGATCGCCCCGCCCCGGCCTGCTGCGCTTCGCGTGGGCGCGCACCGTGCGCGAGGGCGCAACCGATGTGCTCCCCTTCGCGCAGTTCGGCGGCTTGCTGGTGGGCGCGCGCGTGCTCACCGCCGCCGGGATCGCCGCCGCCACAGTCTGGGCCGCCATGGTCGCCGATCTGTCGACCGAACTCGCAGCCCAACTGGTGTTCACGCTTTACGGCGTCGGCGCGCTGGCACTGCGCCTCGCGCACGCCGGTGCCGCGCCCGATCTGTGGCCACCCATCGTCGCCGGGGTGGCGGTCAGCATCGCCATCCTCGCCGCGTTCCTCGCGCTGCAACGCCCGATGCTGCGGCTGGCGGGCGGCCTTGCCGAGCGCGTTCTGCCCGGCGCGGCCAAGGCCACCGCGGGCGTGGCGGACGGCCTCGCCGCGATCTACGCGCGCCGCCCCGCGATCGCCGCCGCGCTCGCGCTCAATCTCGCCGCATGGATCGCCAGCGCGGCGGGCGCGTGGCTCGCGCTCAGCTTCATGCACGCGAGGATCGCGCTCGCGGACGTGCTCACCATCGAAGCGCTGATCTTCACGCTGCGCTCGGCCGCGTTCATGATCCCCGGCGCGCTGGGGTTGCAGGAGGCCGCCTACGCGCTGATCGGCCCGCTCTTCGGCCTCGATCCCGCGACCGCGCTCGCGCTCAGCCTGATCAAGCGCGCGCGCGATCTCGCCATCGGCGTGCCCGCGCTGCTGCTGTGGCAGGCGGGCGAAGGGCGGCGGCTGCTGCGCGCCACCCCCGCTGCGCCAACAAGCCAGGCAAAGTGACGGCATGTTGAACCACGCGCAAAAACCGTCATCCCGGCCTTGAGCCGGGACCCACCTGCCTCCGTCCGGCGCGCGCCGGAAGAAGGCAGTCCCGGCTCAAGGTTGGGATGACTGCGGTGTGCGGCAGGACGTTGCGTGAGACTGAAATCCGTCCCGCTCCAGGTCGTTAGACTCATAACCGAGCGAGCGGCCGGCACTGGTGGGAAGCGTATCCGCTGCTTTCGTGCGCGAGCGCGCTGATGCAGACGTTATCTCATATGATCGGATCTTGTCGAACGGTACAATCCTCATCTATAATAAGTCTCCGATGCAACGACTGTCCGCTGACGAGGCCGAGTGGCTGACGCATTTCTTTAGCTGCAACATCACTCCCGTATATCTCCGCGAGGTACCAGGCTCAGGACTCATTGATTACAGCCAAAAGATGACGGTAGCGGCGATGACGATGGCTGAGAAGAAGGTATGGGCGCAGCGGTCGTAGCGGGTGTGGATGCGTCGCCAGTCCTTGAGTTTGCC
>Ga0123338_10001066_pt1 | contig 26997 bp, 21 predicted proteins | sample grotaG_FD_89793 | JGI IMG/M metagenome (GOLD analysis project Ga0123338, IMG submission 89793) | Glacier valley bacterial and archeal communities from Borup Fiord, Nunavut, Canada, to study Microbial Dark Matter (Phase II) -... | ecosystem: Environmental > Aquatic > Freshwater > Ice > Glacier ...
CAGTATCTTACCGTAATCTCCCAAGGCAGCTGTCGCCACGCCAAAGAACACGCTGAAAATTACCAGTTGAAGTATCTCATTATTAGCCATCGCCTCAAAAATACTTTTTGGGATAACATGCTCTACAAATGTAGCAAGCGAAAACACCTGCGTTTTTCCGATAAGATCATTTGCTCCTGTAGTATCTGCAACATGCAGGTCGATGGCAACGCCTGGTTTAAAAAAGTTCACCAGAAGCATTCCTAATAACAAAGAAATAAGGGAAGCGGTAACGAACCATAGCAGAGCTTTACCACCTACCCTGCCCACTGACTTGAGGTCACCTAATTTGGCGATTCCTACAACGAGTGTAGAAAATACCAACGGGGCAATGATCATCTGAACAAGCCGTAAAAAAATTGTAGTAAGTAATTTAATGTTCTTGTCAAACGTGGGGATAAATTCTTTGGAACAATTTTCATGTACTACGTATCCTACTATAATACCGAGTACCATTGAAATTAAAATATAGACTGTTAACCGGTTATTTTTACCCATATTATTACGTTGAAACTTAGCAGGAATGGACAATCGAAAATTCAAAAAAATTGACTTAACAAAAACTAATAGCATTTACCAATGGCAGAATGTTTAAAAGTATTAAATCCAAGGGTCTTTTCACTATATCTTTATTGTTGATGCACAATGATTATAAATATAATTTCTTCTGAACTTATATTGAGACACCAAAAGAAAGCAATTATTAAATAATTGTTTATTTTACGGGCATTATTTAAATCATACTAATTAACTATGAGTTTATTTGCGAAGAAACCTATGAGCATGCTTATGTCCGAAGCAGCTGACAGCGAAAAGGGCCTGAAAAAAACCTTGGGCGCTGGTTCGTTGGTCGCTTTAGGTATCGGCGCTATTATAGGAGCCGGATTGTTTTCCATTACCGGAGTAGCAGCGGCAAATAATGCAGGTCCTTCAATCACTATTTCATTTGTGGTTGCAGCTTTAGGTTGCGCGTTTGCAGGATTATGCTATGCTGAATTTGCTTCTATGATTCCGGTAGCAGGCAGTGCTTACACTTATTCTTATGCCACTATGGGTGAGTTTATTGCCTGGGTGATAGGATGGGATCTTGTATTAGAATATGCCGTGGGCGCGGCTACTGTAGCGATAAGCTGGAGCAGGTACCTGGTAAAGTTTTTAGATGGCTTCAATGTTCATCTCCCCGCGGCAATAGCCACCGGGCCTTTCGATGGTGGTTTTATTAATCTGCCAGCAGTGTTTATAGTGATCATAGTAAGTTTGTTGTTAATAAAGGGAACACAGGAAAGCGCCACAGTAAACGCTATCATCGTTACACTAAAAGTAGCAGTGGTACTGGTATTTATTTTCCTTGGCTGGAAGTACATTAACAATGCAAACTATACCCCTTACATACCTGATAATACGGGCACTTTCGGACAGTTCGGCTTTAGCGGTATCATTCGTGCCGCAGCTATCGTATTTTTTGCCTACATAGGTTTTGACGCTGTTTCAACCGCTGCACAGGAAGCAAAGAATCCAAAGCGCGACATGCCTATCGGTATACTGGGCTCGCTGGCGATATGCACTGTACTTTATATATTGTTCGCACATGTCATGACTGGCGTTACCAGCTATACTACGTTTGCCGGTAAAGATGGTATTGCTCCAGTAGCAGTAGCAATTGAACACATGGGTCATGCGGATGCCAATGGTGTTATGCATCCTGACTATCCATGGCTTAACCGCGCTATTGTTGTAGCAATACTTGCCGGTTATGCTTCCGTTATCCTGGTGATGCTGATGGGCCAGTCGAGGGTGTTTTTTTCTATGAGTAAAGATGGATTACTGCCACCGGTATTTCAACAGGTACATCCAAGATTCAGAACCCCGGCTAAATCTAACATGCTTTTTATGTTGTTTGTTAGTTTATTTGCCGCCTTTGTACCTGCACGGGTGGTGGGTGAAATGACAAGCATTGGTACACTGTTCGCATTTATTCTTGTTTGTATTGGCGTGTGGCTTTTGAGAGTAAAACAACCTGAGCTGCCAAGAGCGTTCAAAACACCGCTTGTTCCACTGGTGCCTATCCTTGGTATTGTAACCTGTTTGTTTATGATGATGTTTCTACCACTCGATACCTGGATACGTTTGTTAGTATGGATGCTGATTGGCTTTGACGTTTATTTATTTTATGGATTGAAGAAGAGTTTATTGTCTGACCATCTCGCCGCAACGCATGCGAGGGGAAACAGGATTGTATCTATATGTGGGTTATGCCTGGTGGCTCTGCTAGCTATCGTGGCATTTATTCATCATGGTACTTCTGCTGAACCTGACTGGATTTTATTTGGCTTTTCACTGGCTTTTGCTGTTATACATTTAATTATTTATGGAGGTAAATTATTAAAAAAATAAAAAAGGTTCAATTTTAAAACCGCCCGGGCACATTACCGGGCGGTTTTTTATTGCGGTAAACGTTTACATTTGCAATCCTTAATCGACCTGATAATTTATGGGTAGAATATTTGAAGTTAGAAAGGCAACGATGTTCGCACGGTGGGATAAGATGGCCAAACAATTTACCAGGATTGGCAAAGAAATTATCATTGCTGTAAAGGCTGGTGGTCCTGACCCAGACCATAATGCAGCACTACGCCGCTGCTTCCTAAACGCCAAAGGCGTAAACATGCCCAAAGACCGGGTGGAAGCGGCTATCAAAAGGGCTATGGGCAAAGACAAAACAGATTATGAAGAAATCGTTTACGAAGGGTATGCTCCTCACGGAGTAGCGTTGATGGTAGAGACTGCCACGGACAATCCTACCCGCACAGTAGCCAACGTCAGAATGCATTTTAATAAAGAAGGCGGCAGCCTGGGCACCAGCGGATCTGTAAGCTTTACATTCACCCGCATGGGAGAATTTAAAATAAAAAATGATGGAAGCATTAATCTTGAAGACCTGGAGTTTGAACTCATTGATTTTGGTCTGGAAGAAATCGGGGAAGACAGTGAAGGCAATATAGTGATACGCACCGCCTTTACGGAGTTCGGTCACATGAGTAAAGCTTTGGAAGATAAAGGCATCACGCCGCTGATTGCTGAACCAACCCGCATACCCACTACCACGGTTGAACTAAGTGAAGAAGATGCCAAAGATGTATTGCTGTTGGTAGACAAGCTGGAGCAGGATGAAGATGTGCAGAAAGTGTATTACAATTTGAAATAGGTGTGAGGTAGGAGGTTTTCAGGTATGAAGGAAGAATGGTGTGTCTCCAGGAATATGCTTCTGTGAGAGTGATCACTTTTTATGAGGTTTATTAATTACAATATCAATATTGAAAAATCTAGTGCTGTTAAGTAGCTGTCTTAGACTTCATACCTGATAACCCCATACCTCACCGCTATCTTTTTATTATTTACATGATGGACGGGCATGAGGTATGAAGTATGAGGTTTTCTGGTATGAGGAAAGAATTGTGTGTCTGCAGGAAATATGCTTCTATTATTAGTGATCACTATTTATGAGGTTAATAAAAGTATTATTACTTCAATATAGAAAATTTAATTTGAACAAACAAACTGTACTACTCTTCACACCTCATAACCCCATACCTCATACCTGCTCCCCTTACTCCTTCATCATCTCCCTGATTACCGTAATAATCTCCTCTGCGTTAGGCTTACCGAAATAATCGCCGTCGGTAGCATAGCCCGCACGATGTGCTTTAGCACTTATTGTTCTCGGGGCGATGTCAAGCCATTTATATCCACCCTGATTTTCCAGCACATTTTTATACATGTAAGCCGAAGCCCCACCCGGTACATCTTCATCGATAAAAATGATACGGTTTGTTTTTTTAAGCGAGAGGAGAATACTATGATGAATATCAAATGGCAGTAGGGTCTGAACATCTATTACTTCGCAACTTATACCAATCTGTTCGAGCACTGTCACTGCATCGAGTACAATCCTCAGGGTAGAACCGTAGGAAACGACGGTGATATCTTTACCTTCCGCTATAGTTTCAGGAATACCTAACGGTACCGTGTAGCCCAGTAAATCTGCGGGAAGTCTTTCTTTCAACCTGTAACCGTTAAGACATTCAATGATCAATGCCGGGTCGTTACCTTGTAGCAGCGTGTTATACATGCCCACAGCCTGAACCATATTGCGGGGCACGCAAATATGAAGTCCGCGGAGAGAATTAATAATCATTCCCATCGGAGAGCCTGTATGCCAGATGCCTTCCAGCCGGTGACCCCTGGTGCGAATAATCAGTGGCGCACTTTGTTTCCCGCCTGTCCGGAAATGCAAAGTAGCAAGGTCGTCACTCAGCGGCTGCAGGCCATATAATAAGTAATCAAGGTATTGAATTTCAGTAATCGGCCGAAGACCCCGCATAGCCAGACCGATACCCTGACCCATAATAGTTAGTTCCCGGATACCGGTATCGAAAATCCTCTCTGCGCCATGCTTTGCCTGTAAGCCTGCAAAACCCTGGTTGACATCGCCGATATATCCGAGGTCTTCCCCGAAAGCTACTACTTTAGGATTGCTTGAAAACAGTTCATCGAAATACCTGTTTAATACCTCATATCCGTTAACCATGGGAGCATTGTCGAGGTAACGCACTTTTTTATGAGGGACTTTTAAAGGACTTTTATCGCTTTCATCATACAGATATGTATTATAATAAACCCGGTTTTCCTCTTCCAGTTCTTTATAATATGCTCTAACCGGCATGGCAGCTTCTGGAAGCTCATTTTCTAGTAAAGAATAATAGAGCGCTTTAACGATATCCTTGCGTGTAGGCTCCCTGTTTGCGGAAAGTTCTTTGGAGATTTTTTGTAAAGATTCTTTTTTTACAGGAAGCGCGTCAGCCAGTTCAGTAATCAGACTAACGGTTTTGAGTACCTGTTTTTTTAAAGGAGCAAGGTATTTTTCCCAGGAACTATTACGTGCCTTACGTGCATATTCCTTCGCTTTTATCTCTACTTCAATCAATTCCTCTTCGCTTACCAGCGCGTTTTCAATGATCCATTCTTTCATCTTTCTTATACAGTCCCACTCCCTTTCCCACGATAGGCGCTCTGCCGTTTTGTACCGTTCATGACTACCCGAAGTTGAATGCCCCTGGGGTTGTGTTACCTCTTCCACATGAAACAAAGCCGGTGTATGTGTTTCACGTATCTTTTGGATCCCTGCTTCAAATACTTCGCACATGCCGGCGTAATCCCAGGCTTTTACTTTATAGATATCTATTCCATTGGTACCTTCTTTTTTTTGAAATCCTTTTAATACCTCAGAGATGGAACCTTTTGTTGTCTGGAAATTTTTGGGGACGGAGATACCGTAGCCATCATCCCATACAAAAATAGCAAGGGGTACCTGCAGCACGCCCGCGGCATTTACCGCTTCCCAAAAATGTCCTTCGCTGGTAGAAGATTCACCGATAGTGCAAAAGCACACTTCATTTCCGTTGTTTGAAAGATGTTTGAACTGCTTGAACACTTCGTTCTCCCGGAAACATTTAGATGCGAAAGCCAGTCCCAAGGCCCGGGGCATTTGCGATGCGGTAGGTGCCAGACCTGCAGAAAGATTTTTTCGGTTAACGAGGTCGAGCGTATCGCCTTCCCTGTTGATAAAAGCAGTTGATAAATGGGCGTTCATCTGCCTGCCACTGCTATTAGGTTCATTTTTTTCATCAGGGTCAGCATATAACTGTGAAAAAAATTGTTCCATGGTAGCCGCTTCTGTTGCAAACGCAAAAGTTTGATCCCTGTAGTATCCTGAATAAAAATCACCCGGGTTAAAAAATTTAGCCATAGCTACCTGTGGTACTTCCTTACCATCGCCAAAAATGCCAAACTTCGCTTTACCTGTGAGTACTTCTTTCCGCCCAAGCAGGCTGGCTTCCCGACTTTCACATGCCAGGCGGTAATCACTCAGCACTTCATCCCTGAATTTATCAAAGGAAAGTTTTTCGGATGCAAGCAGGTCACTGCTGGTCAAGTTTTCCATTTCACAAACGTACAGGAATTTTGGCAATAGGAAATCAAGCTATCAGCCTTCCTCTTTCAGATTTCGCATATAGCTATTGATTGATTACTGCACTTGAAAAATTTTATAAAAGCGCTGCGATTTTAAAGTGTTGACCACCAGAATATTTGAAAAAAAATACGGTATTGCTGTACAGTAACCTCTGTTGGCTGAGTGAATAGCTATAAAAAATACCTTTTTAACTTCCCCTTACAATTTGTAAATTTGTTTCTTCGTTAATGGAATAAAACTTGAAATAAATATTAGTATGAGAAATTTAATGACTGTTTTCTTCTTAGTTGTAACAGGTCTGAGCATCCAGGCTCAGGTAACAACGGTAGCAGCTAAACCCGAGGCGATATCTTTAAAAGAAATTTCTTTTGACTTTGGTAAAATTCCGCAAAGTCACCCTGTGACGCATGAGTTTGAGGTAATGAATATTTCCACGGATACCTTGAAACTGTTAAATGTTCAGGCAAGTTGCGGTTGTACAACTCCCGTCTGGAAAAAAGATCCCGTAGCGCCGGGAGCCAATACCATTATCAATGTTGGATACAATGCCGCTTCCCAGGGACCCTTTGAAAAAACAATCACCATTCTTTATAACGCAGGACTTACTAAAACCATCACAATAAAAGGTGAGGTGCTAAAAACTCCTGCAACCGTGGCTCCGCAAAATACGTCAGTACAATTATTAAAACAATCAAATCAATCAAATCAATAATTATGAAGAGAATACTTATAGCCTTTAGTGCCCTGGCATTAACTTCAACAGTTATGGCCCAGGCCAAACCTACCGCTCCGGTAGCAGCTGTTCAAACAAAAAAAGCCGATGAGCAGGTGAAATTTACTGAAGTAAAACATGATTTTGGAAAGATTAAACAGAGTGTTCCTGTCACCTACGATTTCGCATTTCAAAACGTTGGCAACACACCTGCGGTTATAGAATCTGCAACGGCCAGCTGCGGATGTACCACTCCTACCTGGCCTAAAACACCGGTTATGAAAAGTAAGACGGATAAAGTGTCTGCGGGCTTCAATGCCGCTTCTCCTGGTCCTTTTGAAAAAACTATAACGGTAAAAGTTGCAGGTTATGACCTTCCTCTTGAATTAAGAATTACAGGCGAAGTGCTTAATGCTGAAGAATATGCAAAGTATGAAGGCGTTAAAGGAAAAAAAAACAGCAAGTAATTATTAGTAGTCAGATTTAAATTATTAAAGGCCCTACTAGGTTTTTATATATTAATATTGGTTAATGGTTAATGATTTTATTATCATTAACCATTTATAATTTACAATGGTTCGTAAATTTCATTATAACAACTTTTCCCGTATGTACCGCCATATAATAATTAACCATTAATCATAAGTCAGATGTTACAAATAAGCCACCGTGGAGACATGATGCCGCCTTCCCCTATCAGGAAACTTGTACCGTATGCTGAAGCAGCTAAGAAGAAAGGAATAAAAGTGTACCATCTTAATATTGGCCAGCCTGATATTGAAACACCGCATCAAATACTGGATGCTGTTAGAAATGCTGATTTTAAAGTATTAGAATATAGTCACAGCGCGGGTAATGAGAGTTATCGTAGAAAACTGGTACACTACTATGAGAAAGTAGGTATCAACATCGATTATCAGCAGATTATCATTACTACGGGTGGCTCGGAAGCTATACTTTTTGGTTTTATGAGCTGCCTTGATGCGGGTGATGAAGTAATTATACCCGAACCGTTTTATGCTAACTATAACGGCTTCGCTGTTTCTGCAGACATCATAGTTAAACCCATCACTTCCTCTATCGACAACGGCTTCGCCCTTCCGCCTGCCGAGGAGTTTGAGAAAATGATAACGCCCAGAACAAAGGCTATAGTGATCTGCAATCCTAATAATCCTACTGGTTATCTTTATAGCAGACAAGAGATGGAAGTGTTAAAAGCGCTGGTAATAAAGCACAACCTGTTTTTGTTTGCGGACGAAGCCTATCGGGAATTTTGTTATGAAGGGGATCATTTTAGCGCAATGCATTTGACCGGCATTGACAACCATGTAATTTTAATGGACACGATCAGTAAAAGATACAGCGCCTGCGGAGCAAGGATAGGAGCCTTTATTACAAAAAACAAAGAAGTACTTGCCGCTGCGATGAAATTTGCCCAGGCAAGATTAAGTCCCCCAACCTTTGGGCAAATCGCCGGTGAAGCAGCGCTGGATCTTCCTTACAATTATTTTGATGCTATTAAAGCCGAATACAAATTGCGCCGTGATACGATAGTAAGCAGACTAAATACTATGCCAGGCGTTTTTTGTCCAATACCTGGTGGCGCATTTTACGCAATGGCTAAGTTACCTATCAGCGATGCCGATCATTTCTGTCAATGGCTGCTTCAGGACTTTAGTTTTAATGGTAAAACCGTGATGCTGGCGCCAGCGACCGGCTTCTATGGAACACCAGGGTTAGGAAAAAATGAAGTTCGTTTAGCGTACGTTTTAAACACGCACTCAATTAACAAAGCAATGGATTGTTTACAACAGGCGATCGAAACATATAAAACTCTTTTTGAAAATTAAGAAACAAATTCCTATCTTAAAAATAACCCTTGACTAAACATTAAATAAAATTAAATGTAATAAATTACCTATTTATTTCCAATAAAAGGTTATTTTTACAAAATAAGAACTATAGATATAAAAAACTTATATTGAATTAAATAGTTTTTTAAAAAATATTAAGGTAAATATTTTAATCGTTTTTTCATATGGCAAGCAATCGTTGAGGCCTTCTGTTTCCACAGAGGGCCCTTTTTTTACATAGGTATTCTAAAGTTTTGCGATTATAGATTCCAACTATTTAAGATATATTTCCTTTTTAAAAAGCCACTTTCTAAAAAGCTATATTTTCACATCTATCGGGAGGCTTAAGGCCGGCGTATTGTATAATAAACATGACAAAACAAATACACAACCCGGTTATACTCATTCTTGCACTTTGATCGCATGTTGAAAACATAAAATAAAATTATTTTGGTTAGAAGGATATTACTGCTAATTTGACGCGAATTGCATTAATGAAACAGGTAAATTATGTAATTGGCGTTGATTATGGTACTGATTCCGTCCGCGCTATATTAGTGGATGCAGGCAACGGACAAGAGTTGGCTTCTTCCATCTTTTACTACCCACGATGGAGAGATGGTTTGTTTTGCGAAGCTTCTTCTAATCAGTTCAGGCAACATCCGCTAGACTATATCGAAGGTCTTGAACAAACGATAAAAAATTGTTTGATGCAGACAGGAACTTCTATTGCTCCCCACATCAAAGCCATCTCGATAGATACCACTGGATCCACTCCTGTGGCAGTGGATCAAAGCGGAACTCCGTTGGGTTTGATGCCTTCTTTTAAAAACAATCCAAATGCCATGTTCGTATTATGGAAAGACCACACCGCTGTTAAAGAAGCAGCGCAAATAAACGAACACGCGAAAAAATTTGATACTAATTATCTCCAGTTTGTCGGCGGAATATATTCTTCTGAATGGTTCTGGTCCAAGCTACTGCACGTTTTAAGAGAAGATAAGGAGGTAAGGAATGCCTGCCATTCCTGGGTGGAACACTGCGACTGGATCCCATTCTTACTTACCGGCGGCAAACATATAACCGACATGAAACGTAGCGTATGTGCTGCTGGTCATAAATGTTTATGGGCAGCCGAATTCGGCGGGTTGCCACCGGATCAGTTCTTTACTTCACTCGATCCTTTGCTGGCAGGCTTTACATTCAAACTTTTTAATAAAACCTATACTGCCGCTGAATCTGCCGGAAATCTGGGAAAAGAATGGTCTGAACGACTGGGACTGTCAACTAATGTTGTTATCGGTGTCGGCGCTTTCGATGCGCACATGGGCGCTGTAGGGGGTCAGATAGAACCCTATCATTTGAGTAAGGTAATGGGCACTTCTACCTGTGATATGCTGGTGGCTCCAATTTCCGAGATAAAGGGAAAATTGGTAAAGGGAATCTGCGGCCAGGTGAATGGTTCAATTATACCGGGTATGACCGGACTTGAGGCAGGTCAGTCGGCTTTCGGTGATGCTTATGCGTGGTTCAGGAATGTACTGGCATGGCCGCTGCAAATACTTCTTTCAAAAACAGCTCTTGTTGATACTGAAATAATAAAGGCTGTGATAGAAGAATCTGTAAATAATATCATACCCGAACTAAGCAAACAGGCGGCTCAGATATCCGATGCAGATAATGCCGAACTCGCAATTGATTGGTTTAATGGAAGACGAACGCCCGACGCCAACCAGGAACTTAAGGGCGCTATCAGTGGGCTCGGATTGGGAAGTGACGCCCCGAGAATTTTTAGGGCGGTTGTTGAAGCAACCTGTTTCGGTGCTAAAAAAATTGTTGACAGGTTCAACGATGAAGGCATTACCGTTAAAGGGCTTATCGGACTCGGCGGCGTTGCTAAAAAATCTCCTTTTATTATGCAGGTGATGTCGGACGTAATGAACATGCCCATCCGAATTCATAAGACGGAGCAAACCTGTGCCATGGGAGCGGCTATGTTCGCAGCAACAGCAGCGGGTATATATGCCAGAGTGGAAGATGCTATGGATGCCATGGGGCAAGGCTTCGACATAACCTATTATCCAAACAAAAAAAACGTTGACGGATATGCGGTAAAATACCAACGTTATAATCAGTTGGGAAGATGTATTGAAACAATAAGCTCATAATAATTCCTTTTATATGCCATGTTGTTAATACAGCTCTCCATCGATGATCATACCTTTAATTTTAAAAGTTACTTAATGGCCAATTATACAGAACTAAGGCAATTAGCTTTTGCTGCAAATATGCAGTTACCGAAATTAGGTTTAGTTATGTTTACTTTTGGTAATGTAAGCGCCGCCGATAGATTTTCGGGTGTATTTGCCATCAAGCCAAGTGGTGTCCCTTACGAGGATCTTTCACCCGAAAAAATGGTGATAGTTGATTTCGAAGGCAAAACCGTCGATGGAAAATTAAGACCTTCCTCAGACACCAAAACACATGCTGTACTTTATAAACATTGGGAAAAAATAAATGGCATTGTACATACGCATTCAACCTATGCAACGGCATGGGCTCAGTCACAAAGGGAAATACCTATTTATGGCACTACTCATGCCGATCATAACACTGTAAATATACCCTGTGCGCCACCGATGCATGATAGCATGATCAGGGGTGATTATGAATATGAAACAGGCTTTCAGATCATCAATTTTATCAATGAAAATAAAATGAATTATGAAGAAGTAGAAATGATTTTAGTGGCGAACCATGCTCCATTTACCTGGGGTAAAACTGCTGACAAAGCTGTTTATAACAGTGCTGTTTTGGAAGCCATTGCAAGGATGGCTTATCTCACAGAACAGATCCGGGCGGATACCCCCCGTTTGAAAGACTCACTGGTACAAAAACATTATGAAAGAAAGCATGGACCGGATTCTTATTACGGGCAATAATTGCTGAATGATTCGCTTGTGGTATCTATCAGGAGCCGTCAGCCATCAGCTATCAGCCATAGTATAACCCGGAGGTCATGTTTCGCATAAAATAACTTTTGTAATTGCACTCAATCATAAGCAAACGGCTGATAGCAAATACGCTAAATTATAGTTCAAAAAATAATATGAATCTTAAAAATCTGGAAGTCTGGTTCGTAACAGGGAGTCAGCATTTGTATGGTGTAGAGACGTTAAGACAGGTTGCCGGGCATTCACAAACCATAGCAGCTTATCTAAGTGAAGCAGCACAAATTCCGGTATTGGTAGTTTTTAAACCTGTTGTAAAAACAACGGAAGAAATCTATGCTATCTGCCAGGAAGCCAACATCGCTAAAAATTGTATTGGCATCATCGCCTGGATGCACACCTTCTCCCCTGCAAAGATGTGGATTGGAGGATTGAAGATTCTATCTAAACCTTTATTGCATTTGCATACACAATTTAACAGTGATATTCCCTGGGCCGAAATAGATATGGATTTTATGAACCTTAACCAAAGCGCTCACGGCGACCGGGAGTTTGGTTTTATGATGACAAGAATGCGCATCAACCGTAAAGTGGTGGTTGGGCATTGGAAGGATGAACAGGTACTTGCTCAAATAAATATTTGGTGCAGGGCCGCTGCCGCCTGGAACGACTGGCAGGGTGCAAAATTTGTTCGCTTCGGTGACAACATGCGTTATGTTGCGGTTACAGATGGCGATAAGGTAGAGGCTGAAATGAAGTTTGGCTTCTCCGTAAATACTTATGGTATCGGCGATCTTGTAAAAGTTATCGGCGAGGTAGATGATGCTCATATCGCTATGCTGATAAAGGAGTATGAGGATAGTTACAAACTTGCACTCAGTTTAAGAAAAGGTGGTGACGGCCGGCAATCATTAATTGAAGCGGCAAGAATCGAAATAGGCTTACGTAATTTTTTGGAACAGGGAAACTACAAAGGATTTACCAATACCTTCGAAGACCTTCATGGTATGGTACAATTGCCGGGCATCGCGGCACAACGTTTAATGAACCAGGGTTACGGCTTTGCCGGCGAAGGCGACTGGAAAACAGCGGCGTTGGTTCGCGCTATGAAAGTGATGGGTAGCGGTCTGCCCGGCGGCAACGCTTTTATGGAAGATTATACTTATCATTTCGATCCGCAAAATTCATTGGTGCTGGGATCGCATATGCTGGAAGTTGATGAGTCTATCGCGGATGGAGAAATATCCTGCGAACTGCATCCGCTGGGTATCGGTGGCAAAGCAGACCCCGTGAGGCTGGTCTTCAATGTGGCTCCGGGCGCGGCTTTGAACGCTTCGCTTACCGACATGGGCAACCGCTTCCGGTTAATTGTAAATGAAGTGGAAGCGGTTACGGCTCAAAATGAATTGCCGAAGCTCCCGGTAGCAAGAGTTCTTTGGAAACCTTACCCTGATATGAAGACAGGTTGTGCTGCGTGGATCTATGCCGGTGGCGCGCATCATACATGCTATAGTCAAAATCTTACTTCAGAACATATAGAAGATTTTGCATCCATCGCGGGCATTGAATACGTGCTCATAGGAAGAGAAACAAACTTGCATCAATTAAAAAATGAGTTGCGGTGGAACGAGGTATATTACCAGATAAATAAATCCTGAAAATAATTTTCCAAACAGTATCTTCCACATTAAATTCTTCCCACATCTTTAATTAATCAACTGTCACATGCAAACCGGACTAACGACTGCTGACTATGCCGTATTTATTATCTACTTTATTATTGTATCGGTTTATGGATATACTATTTATCATAAACGTAAAAAGAATGAGCATGATGCCAAAGCGTATTTCCTCGCGGAGGGTACACTTACCTGGTGGGCCATCGGTGCTTCTTTAATTGCATCTAATATCAGCGCGGAACAATTTATTGGAATGAGTGGTGAAGGATTTTTTCTGGGTATCGCCGTGGCTGCGTATGAATGGATCGCGGCAATTGCATTGATCGTTGTTGCAGTTTGGTTTATCCCGGTGTACCTCAAGAATCATATTTACACCATGCCCCAGTTTTTAAAAACAAGGTATAATGAATCTGTCGCATTGATCATGGCTGTGTTCTGGTTGTTTTTATATGTCTTCGTTAACCTCACATCAATTCTATACCTTGGTGCCGTAGCTATTAACGGACTTGCCGGTGGCGGATATCTTCATATCATTATGTTGGTGCTTGCAGTATTCGCATTGCTTATATCGCTGGGTGGAATGAAAGTGGTAGCATACACCGATGTTATACAGGTGGCCGTTCTGATTGTAGGCGGATTGGTTACCTCTTATATTGCGCTAACAACTGTGGGCGAATATTTTGGTGTTGGTCAAAATGCAATTGCAGGATTCAAAGTATTGCTGAGGGAAGCACCGGAGCATTTTAAAATGATCATTCCCAGGCCAGGCGCAGCTTCATCTCAAAACGACATTAACAAGTACGTCACTTTCCCTGGCCTTATGTCATACCTCGCTGGTATCTGGATCATCAACCTCAATTATTGGGGCTGTAATCAATATATTACGCAAAGGGCGCTGGGTGCGGATCTACAAACAGCCCGCACAGGTATTTTATTTGCGGGTCTCTTAAAATTAATGATGCCGGTGATTGTTATGTTACCAGGTATTGCTGCATTTGTGTTATACCAAAAAGGCCATTTACCTCAATTGGTTGGCGGTAAAGACGGTGCCTATTCAGCTGTTCTTACATTTTTGCCAACAGGGCTAAAGGGTTTATCCGTTGCAGCTTTAACCGCAGCGATTGTTGCATCCCTCGCTGGAAAGGTCAATAGTATTTCCACGATCTATACCTTGGATATTCATAAAAAATATTTTCAAAAAGATGCGAATGAACAAAAGCAGGTTTATACGGGAAGAATTGCTGTATTTGCGGCAATGATCCTTGCCGTAATATTCACGTGGAGCGATTTGTTGGGAATTGGCGGAGAGGGTGGTTTTAATTTTATTCAAAAGTATACCGGCTTCTTTAGCCCTGGTGTATTTTCTATGTTTATTCTTGGCATGTTCTGGAAAAGAACCACGGGAACTGCAGCAATCGTAGGTGTTTTAACCGGGTTTGCTTTGTCTGTTTTATTCAACGAGTTTGCACCTCAACTATTTGGAAACAATACGATCCTTTACACTGCTTATTATCACACGTACCCGGATGGAAAAGGTGTTTATGAAATTCCTTTTCACATATGTATGGGAATATCGTTTGTATTTACTATGCTAGTGATGATAGCCATAAGCCTTGCCGGGCCAAAAATAAATCCTAAGGCATTTGAACTGGATAGAGCGATGTTTAAATTAAAACCATCAACAACCGCATTAATAGCATTCATTTTATTAGTGATAGCAGCGCTTTATATTAAATTCTGGTAGTAAGCAGGTGTGAGATATGGTTGTAAGTTTATCTATGAACTTCAAAGTTAAATCATTGCTTTTTTTATTTTTCTTTCTGATAGTAAAGGCGCAATGCTACTGCCAGGATAGTTCTATCAACGATTCGCTTGTTCATCAGATGTTATCGCGGATTTTTTATATACAGGAGCATCATGAAAAAGATTTTCCAGCAGGATTAATACCTTCTTACCGGCAGTATCATCATAAAAAAGATGTCTTTAAAAATGATGATAATATTTTTTTTACCGGCCTTGTAGTATTTACATTACGACATCTGTATACATCTCTTGATAAATTTTCTCAAAGCCTTTGTGACACTATCTTCTCACACGCGGCGCCGTTGTACGCCAGGCATCGAAACCGCAATGGGAGGTTCACGTTTAATTTTTGGCAAACGGATAAACCGGAAATATTTCCGGATGGAGGTTTGCTGAATATATTTAATAAACGCCAGGCGCTGCCGGATGATATGGATGTTACTTCCATTATATTGCTCGCAGACGATGCAGCAGATTCAACAATCAGCCAGGTGCACCTGTTAATGCAGGATTATACCGGCAGTCAATCAAAAAAAGCCAGAAGCACACTGCCTGCTTACAAAAATTCACGAGCTTACTCTACATGGTTCGGTAAAAAAATGCCTATTGATTTTGACTTTTGCGTGATGACCAACATCCTGTACCTGGTGAATAAAAACCAGCTATCCTATACCTCAGCTGATTCAGCTTCGTTGGATTTTATAGTTAAGGTTATAGAAAACAGGGATCATATAAATCATGCGTCATTTGTTTCACCCTCCTATAACAGGACACCGATTATATTATACCATATATCAAGGTTGATGGCTCAAACAAAAATGCCTAATTTAGAAAAGTATAGAGCGCAACTTGTAAAAGATGCAATATCTATTTATAACCGGACAAATAATTTTTTTGATAAAATACTTCTTTCTACCTCACTGATGAGATGGGGTATTATGCCACCCAATGATTCACTAATTATTGTCACCACCCTGGAAGATTTTGTTGAAAAAAATAACTTTGTTTTCTTTATCGCAAACATGGCTTCGGTATTATCAAGACCTTATAATGTTTTGATAGGGAATACCGGTATAGGAAAGTTTAATTATTATAGTCCGGCATATGATTACACGTTGCTGATTGAAAATATTATGGTAAGAAAAACGATGAAGCAACGGAACAATAAATAGTAATACAATCAGATTTTAGTCAGCACTGAAAATCCCGAAGTACTGACATTATTATCTGTAATAATATCAACCTTTCGGGATTGTTGTTTTTGACAAAGTATATCCTTGTTTATGGTATAGGCACTCTTGAAATACTAAAAGGAAGCACCGGTCCAGCGACTGTGCCGCGTTTGTTAAACTGGGCATTGACCACTAAAAAATATCTCCCGGCTTTTGCTAATGTTGTATTAAAGGCCAGGTTCTCACCAAAGCCATTGCCAACTGTTCCCTGGCTATAAGTGTTATTAAGTGTAACCGGAAAAATAAGACCTGTTGCGTTACGAGAAACGTATAAGATGTTACCATCTAACAATAATCCATCTCCGGATGCCACCGATGTATTCAGCAAAATCTCAGCGATACTTTTATTAGCGATATTTATTCTGTATAATTTACCGGAATTTGAAATCACTACTATTAAATATTTACCATCAGGAGTAACTTCTATTCCATTAGCATTGGTTCCCGCTGTATAAGGAATCTGCTGGTCTGTAAAAGTCAACCACTCCACCAATTCAGCAGGGACCGCATCGTTTACATTTGCCCGGTATATTTTCTTTTCCCGTGAGTCAGTAAAATAAATGTACCCTTCACTTATTATACAATCGTTTATAAATCCTGAATTAAACAGCACTTTTGTATCCCAGCTTTTGATAAGGTTTCCGCCGGCGTCCAATACCTGTATAATGTTTGATGGTCCGCCGCACACCCACAACCGACCTTTTGAATCAATTTTCATCCCGGTACAAAAACTGCGGCCCAGCTTGGCGCCAGGTGAAAATAATGATGTCATGCCCGTTTCTACATTCACTTCTACTATGTCTCCATTACTGGTACTTCCTGAAAAAAAGTTACCGGTCTTAGCATTATAGGCTATGCCTTCCGGATAGAACTGGTCGCCAGGTATCGGATAAGTCATCAGCTGAACCTTTATAGGATCGTTCTTTTTACAGCCGAGCGCACAAAAAATAACGAACGCAGAAAGTAGTAGTGTAAATTTCATAAGTAAATTATATGCAATTATCAAGCCTCTGTATTCTCAAATATGAGATTTAATTTGAAGCTAACTTAAGATAAAATATCAAGCCGACAATTAAAACAGCATAATTTTCTTAACTAAAAAACGGTAACGTGTTTCCGTTGAGTAAACGTCAAAAAAACCCTCATAGGTTTTTATTTCCTAATCAAAATAAGGAATCTCATCATGAGACTCTTTATCTTTTTGCCGCCAATAAGCCAGCGTTACAATATGGCCGCCAGGAAGTTTTAATGATCTTCCAAAAATTGCATTGGTTGCATTAAACATAACGTCCGTTACACCAATAGTAAAAGTTTCACTGGCTGCAATAGCAGGAACAGGTTCAACAGGTGCCTCAACCGCACCGGGAACCGACTTGGTAACAACCACCGCTTTGGGAGGCGGACTTGCAACAACAACTATTGTAAAGTGATTGTATTCAAGTATTCTTTTTAAAAAAGTAACCCGTTCAGCTGACGCCATCTTTTCAACGATGGCACATTTCTTCCCGTCAAGTTCTTCGAATGTATGATTTTGATTGATAGCCATGCCTGTATCATTTACTGTTAAGTACCTGGCAATTTATCTCCCGGTAGCTAATTACAATTCTACTTGCTCAACGAATAGATATAGTCGTATATCCACCCGATTAACCCGATACTAACGGTACCGGTCACACATACATACATGGCTATTTTGGGAAGCGCAGGTATGTTCAATCTTTCAATAGGTTCTTCCTTGGTATCCATGAACACAGCTTTCACCACAACCAGGTAATAATAAAGTGATAACACCATATTTAAAGCGGCTATTGTAATCAAAATATAATTACCTGCACCAGCGCCCGATATCAGTAAAAAGAATTTACCAAAGAATCCAGCCGTTGGCGGAATGCCTGCCAGGGAGAACAACGTTATTGCCAATACCCACGACAGCACCGGATTTGTAGCGTAGAAGCCTTTATAATCTGTAATAAGTTCCTTACCGGTAAGCGAACTAACCAGCGCAACCACGCCAAATGCGCCAAGGTTAGAAAATACATAGATCAATATAAAATAAACAACCGAAGCGGTGCCTGCTAAAGATCCGCCGATCATCCCGATCATCATGAAACCCGCCTGTGCTATCGATGAAAAAGCAAGCAACCGTTTAATATTATTTTGCCTGATAGCAAACAGATTTCCTACCAGCATTGTCAACACGGATAAAATCAGTAAGATACGGTACCAGGTCGTAAACATATTATTGAACACATGATACAACACGGAGACAAATGCAAAGAAAAATGCCCCTTTTGAAATCACAGATAAATAAGCCGTGATTACCACAGGCGCTCCTTCATAAACATCAGCGGTCCATAAATGAAATGGCACAGCAGAGATCTTAAAAGCAAAGCCAGCCACTAATAACAGGAAGGAAAATAACTGCAAGGGACTACCATCCAGGTGCTGACTGATGATTTGAAAATTGACAGAACCCGTTGTGCCATACATTAATGAAATACCAAACAGTAGTAACCCTGATGAAAATGCCGATGAAACGATAAGCTTCATCGCCGCTTCAGATGATTGTCGCTTTTGGAGATCGAAATTAACAAGTGCAGCAAGTGGAATAGTTGACAACTCCAATCCAAGATAAAACATCAGCAGGTTGCCCGAAGAGATCATAAAAAACATACCCATCAATGTACTCAGCAATAATATATAAAACTCTGTAACATGTTTATGAATCCTCAACCAGCTATAACCAATCATGGAGACTAGTAAGAGTCCCAGATTCAAAATATTTTTCTCCAGTGAAATCAGTTTGTTCGACATGAACATATCATCAAACAACATCCCCTCTTTTTGAAAGAAGAAGCCTGCGACGAAGTTTAGCAAAAGCAACAGGTTTATTATTTTAAGCAACGGTTCATTCGTCCATTCTTTCACGCCTATTTTAGCAAGCAGCAAAAGCAGGATGATGATTACCAGTATCAGTTCCGATTTCATTAAAAGTAAAAAGTCATTCAGCATAATATTTTTCAGGGTTCGTTCTAGTATCATCAGCCGTTTCAATAATTACTACTGGTGATTTTTTTTAGAATTATTTCGGAGGAAGGCGATACCAGGTTATTCAGTAAGAATGGAGCTATACCAATGATCACTATTCCGGCGACCAGTATTATTGAAGCCGTTTTCTCATTCCATGAGGCATCGGAAAGTCCGGGATAAGTATTATCATTTACCGGGCCCATTACGGTTTTACCCACGGCCCTGAGAATGTACACAGCCGTTACTACGATGGACGCGCAGGCTAAAATGGTAGCAAACCTGTAGAGCTTTTCAGGACGTTGCCAGGAGCCCATGAAAACAGTTACTTCCGCTGCAAAGCCGCTAAGACCCGGCAAGCCAAGAGAACACAATCCTGCAAGCACAAATATTGTTGAAATGAAAGGCATTATCTTCAACAACCCACCCAACTGCGAAACCATCCGGGTATGAGTACGGTGGTAGATCATGCCTATCGCAGCGAAGAACAGCGCTGTCATAAGGCCGTGAGATACCATTTGCATCACGGCTCCATTGATAGCGGTTTTAGTGAGCATGCCGATACCTAATAATACAAAACCGCAATGGCTTACACTGGAATAAGCATTGATGTACTTAAGATCTTGCTGCATCATAGTAGCAAAGGCTCCATAGATTATGGCTATCGTTGCCAGCACAATAATAACCGGTGAATAATATTGCGCCGCATCGGGCATTAAGTAGGTTGCCACCCGCAGGCAGCCATAGCCGCCCAGTTTCATTGAAATGCCTGCAAGAAACATAGAAGCAGCTGTGGGAGCAGCAGAATGCCCGTCGGGTACCCAGGTATGAAAAGGAAACAATGCTCCGAAAATTCCAAAGCCAACAAATGCAAAAGGGAAAAAAATTTTTTGTGCTTCTACCGGTATGTGCAACTGCGCTATCTGTTGCAGGTCAAAGCTGTGGGCACCATTGCCGGTAACTGAATTAAAGTACAGTCCTGTCAACCCTACAAAAACGAGGGATGATCCACCCATCAACATCAGTGCGAGTTTCATGGCGCTGTATTCTTTTTTTCCACTGCCCCATATCCCTATTAATAAAAATTTTGGTATCACCGCTACTTCCAGGAAAAAGAACATCATAAAGATATCCAATGAAATAAAAAACCCATACGCACCTAAACTTAAAAGGATGAGCAGGAAAAAATATTCTTTGCTTTTTGTTTCCACTGACCAGGAAATCAATATGCCTGACAGTACCACAAAAGCGGTAAGTAATATCATGGCTAGAGAAATACCGTCAATCCCCACATGGTAATTAATATTTAAGGAACGGAACCACTGGTGCCGGTATTCAAACAACATAGTTGCCTTATCGCCTGTAGAACGTGCTTTAAGATAAGCCAGGAGCAACCATCCGGATAATAAAAATTGAATCGTTGCACCTGTCAGTGAACACATTCTGACCTGCTTTGATCCCTGGCAAAATAATATTGCCATCGCCGTAAGCAGGGGAATAAGTAAGAAAAAAGATAAGTTCATATTCATGCCTTAAAAACCGGTGATAATTTCAGTGCTGTTAAAATATCAGTGTATTTAATTACACTTTCCAGATGTAAAGAAACAATACTGCTAACGCTGCTATCGCTCCAAAAAAGTATAAAGCGTATCGCTGCACTTTACCAGATTGAACAGTTTTTATTTTCTCTGAAATCGTTCCGGTTACCGTTGCTAATTTATTTACCGATTCGTCAATAATATTTTTATCTATCCATGCCGCCGGTCTTCCTACCAGATTAAAAATAATTTTTTTTGTAAAAAAGACATATACTTCATCAATATAAAATTTCATTAATGTGGCTTTATAAAAGCCAGCCAGCGCGGCAGCAATCTTTGCAGGTTTTTCGTTTTCTTTTTGATAAAGCCACCCCGCGAATATAATTCCTATCGTTGTTATTAACACAGTTCCTGTTGCAATACCTATATTAATATGAGTATCTAACGGACTACCGTCAGCAGTTACGTATTTTGATAATGGCAGCAGCCCGGCGCCACATGTGCACACCGCTAAAATGATCAATGGAATTTTCATTGTTGCCGTGCCTTCGCTATGTAAAGAATCCGGTACATGTTTAACAATAGAATCAGTATTATAGAAAATGGAAAAGTACAATCGAAACATATAGAAAGCTGTTAACCCGGATGTAACCACTGCCGATACAAAAATAAATTTGTCTGCAGTATAAGCCGCAAGTAGTATCTCCTCCTTGCTAAAGAAACCTGAGAATGGAGGCATGCCTGCAATTGCTAAACATGCAACTAAAAAACAAATGTGAGTAACCGGCATAATCTTTTTAAGTCCGCCCATATCTTTAATTTCATTGCTGTGAACAAGGTGTATGATTGCCCCGGCACAAAGAAAAAGCAACGATTTAAAAAACGCGTGAGTGAACAGGTGAAACATAGCAGCCATGTAACCCAGTCCCCCTTCGTTCCCGTATTTAGAAACGCCTAAAGCAAACATCATATAACCTATCTGCGACATCGTAGAAAATGCCAGCACTCTCTTAATATCAGTTTGCGTACAGGCAATCACCGCAGCGAGCAGGGCGGAAAAAGCACCGGTATACATCACCAGTTTTAAAACCTGCGGATCGGATAAGGCATATACCGGAAATAATCTTGCGACAAGGAAAACCCCTGCCACTACCATTGTTGCGGCATGTATCAAAGCCGAGACAGGTGTGGGTCCTTCCATTGCATCGGGCAACCAGATATGCAGGGGGAACATTGCTGACTTTCCGGCTCCCCCGGTAAACACCAGCACGAGTCCCCAGGTAAGCATCGACATACCCATAAACGATACTGAGGTGATGTGTAACAACTGCGGCGATTGAGTGGTAAGCCTGCTGATCATTGTTTGAAAGTCTAGAGTATCCGCATAAAACGACAGTGTCAATATACCAATTAAGAAACCCAGGTCCGCAAAACGGGTAACGATAAACGCTTTCTTAGATGCGGCAACAGCAGCAGGTTTGTCAAAGTAAAATCCGATAAGCAGGTAGGATGAAATACCCACCAGTTCCCAGAAAATGTATAGCTGGAAAATGTTGGCTGATAGTACCAGGCCTGTCATGGAAAAAGTAAACAAACCAAGGAAAGCATAATAAGTTGCAAACCGCTTCTCCCCTTTCATGTAACCCAGACTGAATAAATGAACCATAAGCGAAATGAAAGTTACAATCACTATCATCATAACTGAAATGGGATCAAGCAGCACGCCCATGTCTATAGAAATATTTGGCGAAAACTGCAGCCAGGTATAGCTCATTGCGATGATCTGCCGATAGGCGCCATTGACTTTTCCTTCTATAAAAAAATAATTGTAAGCTGCATATAAGGCAAGTATTGATGATACCAGTAGTGATATAGTCCCGATAATGCCGGCGGATTTGCTAAAGTAATTTCTACCGTACATTCCCAATACTACGAAACTTGCCAGTGGCAAAAACGGTATTAAAATGATGTAGAGATGGTGAGGCATGAATGTTACAGAATATTAAAATATTTTAAAAAATTAATCATCTCCATTAAATTTAAAATTTCATTTCCCCTGCATCTTCCACATCTATTGACTGATGGCTTCTGTAAAGGTTGATAATAATAGCGATAGCCATCGCCGCTTCCGCCGCTGCAATCGTTATTATAAAAATGGTAAAGAAAATACCATCGAGTTTCTCGGGGTACAGGTATTTATTAAACGCTACAAAATTTATGTTAACGCTATTCAACATCAATTCAATTGACATCAGCATGGTGATCATATTCCTTCTTGTAAATAATCCGAACATGCCTGTGAAGAATAGGGCAGTGCTAAGAAAGAGTATATGTGTGAGTGGAATGTCGGTCATTGTTGGCTTTCAGCTATCAACCTTCAGCTATCAGCTTCTGGCGACACAGCAATTTTATGAATTGGTTTTAAAATTATTCTACATCAAAAAAAGAATATTTCTTCTGACAGCTGACAGCTGACAGAATCTGATAGCTGCTTCTACTTTTCCACTTTCATTGCAATAACAATGCACCCGATCATCGCCGATAGCAGTAAGATACTCACTACTTCGAAAGGCAATATAAATCCATGTTCCGATGTACCAAGCAACTGCATGCCTATGTTAGCAACACTTGCCTCTGTGGCATTACCTGTAAATGCTTTGAATGCATATTGATGAATGAGCGAATAAGTAATAGCACAACCTGATAACACCGCTATCATAGATAAGATAACGTTTGAACGCATAGGTGCAGGCATCTCTTTGCCTGACTGCTGCGTTAAAAATATGGAGAAGATAATCAATACAACGATGCCTCCTGCATAGACTACCACTTGTACCGCCGCGATAAATTCCATATTCATCCAGAAAAATAAACCCGCGATCCCAATCAGTGAAAATAATAACCAGATAGCCGACCGGAAAATTTTGCGTGTGGTTACTGCCAGGATACCGGTGATAAGAATAAATGCTGACAGCAAATAAAATATAAATGCCGATGCACTCATTCAACGCCCTCCTTAAGTTTTGATCCGGCTTTATTTAATTTCTTAGTAAGCAGGCTGCGGTCAAAGACACTGTGTTCAAAATTCTGCGCCATCTTGATAGCGTCTGTCGGACAGGCTACGATGCATAAATTACACATCGTGCATAGTTCAAGGTGATACACAAATGTATCGATGGCTTTTTTCTTTTTGCCTTCAGCGTTAGTTTCAAATTTAGTGATGATCTTGATGGTAGCATTCGGACAAGCCAGTTCACAAGCCGTACAGCCAGTGCAACGGTGCTCATTGTTTTCATCGTGAGGCATTACCACTTCACCCCGAAAACGTTCCGGCAAATTCAGCGTGGCGCGGTTATCAGGATATTGCTGGGTAACAATCTCTTTAGGATGAGTGAAATAATAGCCAGTCAGCTTCATTCCTTTTAGTAAGGACTTCACCGCTCCTGCGATATCTGTTATATATTTTTTAAGAAACATGGTAGAAAATCCAAGTTACTTTTTTTCCGTCATGCCTTTATATTTTTTTTTATTAATAAATAGGAACCTTCTCTGTGTACCTCCGCGGCACACCGGCGTTTCGGCTGCGGTTAAAAAAAGCATACAGGTTCCATTAAAAATACCAACCCTTTATCGCCACCAATGTTGTCAATAACAAATTGACCATGCTTATCGGTAACAAATACTTCCATTCAAGATTTAATAACTGATCGATACGCAACCGTGGGAATGTCCATCGAAACCACATAATCAAAAAGATCAATCCAAACGTTTTTCCCATAAACCACAATGAAGACGGGATGTAATCCATGATATGATTGAACCATGTCCAGCCACCGAGATGCAAGGGCATCCAACCGCCAAAAAATAGTGTGGCTCCGATAGCGCATACTATAAAAACATTTACATATTCCGCCAGGAAAAACAATGCGAATTTCATTCCTGAATATTCCGTGTGAAAGCCGGCAGTAAGTTCAGACTCCGCTTCCGCCAGATCAAACGGAGCGCGGTTTGTTTCAGCAGTTACAGCAATGATAAAAATTACAAAAGAAATAATTGCGGGTATATGTCCCTTGAATATCCACCAGCCGTTGCGTTGTGATTCAACAATTTCAGACAGCTGCAGGCTTCCGGAAAACACCACTATCGAGATGATGGCTAGTCCGGCAGACAATTCATAACTAACAATCTGAGCGCCACTTCTCATAGCGCCAAGCAGTGAATACTTATTATTACTTGCCCAACCGGCCATTAATATCCCTATCACAGAAAGCGAAGAGACTGCGGATATATACAGCACTCCTATGTTTATATCCCAGATGCGAAAACCTTTTGCAAACGGCACGGGCGCAAGTATTAGCATTGCTATGATCATAACAACGAATGGTGCCAGGTTAAATAAAAATTTGTCTGCACCATCAGGAGTAAGCCCTTCCTTAACGGCAAGTTTTAATGTGTCCGCCACCGTTTGAAGCATACCTCCATAACCCACACGGTTAGGTCCGAGGCGAATCTGCATGAAGGCCGACACTTTTCTTTCCATCAGCACCAGCACTAATCCCAGCACTGCAAACAAAGTAATAGCGCCTAAGCCTACAATTAAAAATTCAATTAACAAAGCAATGCCCGGAGTAAAGACATTGTTTAACCAGATGTGAACAACAGTAGTTATATTTTCCAAACTAGGCAACGCTTAATTATTTATAGTTAATGGCTAATGGTTAATTTGAATGACTCTTTCATACCACATACCTGAAAACCTTGTACCTCAAAGCTGCTCACCGGTCAATATCCGGTATAACCAGATCCAATGATCCCATGATTGCTACCAGGTCACCTATCTTATGTCCCCTGGACATATAGTCAAGCGCCGAAAGATTGGAAAAGCCGGGAGACCGGAATTTTATCCTGTAAGGGGTGGTGCCGCCTTCACTTATAATATAAACACCAAACTCACCCCGGGCGGTTTCTATCCTTGAATAAAATTCACCTTTCGGAAGTTTCAGCACCGCTTTTGTTTTTGCCAGAAATTCTCCATCGGGAATGTTATCTATCAGTTGTTCTATAATGGTGAGTGACTGACGCAGTTCCTTCAATCTTACAAGATACCTGCCAAAGCAGTCACCACTATTTTCCAGCGCCTCCTCAAAATTTACTTCACTATATACTTCGTAGGGATACAATTTCCTGATGTCACAACTTACACCGCTGGCTCTTGCTGTTGGCCCGGTGCAACCATAAGATATAGCATCTGCTTTTGATATGACGCCGATATTTTTCATCCGGCTTTGAAAAATAATATTACCGGTTACCAGGTCATCATATTCATCTATCTTGGATTTGAAGAGCTGTATAAAATCTTTAACCTTATTTTGAAAGTCGGAGTGAAGGTCGAACATAACGCCACCGGGAACAATGTAATTCATGGTAAGTCGCGCCCCACAGGTTTCTTCCATGATATCGTTTATAGCTTCCCGTTCGCGGAAAGCATGAAAGAATGGTGTGATCGCCCCGAGATCCATTGCCATAGCGCCCCACCAAAGCTGGTGCGAAGCCATCCTGGTAAGTTCATCCATCAGCACCCGTATTACTTTCGCGCGCGGTGGTGTATCAATTTGTAATCCTTTCTCCACACATAAGGCACAACCATGGTTATTTATATGAGAAGATAAATAATCCATGCGACTCGTTACATAAATAAACTGCCGGTAAGAAAGGCTCTCACACATTTTTTCGATGGAACGATGGATGTATCCAAGATGAGGTTCTACCTTTTTTATAGTTTCTCCGTTAAGTGTAACAATAAGGTGTAAAACACCATGAGTGGAGGGATGCTGTGGCCCTATGTTTATAATAAGATCGCCCTCATCGGTGGTGCCTATTTCTTCAAACATGCTTCAGGTATGAGGGATGAGGTGTGAAGGATAAATTCAAATTACGTTAATTTCATTTTAATTTTTTACAACGTGCTACCTGACTACTAATTAAATTATTATAGTTTAATCATATTCACTTCATCTTCATAATCTTTTCTCAGCGGCCAGCCTTTCCAGTCATCGGTCATAAACAACCGGCGCAAATCAGGGTGACCTTGAAATCTCACGCCAAAAAGATCATATACTTCCCGTTCATGAA
>Ga0123338_10001068_pt1 | contig 26983 bp, 25 predicted proteins | sample grotaG_FD_89793 | JGI IMG/M metagenome (GOLD analysis project Ga0123338, IMG submission 89793) | Glacier valley bacterial and archeal communities from Borup Fiord, Nunavut, Canada, to study Microbial Dark Matter (Phase II) -... | ecosystem: Environmental > Aquatic > Freshwater > Ice > Glacier ...
GCCGTGCTGATCGCGCCCGACGGGACGACAGAGACAGATCATTTCGGCTTCATCGGCCACGGCACCAACCAGATCGCCGAGCTGACCGCTGCGCTCGAGGGCCTGAAGCGGGTGCCGGTCGGTGCCGAGGTCGAGCTCGTCTCCGACAGCCAGTACGTGCTGAAGGGGCTCACCGAATGGCGCGCCGGCTGGGAGCGGAAGGGCTGGCGCAACTCGAAAGGCGAGCCGGTCGCGAACCTCGCCATCTGGAAGCAGCTGTTCGCCGCCGCCGATCAGCGCCGGGTCGGCGTGCGCTGGGTCCGCGGCCACAACGGCGACCGCTGCAACGAGAAGGCCGATGCGCTGGCCAACCGGGCACTGGCGCTGAAGGCCGGCAGTCCGGCCTAGGTTCAGCTCAGGCTGCGCTCGACCTCGAGGAGCTGGAAGCGGGCCAGCGCGAGGTTGGTGCGATGCTTCTCCAGCAGCGCGACGAGGACGAGATCGGTGTGACGCTGCAGCGCGCGGATGAGGACATGGCGCGCGCCGGCGGTGGTGATCACTTCCTCGATCGGATCGACGAGGCCCATCTGCTTGGCCGCGTCGCGATGGCGGCTCAGCACCTGCGCGCACGAGGCTGCGGCCAGTTCCATGTCGAGCGCCTGGTCGTCGCGCATCTCGTGAGCGAGGACGAGGCCGCTGGCGGCATCGACGAGCGCACAGCCGAGCAGGCCGTCGAGCTTCAGCAGGCTGGACAGCGCCTGCCGGCCGCGAGCCGCGTCGAGGACGTTCCGGGGCACCTGCGCCGGCGCCACCGATGCCGTCACTGCCGCCGCGGCCGTTGCCGGCGGCGCGAGCGCTATGCCGCCGAAGCCGCCGATCTCGCCGACCTTGATCGGGAAGTCGCTGATGCCGAGCATCGGCGACACCGCGGCCGGGTCCCAGCCGGGCTGGAGCTTGGCCTCGTTCCAGATGGAGAGCATCGCGTTCCAGACCGACGATGCGCCCGTCATCGGCTCGCTCACCAGATGCACGTGAAGGCGCTCGGGCCAGACGATCGCCTCGACCTTGTTGTTGATCCAGGCCGCGTTCGGCGGCAGCTGGAACAGCAGGTGCGGGCACCGCCACGTCGGCAGGCTGGTGGCATGGCGCAGGGACGACAGCAGTGCGTCGATGGCGTGCGGCTGCATCGGCCCGATGATGACCGCCGTCATCTGGCTGCGCTCCATCAGCGCCACCGGAATCTCGGCGTTCTCGGGGCCGGGCGCGCGCACGTCGGCGTGAAAGATGCGCAGGGTGTCTTCCTGGCGGCGCACGAGCGTGGTCCGCTCGATCATCGCCAGCGTGCGAAGCGTGGCCTTCTCGCGCAGATGCAGTCGCTCGATCGGGCGACCACCGGCATCCGACAACGCCTTGACGACCGACGAGGCCCAGACGCCGACCGGATCGAGCAGCGTGATCATCGACGACGCGGTGTCGAGATCGGCGCGGGTCGCCGCGAAGTGCTCGCGAATCGCCTGGGCCGGCGAGCCGGTGACGACGAGGTCGCTCAGGTGGCGATCGATGATCTGGCCACGGTCGTTGACCTCGGTCGCGGTGGTCTCCATGATCGCCGTCGCTGCGAAGCCCTTCGAGTCGACCTGGGTGTCTTCGAACTCGGTCGACTTCGGCTTCGTGTTGCGCGCGGGACCGAGGTCTCCGAACAGCGATGTCAGCATGGCGGCTCCTGGGGCGGGCGCGACGCAGCGGCGGGCCCGGTGCCGCAGTCTAGGCTCGCGGGGCTGCGAGCGCGCCTGGCAACCTTTGCTATACGGATGCGCGGCGCGAGGAGGCCGATGGCCGGGCGGGCCGGGTTCACGGCCGCAGAAATCGGCTCGGCGGCACGCCGACGGAGCGCCTCACCATGGCCGTGAACGCGCTCGCGCTGGCGTAGCCGAGTTCGGCGGCGATGGTGGCCATCGGCACCTTGCGCGCGGCCATGGGCACCGCGCGCGCGAGCAGCACCTGCTGGCGCCACTGCAGGAAGGTAGTGGCGAGCTCGCTGCGAAAGAGCCGCGTCATCGTCCTCGCACTGGCACCGCTGTCGCGTGCCCAGGCGGCGAGCGTCGTGTGGCGCGACGGCTCGTCGATCACCGCCTCGCACAGGCGCCGCAGGCGCTTTTCCTGCGGCAGGTCGACGCCGAGGCGGACCGGCGCGGCACGACGCAGCTCGTCGAGCAGCAGGCCGGCGAGGCGACGCTCGCGCGCCAGCGCGTCACGCCCCGGCGCGGCACCGCGGCCGTCAGGCGTGACGTCGAGCTCGCGGGCCAGCGCCAGCAGCAGCGGCGACACCTCGAGCACGCGGCAGCCGCGCCACTCGGCCGACTCGGCGACCGAGCGCGACGGCCCACAGCGGCCGCGCGGCTGATGGAGATAGAGCGTCAGCAGCTCGGCGTCTTCGATGACGGTGACGGCATGCTCCACCCCCGGCGGGATCCAGACCGCCCGCGACGGCGGCACGATGTAGCTGCCGTGCGGCGCCGTGACGCGGACGACGCCAGTCGCCGACAGCGCCACCTGCCCCCACGGATGCGCGTGCGGCACCACGCGCGTGTCGGCGCGCAGCCGCTGCTGCTTCGCGCGCAGCACGCGGCTAGCGGTCGGCATGTAGAGGTGGGGCGTGAGCGGCCCGATCGGCGAGCTTCTGGGCGGTCGTGAAGTCATTGGCGCGATCTCGACAGAACTTGTCGCCCTGTCGTCATTGCGACGAAGCCTGGAAGTCTACGATGGCGACCATGATTGCGACGACACACCCGGCCGCGGCAAGCGCGGCCCCACCCGTGCGCCAGGACGCGGCCGTGATGGGCCTGGTCGGCCTAGCCCACATGATCAGCCACTTCAGCCAGCTCATCCTGCCGCCGCTCTTTCCCTGGTTGAAAGACGCCTTCCACGTCGGCTTTACCGAGCTCGGCGTGCTGCTCACGATTTTCTTCGTGGTGTCGTGCTCGGTGCAGGCGCTGTCGGGCTTCGTCGTCGATCGCTTCGGGCCGCGGCCGATCCTGTTCGGCGGCATCGCGCTGCTCGCCCTCGCCGCGTTCGGCTTCTCGATCAGCACGAGCTACGCGATGCTCGCCGGCTTTGCCGCGTTGGCCGGCATCGGCAACGGCGTGTTCCATCCGGTCGACTACACGTTGCTCAACCGCAAGATCCACTCGACGCGGCTCGGCCATGCTTTCAGCGTCCACGGCATCACCGGCAGCCTCGGCTGGGCACTGGCGCCAGCGATGATGGTACCGATCACGCTCGCCTTCTCGTGGCGGGTGGCGCTGGCCTCGGCCGGCGTGCTCGCGCTCGTCGTCCTCGTCGTGCTCTGGCTCAACCGCAGCCGTCTCACGATCGAGATGACGAGCGCCGCCGCGCCGTCAACGAAAGCATCGCCGGAGCGTCGCGGCAGCGAGAGCTTCGGCTTTCTCGCCATTCCGGCGGTTTGGATGTGCTTCGGCTTCTTCTTTCTCTATGCGGTCGTGATCAGCGGCGTGCAGGCGTTCGCGCCTGAAGCGGCGCGCCAGATCCACGACGTGCCGACGCGCTGGGCCGCGATGTGCCTGACCTTCTACATGGTCGCCGCCGCCGGCGGCATGGTGCTGGGCGGCTTCCTCGCCTCGGACCCGTCGCGCTGCGAGAAGATCGTCGGCGCCGGCTTCGGCATCGCCGCGATGCTGGCCTTGACCATCGGCTTCGCACCGATGACACCGATGGCGGTGCCGGTGCTGTTCGCGCTGATGGGCGCGGCTGCCGGTGTCGCCGGTCCTTCGCGCGACCTCATCGTCAAGCGAGCGGCGCCGCCGGGTGCGACCGGGCGCGTCTACGGCGTCGTCTACTCGGGGCTCGACATCGGCCAGGCGGCAGCGCCGCTGGTCTTCGGCACGCTGATGGACATGCACCGGTTCACCGATGTGTGGCTCGGCATCGCCATCGTGCAGGCGATGTTGATCACCACCGCGTTCAACGTGCACCGCGCCCGTCGCACGGCACTGGCGCCGCTCGCGGCCTGAACTCAGGGCAACTCAGACGACCGTGCGATGGCGAAGGATGCAGGTGGCGAGCACTTCGTCGGCCGGGCGCATCCACCAGTCGTCGCGCGAGAAGATCTCGACCTCGCTGTAGCCCGCGAAGCCGGCGGCTTCGACCCAGCCTCGGATCTGCGGGATGTCGATCACGCCGTCGCCCATCATGCCGCGGTCCTCGAGCAGGTCGCGCGTCGGCGTCAGCCAGTCGCAAACATGGAAGGCAAGCAGGCGCTCGCGGCCGGCGCGTGCGATCTGCGCTTCGAGCTTGGGGTCCCACCAGACGTGATAGACGTCCACCGCGACGCCCAGGGCGGCGCGGTCCCGTCCTTCGACGCCGAGCGCACCGTTGCGTGAAGGGTCGAGGGCGTCACAGAGGTCGAGCGCCTGCTCCATCGTGTTGACGCAGGCGCGATCAGCGGCATACATCGGATGCAGCGGCTCGATGGCGAGCGGCATCGCCGCCGTGCGTGCGTATTCGAGCGTGGCAGCGATGCCGTCGCGAACGTCGTTGCGGGCGGCAAAGAGGTCCTTGCTCAGCGGCGCGCCCCGAAGCGCACCGGGCAGGCTGCCGACGACGAGCACCAGGCAGGCGGCGCCGAGCGCCCTCGCTTCATCGACGGCGCGCCGGTTGTCGTCGAGCGCGGCGCGGCGGCCGGCCGCGTCCATCGCCGGGAACATGCCGCCGCGGCAGTAGCCCGAGAGCGCCAGGCCGTGCTCGGCGATTAGCTGGGCCATGCGCTCGATGCCGATGCCGGCGACCTGGTCGCGCCACGGCGAAATGGCGCGGATGCCGTGGCGGGCGCAGGCTTCGACGATCTTGTCGAGCGGGCCGGCGCCGCGCAGGGTCGCGGTGTTGATCGAGAGCCAGCGGTGGTCGGCGGAGAAGTCGCGCATCGTGTCATCCTGAGCGAAGCGAAGGAACTCCGGGGACCCCCGTCATCCTGAGCGAAGCGAAGGATCTCGATGTCGCGAGGGATCGGGATTCTTCGCTGTGCTCAGAATGACAGTGACGATAGCGGCGGCTACAGGCCATGAATGGCCAGCAGTTGCGTCATGCGTATCACCGCGAGCTCGGGCTGCTCGAGCAACCTGGCCGCGTCGGCCAGGCGGAAGATCTCGGCGAAGTGGCCGATCGAGCGCGCGCTCTGCTGGCCGCCGACCATCGTGAAATGCGACTGGTGGCCGTTCAGCCAGGCGAGGAAGACGATGCCGGTCTTGTAGAAACGCGTCGGCGCCTGGAAGATGTGGCGTGACAGCGGCACCGTCGGCGCGAGGATGGCGTGGAATCGCGCATCGTCGCCGCCGGCCAGTGCCGAGAGCGCCGCGCTCGCGGCCGGCGCGATGGCGTCGAAGATGCCGAGCAGGGCGTCGCTGTGGCGCTGGTTCGGCGCCGCGCCGACGCCGTCGCCAGCGATGAGTTCGGCGTAGTTGAAGTCGTCGCCCGTGTACATGCGCACGCCTTCCGGCAATCGCCGGCGCATGGCGATTTCCCTGTCCTTGTCGAGCAGCGAGATCTTGATGCCGTCGACCTTGCCGGGGTTGGCCGCGATGACGCCGAGCGCCGTCGCCATCGCGGCGTCGACATCGCTGCTGCCCCAGTAGCCGGCCAGCGCTGGGTCGAACATCTCGCCGAGCCAGTGCAGGATCACCGGCTGCCTCGACTGCATGAGGATGCGGTCGTAGACGTGCTCGTAGTCGCCCGGCCCCGAAGCCACCCGTGCGAGCGCCCGGCTCGCCATCACGATGAGCCTGCCGCCGTGTGCCTCGATCGCCGCCATCTGCTCTTCGTAGGCGCGGATGACGTCGTCGATGCTCGTCGCCTCGTCGGCGGCGAGGTGGTCCGTGCCGCATCCGGAGGCGACCACGGCGCCGGGGAAGTCTCTGGCCGCGTCGAGAGAGCGGCGGATCAGCTCGAGCGAGGTCGGCCAGTCGAGGCCCATGCCGCGTTGCGCCGTGTCCATCGCTTCGGCGACACCGAGGCCGAGCGACCACAGCCGGCGGCGGTAGGCGATCGTCGCGTCCCAGTCGACGCTTGCGGTGACCCACGGGTCGACGCTGGCGAGCGGGTCGGCGACCACGTGCGCGGCCGAGTAGGCGATGCGCGTGAACGGCCGCGCCGGCGCGGTCGGGGCGAACGGCTCGGCATGGCGGAGGCTGTAGGCCGAGAGAACGCCGTCGGCGGCCGGCAGCGTGAGCGTCGTCGTCGAGGCAGCCACGAGACCGGCTTCAGACCTGCAGCGCCGGAACGTCGACCCAGCGCCGCTGCTGCCAGCTTTCGAGCGCGGCCTCGACCAGCTGCACGCCCTTGGCGCCTTCCTCGAGCGTCCACGGCCACGGCGCCGCTTCGGCGACGTGGCGGATGAAATGCTCCCACTGGATCTTGAAGCCGTTGTCGTAGACCATCGAGTCCGGCACCTCCTGCCACTGCTCGAAGAAATTCATCGACTGCTTGACGTCGGGGTTCCAGACCGGCCGCGGCGTCGTCACGCGCGACTGGGCGCGGCAGCTGCCGAGGCCGGCGACGGCCGAGCCGTGGGTGCCGTCGACGTGGAAGGTGACGAGGTCGTCGCGACGCACGCGCGTGGCCCACGACATGTTGAGCTGGGCGATGACCGGCTCGCCGTCGTGGCCCTTGAGCTGCACGGTCGCGTAGGCTGCGTCGTCGGCCGTCGCGGTGTATTCCTGGCCGGCTTCGTCCCAGCGCTTCGGGATGTGTGTGGCACCGAGGCACGAGATCGACTGCACCTCGCCGAACAGGTTGTCGAGCACGTAGCGCCAGTGGCACATCATGTCGAGGATCATGCCGCCGCCGTCTTCCTTGCGGTAGTTCCACGAAGGCCGCTGGATCGGCTGCAGGTCGCCCTCGAAGACCCAGTACCCGAACTCGAGCCGCAGCGAGAGCAGGCGGCCGAAGAAGCCGGCCTTGCGCAGCATGTCGAGCTTGCGCAGGCCGGGCAGGAACAGCTTGTCCTGGACAGCGCCGTTCTTCAGGCCCGACGCGTTGGCGATGCGCGCGATCTCGACGGCCTCGTTCAGGTTGGTCGCGATCGGCTTCTCGCAGTAGACGTGCTTGCCGGCGCGCATCGCCTGCGCGAGCAGCTGCGGCCGCATCTGCGTGGTGCCGGCGTCGAAGAAGACGGTGTCGCTCTTGTTCGCGAGCGCGTCGTCGAGGCTCGTGCCCCAGCGCGCGATGCCGTTCGCCTTCGCGAGCGCTTCGATCTTGTCGGCGTTGCGGCCGATGAGGATCGGGTCGGGCATGACCTTGTCGCCGTTCGCGAGCACGACGCCGCCTTGCGCGCGGATGGCGCAGATCGAGCGGATCAGGTGCTGGTTCATGCCCATGCGCCCGGTAACGCCGTGCATGATGAGACCGAGTCGTTTCGTCGCCATGTCTTCCTCGTACGCTTGTTTCTAGCCGAGCGCTTCGCGGATGCCGCGCAGATAGCCCGCCGCGAAAGCTGCCGCTCCCGGGCCGTCGGGCACGTAGTCGAAGGGCTCGACGGCGACGGTGCCGTCGTAGCCGTTTCTCTTCAGCGCCGCGAAGATCGGTGCGAAGCGCATGTCGCCCTGGCCGGGGCCGCGCCGATTCGGATCGTTGACCTGCACATGACCGATCAGGCCGGTCGGCATCCAGAGATCGATGATGTCGGGTACCGACACCGCTTCGCCCTGGCCGGCGGCACTGCAATCGATCATCGTCCGCAATGCCGGTGAGTCGACCTCGCGGACAATCTCGGCGGCCTGCGCGACGGTGTTCAGCAGCTCGGTCTCGCGCGTCGACAGCGGCTCGATGCAGTAGACGACGCCGTGCGCTTCGGCGAGCCGCGCCGCGTCGGCCAGGAAGTCGCGCAGGCGTGCACTCGCGATCGCATGCGTCTCGCCGGCGGCAACCTGGCGCTGCTTCGGCGAGCCGTGAACGAGGACGCTGCCGCCGAGCTCGGCGCAGAGCGAAACCAGCCGCGAGACGACGTCGAGCGTGCGCGAGCGCACGGCCGCGCTCGGGTCGGTGAGCGACAAGCCGGCCGGCTTGACGAGGAGCCAGTGCAACCCGGTGACGGCGAGCCCGAACGACTCGACGACCTTGCGGATTCGAGTGGCCTCGCGAGCGTCGATCCGGTCCGGCGCCTCGGCCAGCGTGAACGGCGCGATCTCGAGGCCGTCGTAGCCGAGGCTCGCCGCGAATTCGCATTGGCTCTCGAGCGACATCGGCGCGAGCACTTCGTTGCAAAGGGCGATCCTCATGCCGTGTCCTCGCTGCGCTTGCGGCCGAGCGCGGACCGGAACACCCGACCGGTGCCGCCGGTCGCGCGCCGCACTGCGGCCTTGAACGCAGGGACGTAGAGCAGCAGCGTGAAGATCGTGACCACCGCGAACGCCATCGAGATCGGCCGCGTGAAGAACGGCGATAGATCGCCATCGGAGAGAACGAGACCGCGGCGCAGGCTCTTGTCGAGCAGCGGCCCGAGCACGAGGCCGAGCACGAACGGCGCCATCTGGTAGCCGCGCCGGCGCAGGAAGAAGGCGCCGACACCGATCACCAGCATCGCGTAGACATCGAAGAGGCGCGACGCGGTGGCGAAGGCGCCGACCGTGCAGAGCAGGAAGATGATCGGCATCAGCACCGTGCGCCTGATCTTCAGGATGACGAGCAGCGGCCGCACGAGGAAGAGGCCGAAGATGAGGATCGTGACCGACGCGAGCGAGGTCATCGCCACCACCTCGTAGACGAAGTGCGGGTGCGTGATCATCATCATCGGCCCGGGCTGGATGCCGTGGATGATCATCGCCGCCATCAGCACGGCCGACGGCGCCGAGCCCGGAATGCCGAGCGCCAGGCACGGGATGATGTGGCCCGGGATCGACGCCATGTCGCCGGTCTCGGCAGCCATCAGGCCGTCGATCGAGCCCTTGCCGAAGAGATGCTTCTCCTTGCTGACGGCCTTCGCCGCGGCGTACGACATCCACGCCCCCGAGTCCTCGCCGACACCGGGCAAGAGGCCGGTGAGCACGCCGATCACGCCCGATCGGATGACGGTGCGCCAGTACTGCGCAACTTCGCGAAAGCGCGGCAGCACCGAGTCCTTGACCTGAATCAGCTTCTTCTCGACCGGATCGGCCAGCGAGGTCAGCACTTCGGCGAGGCCGAAGGCGCCGACCAGCGCCGGGATCAGCGAGATGCCGCCGGCGAGCTGGTCCCAGCCGAAGGTGAAGCGGTCGTAGGCGTAGAGGCCTTCCTGGCCGATCTGGGCGACGAAGAGGCCGAGCGCGCCCATCAGCCAGCCCTTGATCGGGTCGTCGCCGACGATCGAGCCCGACATCGCGACGCCGAACAGGGCCAGCCAGAAGAACTCGAAGGCGCCGAAGGCGAGCGCCACTTCGGCGAGCGACGGCGTGAACGCGGCCAGGCAGAGCACGCCGAACAGCGTGCCGACGAAAGCGCCCGAGGTGGCGATGCCGATGGCGCGGCCGGCCTCGCCGCGCTGCGCCAGCGCGTAGCCGTCGGCACAGGAGGCGGCGTTGGCCGCGGTCCCTGGAATGTTGAGCAGGATCGCGGTGCGCGAGCCACCGTAGAGGGCACCGACGTACGAGCAGATCAGGACGAGGATGGCGTTGTTGGCCGGCAGCTTGATGGTGATCGTCGTCAAGAGGGCGATGACGAGCGTCGCCGACAACCCCGGCAGGATGCCGACGATGATGCCGAGCAGCGCGCCGCCGAGCCCGAGCGCGATGGAGGTCGGGTTCATGAACCCGAGCCAGGCGTTGGCGAAGTCGGCGAGTCCGGAAAACATGGCTAAGGCAGGCGGACCAGGAAAGCGTCCTGGAAAACGAAGGTGATGATCCAGCCGGCCGCCAGGCCGATGGCGAGCGCGAAGGCGATTTCGCGAGCCGACAGCCGCCGCCCTTCGGCAGCGCGTTGCGGCGCCTGCAACAACAGGATCGACACTGTCACGTAGATCGCGGCGCCGGCCCAGAACGGCAGGCCGCGGCCGAGCAGCGCCACCGTGTAGGCGACGATCAGACCGATGACGAGGGCGAGCCGCCGCACTGCTTCGCCGGTCATGGCGAATCGCGGTCCTCCTTCGAAGCGGCCGCCGCGGCGCCAGCTTCGCAGCGCCAGCAAGCCGCCGAGCAGGATCATGACGATGCCGAGCAGCGCCGGCAGCAGGCCGGGCACGGTGTACGGATTGATGTGCTGCGCCTCGAGCCGGTCCATCCGCAGCGACAAAGCGAGCACGCCGCTGCCGAAGACCATCCACGCCAGGCCGCCGCGCAGCTCGGAGGCTGCGGCGGCACGGGCCTCGTCGGGCGATGGGAGGGCGTCGGTGGACGTGAGGTCGGCAAGCGTTGCCATGCCGGAAACTTTCGCTTCGCTCAGGACGACAGGCTCAGGGCTTCGGGATGCCGACGGTGTCGGGCGAGACCTTGGCCTTGCCGCCGTTGAAGAGCAGCCACGCGTTGGCCTGGACGGCCGGGAACACCGCCTTCTGCGCCGCCTCGCCCGACGACGGCGCGAACAGGGCGCCGCGCGCCGTCGCGTACTTCTTGATCGCCTCGCTCTTCGAGATGTTCTCGGCCCAGATGCGCTCGACGGTCTTGATCACGTCGTCGGGCACGCCCTTCGGAATGAAGATGCCGAAGTAGTTGGCTGGTGCCGTGAAGCCGGGCAGCGTCGCCGACAGCGGCGGGATGGTGCCGAAGCCTTCGAGCTCGAGCGGCTTGTCGCTCACCGTGGCGAGCGGGCGCAGGCGCTTGCCGCGAATCATGTCGGCCTGCTCGACGGCGAGTTGCGTCGTCACCTCGGCCTCGCCGGCGACGGTCGCGACGACCGCCGGATTGCCGCCGTCGTACGTCACGTGCCGGTAGGTCACGCCGGTCGCCTTGGCGATCAGTTCCATCGCGTTGTGGCCGGCCGAGGTCACGCCCGCCGTCGCCACCGGAATCGCGTTCGGCTTGGCCTTCATCGCGTCGAGCAGCTGCTTCGGGTTCTGGTACGGCGTCTGTGGGTTGACGCCGATGACCTGGATGTTGGCGACCGTGAGGAACAGGTTCCAGTCCTTGATGCCCGCGTTCAGCGAGCCGAGCGTCTGGTAGGTGCCGAGGTCCTGCGCCGCACCGGCGGTCCAGGTGTAGCCGTCTTTCGCAGCGTCGAGCGCGCTCTTGGTGCCGATCGAGCCGGAAGCGCCGGGCTGGTTGACGATCACGATCGTCTGCCCCAGCACCTTCTCCATCTCGGCCGCCGTCACGCGGGTGATCTGGTCGGTCGAGCCGCCGGCCGCCCACGGCACGATGAGGTTGATCGGATGTGTCGGCTTCCATTGCTGGGCGAGGGCGCTGCCCGCCGCAGCGGCGAGCACGGAGGCGACGGCGATGCGGCGGATCGTGGATGCGTACTTGTTGTTCATGCTTGTCTCCGGGATGAGTGGGCAGGGCGGGCGACGACGTAGCCGAGGATCACGTCGGTCATGTGAGCGAGGCGCTCCTTGCGGGCCGCCGGCGCCATCAGGTCGAGGCCGAAGATGGCGCCGAGGGTGTGCTTGTTGGACAGGTAGAAATAGGCGAGGCCGGCGATCGAGATGTAGAGCTGCATCGCGTCGACGCCGGCCCGCAGCACACCGGTCTGCTCGCCGCGCGCCAGCACCGCGGCGAGAACGTCGATGAGCGGCGAGTTCATCTGCCGGATCCGGCGCGAGCGCTTGAGGTGGCCGGCGCGGTGCATGTTCTCGCTGTTGAGCAGGGCGAGAAACTCCGGGTGGGCGAGGTAGTGGTTCCAGGTGAACTCGACGAGGCTTCGGATCGCCTCGACCGGATCGCCGGTCTCGAGCTGGAGCTTCTGCTCGGCGGCGCGGATGTCGGCATAGCTCTGCTCGAGCACGGCGAGGAAGAGCTCGTCCTTGCCTTCGAAGTAGTAGTAGATGAGCTTTTTGTTGACGCCGGCGCGCTCGGCGATGGCCTCGACGCGGGCGCCGCCGAAGCCGTGATCGGCGAACTCGCCCATCGCCGCGCGCAGGATCTCCTGGCGGCTGCGATCGGCGTCGCGCGAGCGGATCTCGACGACTTCGGCGGTTCGTGCGGTCACGCTCGGATAATTCACCAACTGGTGAATTGAGACATCGGTGACAACCCTGAAGCGGGCGGCAGCGACCACAATCGCACTCGATGAACGAAGCCATCGCTGCCAGCCGATCCGCCGGCCATGCCCTGGTCGAGGCCCTGGTTGCGCAGGGCATCGACACCGCCTTCGGCGTTCCCGGCGAAAGCTACCTCGCCGTACTCGACGGCTTCTTCGCCCACGCCGACCGCATCCGCTTCGTGAGCTGCCGGCATGAGAACGGCGCCGCCTTCATGGCCGAAGCGCAAGGCAAGCTGAGCGGTCGCCCGGGCATCTGCTTCGTGACGCGCGGCCCCGGCGCCAGCAATGCCGCCATCGGCTTGCACACCGCATTCCAGGACTCGACGCCGATGATCCTGTTTATCGGCCAGGTCGCCTCCGACCAGCGCGACCGCGAGGCCTTCCAGGAGGTCGACTATCGGCAGATGTTCGGGCCGGGCACGCTTGGCTTCGCGAAGTGGGTCGGCGAAGTGCAGGATGCCGACCGGCTGCCGGAATACGTGGCGCGCGCCTTCCATGTCGCGATGCAGGGGCGGCCCGGGCCGGTGGTGATCGTGCTTCCGGAAGACATGCTCCGTGAGGCGACCTCGGCACCCGTGCTGCCGCGCATCGAGCCCGCCCGCGCCGCACCGGCGCCCGAGGCGATGCGCGACCTGGGCGCGCTGCTGATCGCGGCCGAGCGTCCGTTCGTGATCGCCGGCGGCAGCGGCTGGACCGCCTACGCCTGCGCGGCCCTCGAGCGTTTCGCCGAGGCCTGGCACCTGCCGGTCGGCTGCGCGTTCCGCTTCCAGGATGTCTTCGACAACCGCCATCCGAACTACGCCGGCGACGTTGGCATCGGCATCAATCCGAAGCTCGCTGCGCGCGTTCGCGAGGCCGATCTCGTCGTGGCGATCGGTGCGCGTCTCGGCGAGATGACGACCGGCGGCTACGAGTTGCTGCAGGCGCCACGGCCGAAGCAGAAGCTCGTGCACATCCACGCCGGCGCCGAAGAGCTCGGGCGCGTTTATGCGGGCGACCTGCTGGTGAACGCGTCGATGGCCTGCGCCGGTCCGGCGCTCGCTGCACTCGATGCGCCCGCCTCGGCGACGTGGGCCGCCTGGTCGGCGGCAGCACATGCCGACTACGAGGCCAATCTTGTGCCGTCACCTGTCGCGCCGCTCGACATGGCGGAGGTGATGAAGTGCATCGATCGTCACGTGCCTGATGACACGATCTTCACCAACGGCGCCGGCAACTTCAGCGGCTGGCTGCACCGATTCCATCGCTATGCCGGGCTGCGCCACGCCGGCCGCACGCAGCTCGCGCCGACCTCGGGGGCGATGGGCTACGGCGTGCCGGCGGCCGTGGCCGCGGCGCTGCTCGAGCCGCATCGCCAGGTCATCAACATCGCCGGCGACGGCGACTTCCTCATGACCGGCCAGGAGCTGGCGACGGCTATCGCCCACGGTGCGACGAAGCTCGTCGTGATCGTCGTCGACAACGGCAGCTACGGCACGATCCGCATGCACCAGGAGCGCGAGTACCCCGGCCGCGTCCTCGGATCGAGCCTCGGCAACCCCGACTTCGCGGCGCTGGCGCGGGCTTACGGCTGGTGGGCGGGAGAGCGCGTCGACGCGACAGCGGCTTTCGAGCCGGCGTTGCGTGAGGCGCTCGCTGTCGGCCGGCCGGCGCTCATCCATTTGCGGCTCGATACCGACGTGATCACGAGCCGGACGACGCTGAGCGCGATCCGGAAAAAGGCCGAAGCGGCCTGACCCGCATCGGGTCGGCGGGGCGCCCGCTCAGGCGCCTGACAGATCGGCGTGCTGCGATTGCTGCGAGTGCTGCTGCTGGCTGCGGCGGCCGCGATCGGGGCTCGGCAGGCGCGGCAGCGTCAGCAGGCTGTCGATGCTGCGGCCGGCGGCGGGCGAGATCAAGTGGGCGGGAAGACGGCGGCGGAGGGCGCGCGCCAGCAGCCCGGGTCCCTTGTCCGGCACGGCCGTCACTGGCACCCGGCCCGAAGGCGAGACCGTGTAGTAGCTGCAGCGCTTGAACCACAGATCCTCGACGACGCGCCGAGTCGTCGTGGCGCCGCCGGCGGTCCACACGTACGAGATGTTCTCGACTTCGTTGCCGCCGTTGAAAGACACGGCAATGATCCGGACTTCAGCCATCGGTGCGCCCAGTGGATGCCTCAGGGTCGCGAAGTCTCCTGCAACGACACGTCGTGTGCCGCGCCACCTGACGGCAGGAAATCACATTCCGTTACCGCGGGGCGACGAACGGACAGCGGCGACTACGGAGTCACCACCTCGAGCAGGCGATCGAGTCCGCCTTCGTCGATCGCCACCATCGCTGCATCGCGGACCTTGGGCTTGGCATGGAAGGCGACGGAAAGACCTGCGACCGACATCATCGGCAGGTCGTTGGCGCCATCGCCGACGACGACGGCGCGCGACGGTTCGATGCCGAGCGACGCGCAGGTCTCCAGCAGCATCGTTCGCTTCTCGTCGCCGTCGCAGATGTCGCCCCAGGGCTGATCGACCATCCTGCCGGTCAGCACGCCGCCTTCGATGCCGAGCTCGTTGCTGCGCGCGTAGTCGATGCCCAGTCGGTCGCGCACGCGGTCGGTGAAGAAGGTGAAGCCGCCGGAGACGAGCAGCGTCTTCAGGCCGGCGGCGCGGCAGGCGGCGACGAGCCGTTCGGCGCCAGGATTCAAGCGCAGCCGCTCGTCGTAGACGGTCTGCAGCGCTGCTGCCGGCACGCCCTTCAACAACGACACGCGAAGGCGCAGGCTCTCCTTGTAGTCGGCGATCTCGCCGCGCATCGCCGCCTCGGTGATGGCCGCGACTTCCGCGCCGCGCCCGGCAACGGCTGCGATCTCGTCGACGCACTCGATCGTGATCAGCGTCGAGTCCATGTCGAAGGCGGCGAGGCGGAAGTCGGACAACCGAAGGGTCCGGTCGAAGTTCCGGACCACCAGGCCGATGGTCTGATCGGGAACGGTCATCGCTCGCCTCGCGCCGCCAGGGCTTCGGCGATGGACCAGGTCAGCGCTGGTGCCTCGGCTCGCAGCTTGGCGTCCTCGGTCACGAGGCGGCAACCCAGCGCGGTCGCCGCTGCGATGAACCGGGCGCCGTAACAGCTGACCCGGAACCTGATCGCGGTGGCGAAGGCCGTCTGGTCGTCGATGGCATGGAGTGCGCCGTCGAAGAGTTGATGCGCTTCATCGAGCGCGAGCATCGCCTTGGCACGGGTCGTGTTCGTCGCTCGCGTGGCAGTGGCGAGCACGTTGGTCAACTCCACGAAGAGCAGCGGCTCCGTATGCCATTCGGGATCGCGCTCGTAGAGCGCTCGGGCGTTGGCGACCAGCGGCCCCGACAGAAGCAAATGAACCGCGACGTTGGTGTCGACCAGCTTCAACTCAATCCCGCCCTTCGGCGATGGCGGCCTCGATCCACTCGGTGGTCACTGGCCCGCTCCTGAGCTTCAGGGGCGGCGAAAGCTTGATGGGAACGCGTCGCGGCGCGGAGAGAAGACCACGCTCGAGCAAGGAGATCGCTTCCTTCGTGATCGATCGGTGATGCTGCTGTGCCTGTGCCTTGAGGAGCGCGTGAAGCGGCTCCGGGAGGTTCTTGACGACGAGGGTGGGCATGTCTTTTACGCCAACACCGTGCCTTCCTCACGCACCTTCGGCGTACCGAGCATCCGCAGCACGTCGCGCACGAGTTGGACGCGGTCCTTCACCGCCGGCGCGGCACGCTCGATCCGAAGCTTCTCGTTGCCGGCGAGCTTGATGTGCTTGTTCTTCTGCACCAGCTCGATGATCCGGATCGCCTCGAACGGCGGGTTCGGCGCGAAGGTGATCGCCGTCACCGCGTCGCCGGCGTCGATGCGGACGACGCCGTAGCTCTTGGCGAGCACGCGCAGGCGATGCACGTCGAACAGCGCCTGGCCTTGCGGCGGCAGCTTGCCGAAGCGGTCGGTGATCTCCTCGAGCATGGCGTCGATCTGCTCAGGCTTGTTGGCGCTGGCCAGCCGCTTGTAGAGCGAAAGCCGGATGTGGACGTCGCCGCAATAGCTGTCGGGCAGCAGCGCCGGCGCGTGCAGGTTGATCTCGGTCACGGCCGAGAGCGGGCTCAGCAGGTCGGGCTCGCGGCCGGCTCTCAGCGAACGCACGGCTTCGGACAGCATGTCGTTGTAAAGCTGGAAGCCGACTTCCATCATGTTGCCGCTCTGGTTGTCGCCCAGCACCTCGCCGGCACCACGGATCTCGAGGTCGTGCATGGCGAGATAGAAGCCGGAGCCGAGCTCTTCCATCTGCTGGATCGCCTCGAGCCGCTGCGCCGCCTGCTTGGTGAGGCCCTCGATGTCGGGGACCATCAGGTAGGCGTAGGCCTGGTGGTGCGAGCGGCCGACGCGGCCGCGCAGCTGGTGCAGCTGCGCCAGGCCGAACTTGTCGGCGCGGCTGATCACGATCGTGTTGGCGCTCGGCACGTCGATGCCGGTCTCGATGATCGTCGAGCAGAGCAGCACGTTGTGGCGCTGCGCCACGAAGTCGCGCATCACGCGCTCGAGCTCGCGCTCCGGCATCTGGCCGTGGGCGACGGCGATGCGGGCCTCGGGGACCAGCGCCTGCAGCGTCTCGCGGCGATGCTCGATGGTGGCGACATCGTTGTGCAGGAAGTAGAGCTGGCCGCCGCGCTTGAGCTCGCGCAGCATCGCCTCGCGGATCGTGCTCGCGCCTTCGTTGCGGACGAAGGTCTTGATGGCGAGGCGGCGCTGCGGCGCCGTTGCGATCACCGAGAGATCGCGCAGGCCTTCGAGCGCCATGCCGAGGGTGCGCGGGATCGGCGTCGCCGTGAGCGTGAGCACGTCGACCTCGGCGCGCATCGCCTTGATCATCTCCTTGTGGCGCACGCCGAAGCGGTGTTCCTCGTCGATCACGAGCAGGCCGAGGCGCGCGAACTTGACGTCGGGCGAGAGCAGTTTGTGGGTGCCGACGACGATGTCGACAGTGCCGTCGGCGAGGCCTTCGAGGTTCGCCTTGACCTCTTTCGGCGAGCGGAAGCGCGACAGCTCGGCGACCTTGATCGGCCACTTTCCGAATCGGTCGGCGATGTTCTGGTGGTGCTGCTCGGCGAGCAGCGTCGTCGGTGCCAGGATCGCGACCTGCTTGCCGCCGGTGACGGCGACGAAGGCAGCGCGCAACGCGACCTCGGTCTTGCCGAAGCCAACGTCGCCGCAGACGAGGCGGTCCATCGGCCGCGGCGAGATCATGTCTTGAATGACAGCGTGGATGGCGGCGTGCTGGTCGGGCGTTTCCTCGAATCCGAAGCTGGCCGCGAAGGCTTCGTAGTCGTGCGGCTGGAAGCGGAAGGCATAGCCCTCGCGCGCGGCACGTCTCGCGTAGAGGTTGAGGAGCTCGGCGGCGGTGTCGCGGACCTGCTCGGCGGCCTTGCGGCGGGCCTTGTCCCACTGCCCGGAGCCGAGCCGGTGCAACGGCGCTTCCTCGGCGCTCACGCCGGTGTAGCGGGCGATGAGGTGGAGCTGCGCCACCGGCACGTAGAGCGTCGCCTTGTCGGCGTATTCGAGCTGCAGGAACTCGGCGGCCTCCTCGTCGTCGCCGCCCAGCTTGATCGTCGTCAGGCCGAGGTAGCGGCCGATGCCGTGGTTCACGTGCACGACCGGGTCGCCGACCTTCAGCTCGGACAGGTCCTTGATGAGCGCGTTGACGTCGCTGGTCTGCTCCTGGCGTCGCCGACGGCGCGTGCCCGGAGCCATCGCGAACAGCTCGGTCTCGGTGACGAACTCGATGGCCTGCGTCGGATCGCCGCCGTCGGCATCGGCAGCGAAGCCTTGCGCGAGCGGCGCGACGGCGATCGCGAAGCGGTCGCTGCCGGCGACGAACTCGGCGAGCGTGGCGACCGCGGGCGGGTCGATGCGACTGTCGCGCAGCAGCTCGAGCAGGCTCTCGCGCCGGCCCTCGCTCTCGGCGACGATGAGAACCCGATGCGGCGTCGCCGCCACGTGCGCCTGCAGGCGCTTCAGCGGCTCGGTGGCGCCGCGCTCGATGGCGAGGTCGGGGAGGGCGTGGGCCCATGACGTTGCTCCCTCTCCCGCCTGCGGGAGAGGGCTGGGGTGAAGGCCCTTCGCGCGCAACAGCAGCTGCGCATGCTCCCCGCACGTCGCGAAGAACTCTTCCGGCCGCAGGAAGATCGCTTCCGGCGGCAGGATCGGCCGCTCGCGGTCGTGCTGGAAGAAGCGGTGGCGCTCGCGGGTGTCGCTCCAGAACCGCTGCAGCGCTTCGTCGATCTCGCCGTGCAGTGTCAGCGTCGCCTTGCCGCCCAGGTAGTCGAAGATCGTCGCGGTGGCGTCGAAGAAGAGCGGCAGGTAGTACTCGATGCCGGCGGTGGCGATGCCGGCGCCGATGTCCTTGTAGATGCGCACCTTGGTCGGGTCGCCCTCCATGCGCTCGCGCCAGCGCGAGCGGAAGGCAGCGCGCGCTGCTTCGTCCATAGGAAATTCGCGGCCCGGCAGGAGGCGCACTTCGGGCACCGGGTAGAGGCTGCGCTGCGTGTCGGGATCGAAGGTGCGGATCGAGTCGATCTCGTCGCCGAACAGGTCGACGCGGTAGGGCACCGGCGAGCCCATAGGGAAGAGGTCGATGAGGCCGCCGCGCACCGCGTATTCGCCCGGCGAGACGACCTGGCTCACGTGCGTGTAGCCGGCCAGCGTGAGCTGCGCCTTCAGCGCCGCTTCGTCGAGCTTCTGCTTCTGCGTGAAGTGGAAGGTGTAGCCGGCCATGAAGGCGGGCGGCGCCAGCCGCACCAGCGCCGTCGACGCCGGCATCAGCAGCACATCGACGTCGCCGCGCTGGATCTTCCAGAGCGTCGCCAGCCGTTCCGAGATCAGGTCCTCGTGCGGCGAGAAGGTGTCGTAGGGCAGCGTCTCCCAATCGGGGAAGACGGCGACGCGCAGGCCGGGCGCGAAGAACGGCAGCTCGTCGGCGAGGCGCTGGCTGTCGGCCGGCTCGGCGGTGAAGACGGCGAGGAGGGCGCCGCGCGACTTCTCCTTCTCTGCGTAGCGAGCCAGCAGGAGCGCGTCGGCCGAGCCGGGCGGTCGGGGCAGCGCGAAGCGCTTGCCGGGGGCGATGTCGGGGAGAAGCATGAAGGCGGCAGCGGTACATGCCGCAAGTCGGGGAAGGTGTCGATTTTAGGCGGCGGCTTCCGGCGGCGCTGGGGTCAGCCCTTATCCTCGGCATGACGCCCGCTGACTCTCGCCGATGTCTCTGCCGCCTGCTGCTCCACCGCGATTCCACGCCCTCGTTCCCTGCGCCGGACGGGGCGCGCGCGCGTGCATGGCCGAGGCCAAGCAGTACGTGGCGCTGCTCGGCGTGCCGATGGTGGCGCACACGCTGGCGGCGCTGGCCGACGTGGAGCGGCTCGAGCGCATCGTCGTCGTCGTCGCGCCCGACGATGTTGCTTTCGCGAGCCGCGTGCCGCTACCCGACTCGCGCTTCGGGATCGCCCGCTGCGGCGGCCCCAGCCGCGCCGCCTCGGTGGCCGCCGGCCTCGTCGAACTCGCTCGCGGCGGCGCCGGCGCCGGCGACTGGGTGCTCGTGCACGACGCCGCGCGCTGCCTCGTCCGTGCCGCCTGGGTCGATGCGCTGATCGACGCCTGTCGCGACGACGCTGTCGGCGGCCTGCTCGCCTGCCCGGTCGCCGACACGCTCAAGCGGGAGCACGACGGCCGTGCTGCCGGAACCGTCTCGCGCGACCGTCTCTGGCAAGCGCAGACGCCGCAGATGTTCCGCATGGGCGTGCTGGCCGAAGCGCTGGCGAAAGCCGGCGAGAGCGTCACCGACGAGGCCGGCGCCATCGAGGCGATGGGCCTCTTGCCGCGGCTGGTCGCGGCGCCGGCGGAGAACTTCAAGGTCACCCACGCAGCCGACTTCGACGGCGCTGCGGCGATCCTGCAGGCTCGCAGGCGATGAGGCCGCGCGGCACCGTCTGGCGCGTCGGCGAAGGCTGGGACACGCATGCCCTGGTCGAAGGACGCAGGCTGATGCTCGGTGGCGTCGAGATCGCGCATACGCACGGCCTGGCCGGCCACTCCGATGCCGACGCGCTCTGCCACGCCATCACCGACGCCCTGTTCGGCGCCGCCGCGCTCGGCGACATCGGTCACCACTTTCCCGACACCGATGCCCAGTACCGCGGCGCCGATTCGCTGGCCTTGCTCTCGGAGGCGGCGCGCCGCGTCAAGGGGGCGGGCTGGCAGATCGGCAACGTCGATTCCACGGTGATCGCGCAGCAGCCGAAGCTCGCGCCGCACATCGCCGCCATGCGCCAGCGCCTGGCCGGCGCGCTCGGCGTCGCGCTCGATCAGGTCAGCGTCAAGGCGAAGACGGCCGAGGGCATGGGGCCGGTCGGCCGGCTCGAGTCGATGGAAGCGCGCGCCGTCTGCATGCTCTGGCGCGGCTGAACCGATCGCCTGCCCATCGGTCGCCAGGCACATCTTCCGCAACCCGCTGCATGCGGGGCTGCGCGGTGGCCGAGGTCGGCATCAACGGGGTCAACGTCCTCGAGGGCTCCGGCCGCTGAGTCGCTGTCGTACGATTTCGCGATCCCGCCCCTCAACAACGAAAGCATCGCCATGACCCGCCTGAACGACGACGACGACGACAAGAAGACACCCGCTACTGCGCCCAAGGTCGAGGGCAGCCTGACCGAGAAGCTGGCGTTCAAGTCACGCTTCGTCCTCATCTTCGGCGAAGTCGACCACGCCATGGCGCGCTCGACCTGCGAGCGCCTGATCGCGCTCGCCGAGGAGTCCGATGCGCCGATCCAGGTGATGGTGTCGTCGCCCGGCGGCCACGTCGAGTCGGGCGATGCGATCCACGACATGATCCGTTTCGTGCGCGCACCGGTGACGACGATCGGCACCGGCTGGGTTGCCAGCGCCGGCACCCACATCTTCCTCGCCGCGCCGCCGAAGCGCCGCGTCTGCCTGCCGAACACGCGCTTCATGATCCACCAGCCGGCCGGTGGCGCCGGCGGCCCGGCGACCGACATCGCGATCCAGGCCAAGGAGATCCTGCGCACCCGCGAGCGGATCGCCCGCGTGATCGCCCGCGAGACCGGCAAGCCGTACGAGAAGGTCATCGCCGACATGGAGCGCGACTTCTGGATGAGCGCCGAGGAAGCGATCGCGTACGGCATCGTGTCGCGCATCGTCGAGACGCACAAGGACCTGAAGTAGGGCGCGCTAGGGCCACCTCGTCGTGGGCTCAAAAGAATGGGCCGAGGCGACGTCTCGGCTTCGGTGCGTCGAGGCTAGGGCGAGACAAGTATGCACACCCTGAAAATGCTGGTCATCTTCGCCAGCTTCGTCTGCAGTGCGGCTTCGGCTCAATCGCTCGCTCTCTACCGAGGTGCGCAACGAATCAATGGAGCGCAGGAGATGCCCGATCCACCCGACCCGGCGCCATTCCGGTACCACATCAGTGTGGCACCCGGCGACACCATTCAGGCCAAGGTGATCTTCACCGACGCAAGCGGTACGCAGACCGACCTCACCGGGACCCAGCGCTTATTGTTTCAGCCGCTTGGCTGCATCACCGCAACGCCTGGGGGATTGATCTCCATTCCGGCGGCTGGCGATCCGCTCAAAGACTGCCAGAACCTCATGCGGGACTACCCTTCAATGGGGATTTATGCGCTCGATGGTCGCGGGCAAATCTTGATTGGCAACAACTACGCCTTCCGCGTCCGCAGCAGTGGGGGTACGGTCCTCCAGGTGCCCCTACCTCCGGGGATACCGACGCCACCGCCGCCACAGACTGAGTGACCGCTCTCACGGGCGGATTCAGCTGGTGGATGCAACACCTTGGCAACCGACGTCCAAAACCTCGCACTCGGCCAGAACCTGCGCATTCATCTCTTGGCCGTAGCGCCGCCGCCTCGCCGTCTGCTCGCTTGCCATCGTGTCCACTCAAGTTCTACGTGAACACGATCGTTATCGGCGCAACGGCTCAGTTCAAGATGGGTTCACCGGATGCTTCAGGGCGCCACGGTCCAGCCTCCGCGCATTCTGCGAAGCGGTCCGTCTACGCCTTCTTCAGCCGCACGTGGGCGAGTAACCCGCCGTCGGTTCCGTTCGCGACCTCGAACGCGCCGCCCATGCGCTGCACCGCCTTCTCCACGATGGCCAGGCCGAGGCCGGCGCCGGTGGCGGCAGTGCGGGCGGCGTCGCCGCGGAAGAACGGCGTCGTCAGCTGGTCGAGCTTCTTCGGGTCGACGCCCTGGCCGTGGTCGCGCACCGTGATGATCACCCACGGCCCGGTGCGGGCGTAGCTGACGATGACCCTGGCGATGCCGGTCTCGGTCGAGCGACCGTAGCGGCGGGCGTTCTCGAACAGGTTCTGCAGCACGCGACCGAGCTCGACGTCGTCGGCGAGCACACGCGTGTCGGGCGCCACCTTCGACTGGATCCGGATCTGGCTGGTGTCGCGAAACGCCGCTGCCTCGCGATCGACGATGGTGGCGACATCGACGGCCATCAGCTTCACCTCGCCCGGCCGTGCGTAGTCCATGAACTTGTCGATGATGGCGTCGAGCTGGTCGATGTCCATCGCCATGTTGCTCTTGGCTTCTTCGTCCTGCACGCTCATCTCGGCTTCGAGCCGCAGGCGCGACAGTGGCGTGCGCAGGTCGTGCGAGATGCCGGCCAGCATCACGGCGCGGTCCTGCTCGACCTTGGCGAGTTCGCGCGCCATCCGGTTGAAGCCCATGTTGACCTGGCGGATCTCGCTCGTGAGCGTGGTCTCGTCGAGGCGCGAGTCGTACTCGCCTTCGCGGATGCGGCTGGCCGCGAACGAGAGGTCCTTGAGCGGCCGGTTGATGAGTCTGGCGATGCCGGCCGAGCCGAGCACGGTGGCGAGCAGGGCGATCGAGACCCAGAGCGCGATCGTGCTGTTTGACATCGGTCCGACGCGCGTCGGGTCGACCTTCAGCCAGTAGGAATCGCGGGCGATCGAGAAACCGACCCAGAGCCCGGGCGTGCCGTTCATGGCGCTGGCGACGATGGTGTCGGGGCCGAGCTGGTCGCGCAACTCGCGCTCGATGACGCGCTGGAAGCGGTCGATCTCGAACGGCTCCCATTTGTCGGCCGGCTCGCGCGGACTGATCTTCACCGAATCGAGCGTCGACACGCTCTTGATGATGGCGATGCGGTTGATGCCGTCGGTGGCGAGCAGGGCGGAACGCGTCAGGTTGACGAGGCTCGCGATCTGCTGCGCGGCCTGCACCGCGCGCGGCTCGAACTCGAGGGCGCGAAAGGTCTGCACCCAGGCGAACACGCCGCTCGCCAGCAGCAGCGCCAACAGGAAGAAGGTGCGCCAGAACAGGCTGAGGGCAACGAACTTCTTGCTGATACGCGCCTTCGGCGGCGGTTTCAGCCGCTCGGAGAGCAGCTTCGAAGACGATCGCTTCGTCGTGCGGGTCGCCATCGCGGCGATTGGCTCAGATGAACAGGCGGTTCAAGACGAATGCAGATCAGGCGGCGCCATCCGGCACGAAGACGTAGCCGACGCCCCACACCGTTTGAATGTATCGAGGCTGGGCCGGATCGGGCTCGATCATCTTCCTCAGCCGCGAGATCTGCACGTCGAGGCTGCGGTCGAAGGGCTCGAACTCTCGACCGCGCGCGAGCTGTGCGAGCTTGTCGCGCGACAGCGGCTGGCGCGGATGGCGAACGAGTGCCTTCAGCATCGAGAACTCGCCGGTCGTCAGGGCGATCTGCTCGCCGTCTTTGGCGAGGCGGCGCAGGGCGAGGTCGAACACGAAGGGACCGAAGGTCACCGTCTGGGCATCGAGCGCCGGCGCCCCGGGCGCTTCCATCAACGGCCGCCGCCGTAGCACGGCATGGATGCGGGCGAGCAACTCGCGCGGGTTGAAGGGCTTCGGCAGGTAGTCGTCGGCGCCGACTTCTAGGCCGACGATGCGGTCGACGTCTTCCACCTTGGCGGTGAGCATGATGATCGGTGTGACGTCGTTGGCGGCGCGCAGGCGGCGGCAGATCGACAGGCCGTCTTCGCCCGGCAGCATGAGGTCGAGCACGATCAGGTGCACGGTCTCGCGTGTCAGCAAACGGTTCAGCGCCTTGGCGTCTTCGGCGAGCAGGACCTCGAAACCTTCCTGCGTCAGGTAGCGTCGCAGCAGGTCGCGAATGCGGGCATCATCGTCGACGACGACGATCCGGTCGGGGCGAGCGTTGGCGGTCGTGTTCATCGCTTCCTCATTTGTAACAATGGCGATTCTGCGCGGCTTTGCGGGCCATTCCGGGCACCTCTGACCACCTGTTACAAATCGAATTTCGAGGCTGCGGCAATCCATCATGAAGTCACCCCGTTCACTCGTCACGCTCGTCGTCGTTGTCGCCATGTTTGCCTCGCGATCGGCCGTGGCCGCCGACGCCGCCCGAACCGAAGGCGTGCTCGGCCTCAGTGCCAGCGCCAGCACCGAGGTCACGCGCGATCTGCTCTCGATCACGTTTTCGACCGCGCGTGATGGCAGCGATGCCAACGCTGTCCAGGCCTTGCTCAAGCAGGCGCTCGACACTGCCCTCGCCGAGGCGAAGAAGGCCGCAAAGCCGGGCCAGGTCGACGTGCAGACCGGCAACTTCTCGCTCTACCCGCGCTATACGAGCAACTCGAGCGGCGGCCGCCAGAGCCTGAACGGCTGGCAGGGCTCGGCCGAGTTGATCGTCGAGGGCCGCGACATGGCCGCGATCGGCCAGCTCGTCGGCCGCATCACGACGATGACGGTGGCGCGCGTCGGCTACCGGCTCTCACGCGAGGCGAGCCAGCGCGTCGAAGCCGACATCGTGGCGCAAGCGATCGCGAAATATCGCGCTGCGGCGGCCGAGTACGCGAAGCAGTTCGGCTATGCCGGTTACGTCGTTCGCGAGGTCAACGTCAGTGCCGGCGACAGCGGGCCGCGGCCCGTGCAGATGGCGCGGATGAACGCCATGCCGGCGTCGGCACAGGGCGAGGCGCTCTCGGTCGAGCCCGGCAAGGAAACGGTGACGGCGTCGGTCAACGGCACGGTGCAGATGAAATGACGTCGACGCTGCTCCACGAGCCTCGGCTCGGCCATGTCCAGTGCCTCGGCGCCCGCGGCCTGCACCGCATGGCGTATCGGGAGTGGGGCGACCCGGCCAACGATCGCGTGCTCGTCTGCGTGCACGGCCTGGCGCGCCAGGGCCGTGACTTCGACACGCTGGCGATGGCGATGCGCGACCATTACCGCGTCGTCTGCCCCGACGTCGTCGGTCGCGGCGAGTCGGATCACCTCGCCGACTCCGGCGGCTACCAGGTGCCGGCCTACGTCGCCGACATGGTGACGCTGCTCGCCCGCCTCGACGCTGGCGTGCTGCACTGGCTCGGCACGTCGATGGGCGGCCTGATCGGCATGGGCCTGGCGGCGCTGCCGTCGTCGCCGATCCGCCGCCTTGTCCTCAACGACATCGGCCCCACCGTCGACGCCGACGGCGTCGCCCGCATCGCCGACTACCTCGGCCGGCCGCTGAGCTGGCCGAGCGAAGACGCCGCCGCCGACTACCTGCTCTCGATCTCGAAAGGCTTCGGCGCCCACAGCCGCGACGAATGGCTGGCGTTGACGCGGCCGATGCTGCGCCGGCGCGGCGACGCGTTCGTGCTGCACTACGACCCGGCGATCGCGACCGCCTTGCGTGCCATCACGCCGGCCGCTGCCACGGCCGGCCAGGCAGCGCTCTGGGCCGCCTACGACGCCATCCGTTGCCCCACCCTGATCCTGCGCGGCGCGCAGTCCGACGTGCTCTCGAGAGACACCGCGCTGGCGATGACGGCGCGCGGCCCGAAGGCGCGCCTGCACGAGTTCGCCGAGGTCGGCCATGCGCCCACGCTCGTTCGCGCCGATCAAGTCGCCGTCGTGCGGGAGTTCCTGCTGGCGGCATGAAGACCGATCCGTCGGCGTCTCTGCGCGGCGCCGCACCGATCGTTCGCCTGCAGGGCGAGGGCCATGCCACTGCGATCGATGCAGTGGCCGGCACAGCCGAAGTCGCGAAGGCCCGCGCCTTCACCGAGCCACTCGTTGCCGGCCGCAGTCTGCCGACCGGCGAGGGCGTGCTCGTCCACGGCGACGGCGTCGTCGCCATCCTCGCATCGATCGGTGCCGCGCCGGCGCTTCAGGCGGCCGCCTACCTCGTCCATGCGGCCGACCAGCTCGGCCAGCCCGACGAGGTGCTCGCGCCGCTGTTCGGGGTTTCTCAGGCCGCGCTCGTCGCCCACGCGAGAAAGCTCGGCGAGATCCAGCGCGCTGCCCAGAGCGCCCGCGTCGAGGCCGGCGAGCGCGGTCGCCAGCTCGAGCGCGTCCGCAAGATGCTGCTCGCGTTCTCGCGCGACCTCCGCGTCGTGCTGCTGCGGCTGGCGTCGCGGCTGCAGACATTGCGCTTCTTCTCGACCCGCCCCGAGCCGTGCCCGGAGGCGCTCGCTGCCGAAGCGCAGCAGCTGTTCGCGCCGCTCGCCAATCGGCTCGGCCTCTGGCAGATCAAGTGGGAGCTCGAAGACCTGTCGTTCCGCTTCCTCGATCCCGAGGGCTATCGCCGCATCGACCGCCTTCTCGACGAGAGCCGAGACATGCGCGAGCGCCGAGTCGAGGCACTGCGTGTTGCGCTCGGCGACGACCTCGCGCGTCAGGGCCTCGCTGCCGAAGTGCGCGGCCGGCCGAAGCATCTCCACAGCATCTGGAAGAAGATGCGCAGCAAGCAGCTCGACTTCGCCGGCATCCTCGACGTCGCCGCGCTGCGCGTGATCGTGGCC